>Ga0136561_1000010_pt1 | contig 80493 bp, 97 predicted proteins | sample AntRauMeHopE1498_FD_104641 | JGI IMG/M metagenome (GOLD analysis project Ga0136561, IMG submission 104641) | Saline lake microbial communities from Rauer Islands, Antarctica - Metagenome Hop E1 #498 | ecosystem: Environmental > Aquatic > Non-marine Saline and Alkaline > Saline | place... | reverse complement strand
CGTGTAGCTAACGAAGATCATCGGCTTCTCATCCTTAACCTTCGCTAACTTCGTCAGAACCTCCGACACAGCTTCTTCAGAAGTTATGCGATAGGCGTAGGCCGGACGAGTCCAGATCTTCACACTCTCCATCGTGTAGTCACCAGGTTCGTCCACCGGAATCTCGTAGATATCCACCCATTTTTGAAACTCCTCAGTCTGGTTACACAGCTCGGTAGAGCCCGGGTAACTAACGAGAGTCCCGTCTTGCAGTTGTTTTTGCTCGTGCACATGAACATCTCCTAGGAGCATCATCTGATACTTACCTTGCGGCAGGTCATCCAAGCTCAGGGCCTTGTCAGTGGGATATCCCACGAACTCCCTGATCATTCCATGCCACATTAGGATGTCAGCTTTGGGTAGCTCCGCGAGATTGGCAAGGAACGCGTCGTTATGCGTGAATGGCAGGCCGTGGACTTTCAGACCCTTGACCTCGAATTGCTTATTGTCCACACAGACGATTCCGCGATCCGTATGACCCACGTCAATCACGGATGTCCAGTGGGGATCCGTCTTGTCGTGGTTGCCACTAATAGTGTACATCGGGATTCCGGCCTCGATCAGGCGGTAATGCAAGACGTTTAGGTCATGCACCGTCCGGGCGGTCGGGCGTGTCGTATCCAGAATATCCCCGCTGTTGAGAATCGCATCCACCTTCTGCTTAATTGCTATATCCACCACACGGTTAAGGGCCTGTGTGAAGTCCAGGCCTCGATCCGGTCGCGCATATTGGCTGGCCCGTAGGTGGTTATCAGCCGTGTGTAGTATCTTTATTTTCATCTTTTCCTTTGTTGTGTATAAATTCCTCGACAGCTTCTACCGCGGTGTTCACTTCCGCAGCGTACACCCCAGTGTACCCGTCCGACGCAAGCTCGGCTATAGAGTGCGTGATAAACAAAGCTTCCTGCAACGACATATAAGACAGGTTACATACATCTGAAGGCTGCCGCCTCTCTTTGATGGGGCTACTCTCCTGCGGGTTTACGACGTCTAACGCCATACGCCACATCGCCCCGTAGGTAAGCGGCTTCGCAGGAGGTTCATTCATTTTCATTTATTCTCCCCAATAAAATAACGATGCCCACTCAACCGCAGCTTCCTGCTCCTCCTCTTCCATAGGTAGATCGGCCCAACCGGTGAACCAGTCTTGGTACTGCACCACTGCGGAAATAGGCTGGAAGTGCTCATCCAACTCCCCGGTCAGTTGCACTGAAGGTCCTCCCCAGCACAGAAGCAGTCGGTATGTCCAACCCATGGGATCTCCCCCGACCGGCATCCAGTCCGACCGAATTTCCGCTGATAGCGCTCCACCCTCCAGAATCTCTTCACGCTTAGCATCAGCCTCGTCGTCTTCATCCTGTTCCTCAAAACCATAGAGTTCCTTCATGTCTTCCAGAATACTGTTCAGTTGCGCGCGGGCCTGGGCCTCTGCTCTTTCCATATCTTTAGCACTCATAATTTCTTTCCTGTTTCATTTACCAATCCTTTTAAGAAGTTATACAATTTCTGTGATTGAGGGTGGTGAATTGGTCCTCTGTCGGTTGTGGATAAGGTCGTTACCAACAACTCACAATCTTTACGAAAAACCTGCATCACATCATCCCTCACAAACGTCTGTAAAGCTCTGTCTCCGTGTCGTAGATCAGGGACGCATAACCAAGCTTGGGTGTCAGAAGCCTCAAAGACCTCGACCAACCCATCGAACCAGAACCAGCGCCCTGTCCCATCCTGCACCGGCTCTTCCAGTATCTGATAGGAGTGCAGGGGGCATCCTCCATCTGCCCATTTCAAGCAGATAAGGGTGAAGTTCCTTGGATTGGCATTATACTGCACCACTAAACACCCTCTCGATTTCACTGACCGGGATCTTATGGCAACCAATGGTTATAATACCCCCGTATTCACCTCGGAATTGGAACCCGCCTACTGAGTCGCCTACACGCATCTTCAACGCCTTCCACTTTCGGTAGCACTTCATGGCTTCTTCTAGTTTTATTGTTACCCCACCTGTGGTCTCCACGAGACCATAACGGATGCGCAAGGCTGTCGGGAATATATGCAAACCGTAGCTAGGGACTCCCTCTCCTGCGATCCAGCGATCAAGCTGGTCTTGTCGTTCTTCTCGTAATTTCTGATCGTAGATCTCACGTTTGGCTACGAGTTGTGCCTCACGCTCATCTGCACCGGCGTCCCACTCCCGGATCTCTTGCAAAACAGCTTGATCAGGTTCTGGGATTCTGCGGGTTGAGTGTAGAAGTATCTTGACCTGCACCGCGGCCCTCAAACGCTCTACATATGCCTTGAGGTCCCCCATACGAGTATGCGCCGACCTACGTCGTTTCGAGGATGCTAACTCCTTCTCTGCTTGTTCAATATTCTGATCTATTAGACGGTTGGCCAGCGCCAATCGACCTTTACGTGTATCAAGGTTTTCAGCAAACCTTTGTTCACTCCAACGCCCTTTAATGATCAGCGCGGGAACGCTCGGGTCGTTCGGTATAGCCCGGTGCATATGACTCTGATGCTTTCCGGTGGAGGGACTATAGTGGGTGTCTGATAGCAGATAAAACTCCTGCCCAAACACCTCGCAGCGTTGCCCTATTAATGTTTTCCACGAGTAAAGGTACTCCGCCTGAGTACCACCTGTTCTCATGGATGACCCCTCTACGTAGTTGCTGTACTCCTCTGAGATCTGATTCCCAGCTCTGTAATTGGCCCAAACGTGAGCCACCATCTCATTATTCACTTTTGTTTTCATCGTTCTCCAAATAGTTTTTTATTAGTTTCCGCCCGGCTCCCGCTAAGCTATCCACCAGGACATTGCCTTTGGTGGTGGCGCGCGGGGCATGGTACGGGTGGATGTCGAACATACTTTCGTAGTAGGACAACCTGTACCACAGGTCTGGGTTCTTTCGTCTCTCGCAGATCTTGGCCACACTCATCACCAGGTCCTGCCGGTCTGATAACCACCATACACACGGGCGCTCATTCAACTCCCGATGCTCTGCAATCCATTGCAGGGACATCAGCAGCGCCTCCATCTCCATCCTGGCTGTGCTGGTCTCGTTACGACCTTGCATCAGTTGAAACGTCTGTGTGACCCCCTTATTCCACCCAACTGCGGCGCAACCACCGTACCCGTCCTTATGCCCGCTGCCATCGGTGTAGACCACCCAATCCCGCAGGAGAGGGCTGTGGTCGGGGTTTAGAGGGTCGTAAGTTCTAGCCACTCTAGTATCCACGGTAATTCGTTTTGAATAGGTCCCTCTCTATTCCTCGGATAACACGTCGCTTTATCTCTTGCTGCGCGATACTCTCAAGCTCCTTGCGTCTTTTGAATATTACCTGCATAGGGCTGAATGCGCTTTCATCTAACCATTTTCTACCCACACGATTCCAGTATTTTTTACGTCTCTGGCTTTTACATTTAATTGAGTTTTCTAACGCTTTTAGGGCCTTGTTGAGAACCCTAAGTTGCTGACCTTGCCACTCTCTTTGTCTCATAAATCTCCTATTTTAGTTCGATGCTCGATATCCAGGGCTATACCCCGCATTTGCTCGCACATCTCCGCAAAGGTTTTTTCACCTTGATACTTCCCAACGTCGCATATGTCCCACACGGCTTGCAGTAGAATCCTACTTCTACACTCCAGGTACTCGATGTACTCCAGCATTTCCTGCTCACTCATTTATATCTATCCAGAACGCAGGCGAAGCAGGTGGTACACAACTCAGATTGGTGTGGACACTTTATGAACGGTCCGCCGGGTTGCGTTTGACCACCAACACGCAGATGTTCTTGAACTTCAGGCCATACGATTTTTTCACAACCATCAAGGTGCCACTTACCATCCAAACTCCGGTAAACATCCATTATCATGACGAGGGCTCCAGGTCATACACAACCGGATCATTGACGGGCAGATACTGCTCGTTCACAACCGCGGCGTTGACATGCAGGGTTTCTCCCCGGGGGTACAGACCATAACCACAATGAATGTGTCCGCAAACATGCAACCGGGGTTGTATTTGCTCCAAACGCTTGGCCAGCAACTCGCACCCAACATCCTGCCCATCCCAAGGTAGGACTCCCCCCAGATTACCATGGGCTGGTCCGTGGGTGATCACCACGTCCGCGTCATTTGGGATGGCATCCCACTTACGTCTCAGGCCTTCCCCACCTCTCGGTAGGTTAAACGCCCAGTTACAGAACTCTGGCTGCCATGGGCTGCCGTAGAACAACACCCTATCTATATCCACCTGCTCGTCCTGAAGGTAGGTTATACTTGTCCGGTCAAACAACTGTCGGGCTACGCTCGGAGCCTTCTGGAATAACCAGTCGTGGTTCCCGGCAATTACAATCTTGTGTTTGTGTGGAAGGCTGTCCAGCCATCTGATGGATGACTGCAGTTGACCTAGGGTACCCATCATAGACAGGTCGCCCGCATGAATCAGTACATCCCCGTCGGGGACAGTGAGGGGCCTCTTTCCGTGTGTATCTGACATTAATACTAGTTTCATATCATTTCCTCAAATAAAAAGGGGAGGGCATCACGCCCACCCCTTTGGTTGTTTACGCTTCTGCGATCCTATTCTCGCTGTCTTAGTCCGATCTCAACCAGGACGCAGTACGCCTGCACGCAGTTAAGCGCGGCTTGCGAGTGGTGCATGGCTTCCAGCGACACGTTGACGCTATTTGCGCTGACGCCCCTTGAGTTGTTGGCGTGTGCCACAACCGCTTCTTCTAGTGCTTTCTTCATTTCTTCCATGGGTTTTAACTCCTTGACCTCTATATAGGTAATACGGTGGTACGAGGACAACCAGCGCATTTACACCCAACTTGGGTAAAATTAATCATCGATCCCAGACAAGCCCCCGGTTATAACCGAGGGTGTGCTGTTGTCTACACTCCGTACATCCGGAAGGTCCCGGTCGTCCCGAACAGCATCCATATCATCCCGTAGGTTGTCCGAAATATGCTCCTTGTTGTGCAGGCTGTTGACTAGGTCCATAAAATCTGAGCTCAACGGCCCCATTATCGAATCGTGTATGGTATAGTTGAAACGTTGGGGTGCCTGTGATAGTGCACTTTCTTTCAGGATTGAATGGAGCTCGTGGAGTCCTGTTACGTGAAACAACTCCTTGTCACGCCCCCACAGCTGGACACTCACCTGCAGAATGCAGGAGGTGTCGCCCAGACGCTGGCGTAAGGTCTCTATCACGTTCTGCTCGGATTCGGACTTCGCCCGACCCTCTGACTTCACACCACGGGCTAGGGCCAAGGCCAGTTCCAAGGACTTGATGAGCTCCTGGTTGGTGTCCTCCACCGCAAGGGGTTGGGTCTTAGTTGTAGCGCTCGTCGAGCTCCGGGTGTTCGCTTTCTTCTTGATCTTCGGTTTGGTTTTCGCTTGTGTCATCAACAATATCCATGTTAGGGTTCAGGTACAGCCGAGCTACCGGAAAGATACTTGCCGGTTCCTCTACTAAGTTTTTCGCGGAGTTATTCAAATTATGCGCCAGAATTGGGATTTATATCAAAGGATGAAGACCGACCGGGAGTTCCAACAACTTCTGTCAAGGCTTGGTGCCTGCGTGTCTGTGTTGGAACGAGATCCCAGGGGTGGTCGTAATCTTGCTCGTAGTATGAACAAACTACTTGAAGCTTGCAACTATAATCTGGGAATGCTTTTTCCTTATATGTTTCCGGCTTATATAATAGATAGGGACAACAAACGCCAACCCCTCTCACTACTCAATCGCCCTTTTGGGTTCAGCATGACATCAGTCGTACCCGGTTCCAAGACCGTGGTTAGGGCGGGGCGCCAGGCCGCGAAGTCCACGACCTTGGCAGCTCTCAAGCTGGTGGTGGCTCATGTTCTGGGTAAGAGGATGATGTACTTGGCACCTCATAATAAGCAGTTGGAGACTTTTGCCCGAAAGGTCATGGAGCTCGAACGCTACTGTCGGATCAAGGTCAGCTCCGTAGAGTTTAAGCAAAACCAGTATTATAAGGAGTACCCATCGGGCGCTGTGTTCGATCTGGTGTATGCCTATACCTCCGCCGAGCAGACTCGTGGTAAGACCACAGACTGGCTAAGCATCGACGAGGCCCAGAGCTTTGATGGGGGACTCTGGCCGGAGGTTCAGCAGGTGATGAAGGCCAGTAATTGGCCTGTATTTCTGGTAGCCGGCACGTCACTCACGATTGATACATTCTTGGAATCCAACTATCAGAACGGCTCAAGAGGCACCTGGCACATCCGGTGTCCGGGTCGGACGAAGACCGGGGCTCCTCGTTACCTGGACTGCGGGAACCAGAAGCAGATAATGGCGGCCATTCAGCAGAAGGGGCTGTGCTGCCCCTGGACCGGGGTCAGGTTGGACCCGCGTTCTGGCTTCTTTGTCCACGAGATGCAGGGTCGGTTCGAGCAATACAATACTAGCCTGCACGTCCCTCAGATAATCATACCGGACTTCACAATCGACCCAGTCAAGTGGAAGGAGATATGGGATGCCTACAACGAGTACGACACCCCCAAGTTCTTACAGGAAGTTATGGGTATACCAACCGAGCAGGGTGCCCGGGAGTTAACTGAGCAGGAACTCATCAGCATCTGCACTCTTGGGACACAGGATGTAGTACAGAAGAAGGCTAAAACACAGGGTTACTACAAGTATATTGTCAGCGGTTGTGACTGGGGTGGGTCGGACTACAATCGGGCTACCCATACCAAGGAGAGTTATACTGTCCATGTTATGTTGGGTATCACCAACGACGGGAAGTTCGATATCATTCACATGCGCCGTTACTCTGGTATGGGCTACCGGGAGATTGTAGGCCACATCCTTGCGGATCACCGACGACTGGGTGGGAACGCCCTTGCCAGTGACTTTGGAGCGGGAGCCGCCTACAACATGCTGCTACGGGAGTCCAGCGCTCTGAGCGCCAGCCGTCATATTATCTTTAACTACGTGGGACCCAACAGTGCGGCGGTCGCCGAACCACATGGTGACCACATGTTCAACCAACTCAGCTTGAACCGCAATGAAGCGATTACCAAGTTGTTTATGGCTGTAAAGGAAAGTCGTATTCGTTGTTATGAGTGGGAGGAGGCCAAGACCCTTTTAAGTTACTTCCTCAACATGACGCGTACTCAGAGTGAGAACAGCGCGACGGGTTCAACCACCTTCCGATACTTAAGGTCCGGGGAACAGCCTGACGATACGTTGCATGCCACAAACTTCGCGTTTGTGCTGGGTAAGATAATGTTGGGTGAGCAGCTTGTACCGGATCAGGGCCTGCAACGCGAGTTGCAGAATAAACTCACACACTTTGACAGCCCGATCCAACACGTTCCAGATCCTTACATGGGTTAGCCTCTGACGGTTACCGGCGTATGTCTGTAGGTGGTGGGTGTACTATTTGACACTTGTGGTCCTCACACCTGTAGATAAGACGCCGATCTTTTGTTAACCCCCAGAACAGGGCTTTGGAGCCACAGGTGCACGGGGCTCTCCCTTTAAATATTATTAGGTACTCGCTCATGGTTTCCACGCGTTAGGTAAAAGAAGTTTATCTACCCGAGCCTTTACCTTCAGATCTGTGTAGTAAGTCACCCACAGTTCTTATTAACCTGGACTCTGGTTGTGTCAGTATGTACCCATCGTAGTTACCGGACCCGTCCCTGATCTCATTCCGGTGTACCTCGGATTGACCGTAGGCCGCCTGTTTAACAAACACCCCTGTGTGCGTAGTAGGCTCGTAACCGAAACATTTAAAGTGCTCGTCTGTTAATACCTGATCACTATTCATCTTAATTCCTTTTGTTCAAAGTTCATCAATAATCGTCTTATCCACCCCAAGCAAATCCAATTGCCGTTTTAACTCCGCTTTTTCCGGCTCCAACGCTCGTACGTAATACGGTAGAACCTCATCCTCACTTTCTAAGTCCAACTCCTCTGCCGTACTCTCCATCAGTTCCTCCAGCCACTTCTTCGTAGATTGAGAGAACTCGGCGTCATCATCCCGCAGTAGGCCTACCTCATAGACCGCCCAGAGGACTTCCGGTACTTCCACGGGTTCGAGTACCCCATTTACCAAATCCCCCAGAGAGCCCTCGTATAAGGCCATAGCCACTGCCCGTAGTATCAGCGGGTCTGTGTAGAAATCATCGCTCATCATAGATATCAAACACGCCTGAACCCGGTTCTCACCAGCTTCCGACATGAGTGCTCTAAAGTCTTCTTCGATCTCAAGGTAGAGTTCTATACTGTCTACCTCAAAGAGTTGTTCTCCGTAGGCCTCCAGTAAGATAGTTATCAGCACCAACCCGTAGGTGCTCTCATCGCGGATAAGCTCAGAGGCCTCACGTAGGTCAAATCGGAATTGCCGGTTAAATTCCATTCTAGCCGTATTGGATAGACAGATCCAGTAATTCCTGAACATCCGCCTCGTTCATCAACCCAATTGCATGGTTGGCGTCGTAGGTGCTACCACCCTTCATACTTTTAATGGCTTGAGAGGCTACTTTACTGAACCGCACATCCAGCTTCTGATCCGGGATGGCCTGCAGGGCGCACATCGGTACCATGGTATCACCCAAGAACAGCATTTGTTCTGCGGCGGTCTTGATCTCGGATACAGGGGTGCCAAAGAAGAAGGACGTGTAGGGGTCTACCACGTTGTTGTCGTAGGACTGGATCCCGCAATTGCGGTCGAGCTCTAACATCAACTCCGCGTATTTCTCCACCATCTCCTGCTCTTCCTGCATCGACCCTATGTTCTCTGCGTCGGCGCGCGCGGCCTTCACGAGTTCCCGGTACATGTCCAGCGCTTCTGTAGGTACACCCGCTAGTTTGCGGAGGCCGACGCACGAATCGGCATGATCGTAGTTGGGGACACGGGGTACGCCCAAGCTGGAGATAGCAAGCGGGATGTCCTGCGGATCGTAGCCAAGTTCGGAAGCTCGCTTGCACAGGGCAAGAGATGCCTCACGTTGGAGCTCCAGGGGTAGGCGTCCTTCAGAGGCATCTTTGCGTACCATGTCCATGCTGAGCTCCAACTCCAATGAATCATTCATAGGGTAGAACTGTTGGTCGCCCATGGACTGCCCCATATTTACAGCCAGAGCATAAAGCGTTTCAGGCTCAGATGCTTGTTTAACTTGAGCCCGGAATAGGTCTCGGAGCACGTCATGGTGCTCTACCAGGTCATAGGACTCTGCCGCCTGTTTAAGACGCTGTGCGACATCCGGGTGGGTGTTGGATAGGCCTTTGCCGTGGAAGTAAGCGATACTACGGTAAGTCGCTGACTTATCATGCAGGGGGAATAACCGCTTGTCGGGCATCGCCCAACCCGCGTCAGACAGATCGTCTGGAGGGGCACTGGCGTCCTTAGCGAAATCTGGGAGTATCCCTTGCTCCTCTAAGTAAAAAATGGGAGTGGGGTTCTGGTCGTGAATCTGGTCTTGAAGCTTCATAGTGTGTGCATCTTGCATGTTTTGTTCGTGGTTGTCAACCTTCAAATCGGGCTAGTAGCTAAAACAGAAGCGTGGGGAATTCCCGACTTCTGTAGTACCCCCATGCAGACAGGCTGGGTATATCCCCGGCCTGTCTGCATAGGTTTTCAGCGGGCGGAGGCCTGCTGCTGAAAGTCCGTCCAACTCCACCCCCGCGTATTGCGGAGCTGTACGCCCTTCCGTAGAAGGGCTTGCTTACGGATCTCGAAATCCGTAGCATCGAATGGACCAACTAGGTCCAGCATCTTTAAAGCCGCGTCTACCTCGTGGGGGAGTGGGCCTTTCTTTACTTTTCGTTTACTCATCTTACTTTCCTTGTTTGGTTGGTTACTCTGCTCTACGGTTAAAAAAGGGTGTCCGGGCGTGGTCCACTGGTCTACCCACCAGCGAACGCACGCCCGGAATTCCGAGGTTCCCGAATAGTACTACCCATTTCACCCCTGGTCGTACAAGTCCAGGGAAGGCTACCAGTAAAGGTAGCTAGTGCGCTGCACGCTCCCTGGGTGGAGAGCGATGACGGGGAAACCCCGCCGATTCAAAAGCTGGTGGTCAACGTATCCCACCAAGAGTCCCCGACGTGAACGTCAGAACCTTTGTTGCCTTTTGAGCAACCTACCACTTCAATGAGTGGCCTCCCCGACATCCACCTGTCGAGTCCGCGCAATGTATACCGTACAGGGGCTTTATCCCTCTGAGGCTTAGACCATTCTAGTGGAAAGGGTCTAAGAGGCGTTGCGTCCGCCCTTGTTTGAATCCTTTTGAGGGGGTTCAAGTATATATAACGCAGAACCCTCTGTTATTGCATAAAAAACACCCTAAGTTAGGACCAACGCCGAACTTGCGTAAACCACGTCTTTCTGCTACGATCCTACCAAATGACCTTTGAAAGTATCAGACCCTATATTGAGTTAGCACCTGCATCTGCCTTAATCGACCTCCCATCATACCCGGTGGTGGACAATAAGGTGGAGCTTGGTGGCACGGGTTTGATGCGTGTCGGCCCATCCTCCGTCGTATGCTACTCTCCTCATTCCTCTTTTCATGCGGGGAGTGCAGTCGAGCTACTCGTGTGGCACAAGCGCACTAGGGGTGTCAGCACCATTCAGACTTTCACAGAGGTACTGCAGTATCTACGCCAGAGGGTGTTACACCTAACAGAAGCACCGGAGTACCGGGAGATCGAGCAACTGGCGGAGACCTACATAGCTTATCGACAGGTATTCGACATCATGACCGACGTCGATCCCCATACAGTCTGCCTGGCGACCACCAAGGCCCTGCGCTACGTCCAAAACCAAGAGATAGACCTTAAAATAGATAGACATACGCTCATACCCTTGGGACCACGGCGTATGCAGGAGTTGGTGTCGGCCCTGAAGGTCCTGGGACATGATCTGCAGTGGCCAGCCGGACAGGCGGGGATCGTCACTCCCTATTTTTACCTCCCGCACGCATGGGATAAGCTGGTAGTCCGTAGGGCGGACGGATCGAACCCCCGGCTCATAAGTATCGCGACAAACAGCATATCCTACACCGGACTATGGAGAGCGCATACGGATAGGCCCTGGTTGGTGTTTGCCGGCGCGGAGGAGGCGGCTAAGACCTGCACAGGTCTGCAGGGGCGACAGTTCTGTACAGCGGCCTTGACCGACATCAGCTCCTCCACTCCCTACAGAGAAGGACGTCAGACTCTGATACTTACAGACGATCTGCAGGCCGTGACCAATATAGGGCGAGTACTGTCTCAAAACGGAGGCTGGCCGCAGATGCGTACCATCCATCAGTTGTTCTCCCCACAGCTAACGGTGGATAAGAATACGCTGGATGTGGTACTGGAGGAACTGCGGGCTCTGACCGTGAACGATCAACTTCCGGTATCTGCCGTACAACTCCTGGAGGCTCAAGGCCCAGACCCACAGTTCAAAGGGCGGGTGGAGAGTATGCTGCAGAACCTCGGTAGATACAAATCCCTACAGGTTCTTAACCAGCGTTTTGGGCAGGGTAGTCTTTTTAGCACCACTAAGTCTGAGGTGCTCGTGACATCCTCCGGCTACGTCAGTCGAGCCCGCGACACAGGGGAGAACATGGCGCTGACCAACTTCACCTGGACACCCGAATCTCGTGTGTCCTTTCCGGAATCTGTCGGTAGCTACATCCGCCTCAAGATCGATGTGGGCGCGGGCGAGCGCCAGCTGCTCATTCCCGAGCATATGCTGGAGACCGGTAAGAAGCTGGCGGATCATCTACTAAACACAGAGAACAAACCAGACGTTCGCCCAGCAAGGGTGCTCGCGCCTGACAAGGCCGGACCACTCCTACACTGGACAAGGAAGAACCTGGCGGATCTGGAACAGCAGTACGGACTGGCTTTCATGGGATTCAGCGGATTGCGCAATCACTTCTGGCACCCAGACTTCTATGTAGGTGAGGGTGTGTTGGATAACGGGGTAGTACCGTGGCATCCGGATACCCGGGAGTTGCAGTGCTTTCAGTCTGGGTTGGTGGAGCCGCACCTTCACCAGGACCTAACGCCGGACTTGGCGGACTTGGTGGCGATGATCCTGGGCTTGGTCGGGCGCTGGCATCAGAGCTGGGCTGTGGAGCCTATCCGTGTGCTCCATACCAGCTGGAACACTCGTGTTATCGAACGGGTGTTTAGAGGGTTAGGGCAGGTTCAACCCATAAGTTGGGGACAGAACGCCAGGAACACACAAACCAGCGGTGTGCGTGGTTATCCGGTCTATACCAAGGGCATGAAGGATGCTCAGCTCAAGGACTTGGCTAACCCCATCGTAGCTTTGACTGATAAGGGTCTGAGTTTTGCCAGGGGTAAATACGAGACGCTGGATCGTGCGGCCCAGACTCTTAACGCCCTCCTGCGTATGGCAGTACCGGCCTTGACCCGGGGCGAGAGTTGGGTGCAGGAGCCTGCGCGGCGGGCCTGCTACGAGTCGTCTCTGATCGAAGAGGGACAACAGATCGTCCGTAAGTGCTCGGACCTCAGTAACTGGCCTGCGAGCCAACGCCCTTACGAGGTGCTGGAAAGCGTGTTGTCTCAGGTGAAGGCTGAGGATGTGGAAAGGTTCTTTCTCTGGGACATACGCAGGGGTCGGATGGTTATCGATCTTCGGAAGCTACCTAAGAAGGTGGGGATCCGGACTCAGGACCTTGTGATGGAACTGACGGATTTGGCCGGGGACGTTCTGCTGGAGGGGCAGATGATCACAACTGGAGTGGAGGGCCAACGCTTTATCTGTAATTACTACGGGGCCGGCGTTAAGCCCGGTATTTGGGAGGAGCCTGAGGAGCCTGCTCTGAAGTCAAAAACGCGCTGATCCCGCGTTGTTTAAAGGAGCGGCTGTCCTCAACTGTCTTGTGCGATCCAGTACTCCACCTCAGAGGATGATACCCACTCAAAATATATGATGTTTAGTACGTCTGTCACATACACAGAATCTCCGACGTGAATCCAACTTGCAGGGTACGATGGTTCAGTAGTATCGTCGTGGTACAACTTATTAACAACCCCTAGAGAGCCTGCGCTCGAACTCTCGGTTATGTTACCTTGGCCTGGAGTACTGCGTGCGTTGTAAACGCTACGGTCATACGCCACGTTTGTACCTGTGCGTTGTACCGCAGTTAAACCCAAATTAGTCCGCGCGCCACTAGCCGTACGCGCACCCGTCCCTCCCTCCGTGATTGCCAGAGCGGTTGTCAGTGCCAAGCCCGTACTTGAGACCGTCGCTTGCGTCGTGCCTGTGGAGTCTTTGAGAGCGAGTCCGCCAGCGGTCAGGGCTTGGATGGTGGACGTGTAGAGCGTCGTGACGTATGCTGAGAGCCAGCGTAAGAGATTGGTTCCGAGTGACGGTGTGTTGTTCGTTTCGGGATTGACCGAGCCTTCGACAGAGTGACTGCCACCAAACCATCTGTATCCATTTTGATAGCGGGCTGTGCGTTGGTTCGTCGCGGTGGAAGATATGTCAGCATCCTGATTATCTGCTTCTACGTTTGAGCCGTCGTCGATCGCTTTTGCGCGGCGACCTGAAGCTCGTGAAAGTAGTCCGCTCGCAGTTGTGCTAGCTCCTTCAGCGTGAGAGGCGTATCCACTCGCAATTGTGCTATCCCCCTCAGCGTGAGAGGCGGTGCCGGACGCAGTTGTGTTACCTCCTTCAGCGTGAGAGGCTCGTCCGCTCGCAAGTGTGATTTCCCCTTCAGCGTGAGAGGCGGTGCCGCTCGCAGTTGTGTTACCTCCTTCAGCAACACCCGTCCCGCCGCCAACACCCGCACGCAAAAGGCTTGTCCCACTGGCGTTCTGAATGTCCACATGCCCACCCGTCAAAGCCCGCAAAACGCCCGCCCAAATGCCAGCCGAGAACTTTTTCAGTCCCGTTGCGGTTTCGGTCCCTGCGATGTGGAGTACGGCTGTATCTACTGCCTTGGTCGCTAACGCGTTGGTAACGGTCGTAGCAAACGCCGCGTCATCCGACAAGGCCTCCGCCAACTCATTCAAAGTGTCTAACGCTCCAGGAGCACCGCCTACGAGGTCCGACACCGCCTGAGCAATTTCAGCCGTAATCTGAGCAGTAGAACGTAGGTCATTAGCATCCCGGAACTCAGTAGCCACGGGGGCTACCAGTTCGTTGAGGGCGTTTACTTGTACGGTCTTGGTGGTCATAAGCGGTTCTATATTATAGGGGCGGGAAATTTCTCGTTTTCAGCGCGTCGGTTCTCCAACGTAGCAGGAACACCCACAAGGTGCCCGGAGAGCTCTCCGTCTATAACAACCTGAAAAAGGTGGGTACCACGAGGTAAGTACTTGGCGGGCAGTCCCAGCACATACTGCCGGACACCCCCAACAACTCGGGTTGTTATGGCCTTGGATCCCTGCTGACGTCCCAACGTAGATCCCGCCCCAGCGGGGCTCACCCACCATTCACTGGACTTCTCTGGTAAAGACTCGTCTTCTTCTCGTACAACCAACTCCAGTGGTTCATACCAATTCCATACAACTTGGCTGTCAAGACGTGGAGAGGTGGGAGGCATCAAACCGGGTAGTGCGTAGGCTGTCATGCGATTACAACCTCCTCAGAAAGCTCCAACCCCTCTGCATAGCGGAACCCCCAAAGCAAACTCCGGGTGTCCGTCTGAATCAACTCCCATATGCGATCGGCCTCAGAGACGGTCCGGCAATCTATACGTAGGTTATCTTTTCGGTAGTATGGTACGCCATCGGCTATGGTTAGTCCGATCTCCGACATCTGAGGCAAACTAGCCACGCACTCGAACACCTCATCGAGATCGTTGTTGACCGGTAACACATGGTATACAAATATCTCAGAGGGAAGCCCAGCCTCGTCAGACGTAGCTTGGACAATCAAAGGCCATACCGCAAGGGCTGCCTGCAGTTCGTAATCAACTTCGTTTCTGTTTAAGGTTATGCTCATTATGTGCTGATTTCAAGGTTTAGACCCAGAGGTTTCTCCCGGGTCAGGAATTCCCGAGCGCGAAGGTCGTAGGCTGATCCGGGGTAAAATAAGGTTGGTTCTAGTACAACAGACAGTATAGAGCCCGCGACACTCATAGTCAAGCTCTCCCCACCAATCACCTGCCCGACCTCGACCGTGTCTCCGACCTCCAACGCCGTGTGCGGGTACCAGGCGAGGACCTCCCCCTCTGGTAGTACATAAGTACGTCCTACCAAGCGTTCTCTGACTGCCAGCACCGCGCCAGCTTGGTTCACCACCTGCAGGCCCGAGGCCTCCGCCACAGCTTTATATAGTGAACCCAGACCACCACTGTTTCGGTAGTAGGCCATTACCCACGGAGCGGGGCCTAGTACACCGTCTAACTGTAGGGTGTAGGCCAATGGGCATAAAAGGCGTTCGATGGCGCTGACCGAGGTCCAGCCAGAGGGACACAGTAATTGAGGGTCCTCCCACATCAACACCACTCCAGGCGCGGAGCTGAACTCCACCCCCCGCACTAGTTGACGACCATCCGCGGTTTGAATCCGGTTCACTGTCAGCATCGGGGGAGTCGCCCATACCCAGGCTGACAACGAATCCAAACCAGGTAGACCAACTTCAGATGTTTGGGTACCATCCGGATACAGCATAAGTTGCCCGTATTCTGTGGTGAGGACCAGATTCTCCGAGCCCCCAAATAGGGTTGTCCAAGCCGGGTGTGAGGGGTATCCCGGGTAAGACCAGATTCCCACCCAACCTTCTACATTCCCGCCCAAGTCCTCCAGTTGATCCGCGAGGTCGCCATGAACAGCCCAGACGTTGTCATCCGACAGCGGTAGGTTCAACCATTCGCGCTCCTGTGTTGTTCCAGACAGAAGCTGAGGGGTGCCCGCCGCGTCCACGAGGGCATCGCAGATTTGCGTGGAGTCCGCCATCATCTTGCTGATCTTGCGATACTCCTCCGTCGTGTTGGATGCCCAGACGCTACCAACCCTCCCGAACACCGAGTGTAGGTTGTTTTTAAGAACAACGGATTCTAGGGTGCGCATCAGACTTCCAGTAGTTGAATGTTTTCCAAGTCTACTAAATACCGGATGTTCTGAGGGCTGGCACTCACCAACTGGGCGGACTGTGCAGTATAGGATGCCTTTAGGTCGGAGAACAAGGATAGAGGAGGTCTAACGATCGCGGGACTGGCGTAGAACGCGGAGAAATCACTATCTGGGTCTTTTCCCACGGCATTGTGCGTAGCAACCCCATACTGAATCTCTCCATCAGGAACCACATCCTGCACATCGGATGCACCTGCGTAGAATAGGGCGTCCACAATACGGGCCTCGCTTATTATGTTAGGCCAAACAACACTATTCACGTATGCATGAATCTCGGTCTGGGCCTGTGTGGTCTTAACCGTGGTTCCCGGCCTACGTCTGTACCGTACGGTCAGGCTATTGAGCAGGGCCACAACAGGTTGTCGGACCAGTAGGTCCACTCCCAATGGGGAATTGTCGTCGGAGCTAAGGAACTGGGCTTGCGCGAGCCAATCCGGATCCTGCCGGTAGTGAATTACAAAATCCGCGTACTCCTTGTCATCATCGCCCGTAGTGGTCTCTATCAAGGGGTCTACACCATCCATAGGCATGTCAACCGAGAACCAGAGCTTCTGTTTGAGGGAGCGACCAGCACTAAGATCAGGCGCTGTCGCGGCGTCCAGAGTCTGTGCATAGAACTTGATGGAAGCCGGATCCAATGTGATGTCCTGACCCGCGACCTCCACCAAATCAATTAGAATGGGTGTTGATGGAGTATCGAGCGAGGCCCATAGAACGCCATCCCCCTCATCCTCGTCCAATACGGCCTTTATTGTGATCTGGTCCTGGAACGTCTGACGACCTCTGGTATAGACGTCAACCGCGCGATCCACCGTTGGTACCCGCCATTGATCTGGGTCGTCGTTGGTTTGGACTACTACCCCCGCAGCATCCGGAAACTGTCGGACGAACATGCTTCGAACCCCACCCTTGGATGAGGGGGTGGCGGTGTACACCACGTCTCTGGTACGTTTGGCTGCCTCAGCCAGGCGATTATCCGGGAGACCCGGGCTGAAATCAGATAACGCCGTGGCGCTTACCAGACCACCAAGAGTGAAACTGAGCTCCATCGCAGTACCTGCCACCGGAAGCACATTACCAAACTCCCCGTAGACCGGGATATCCACGATCCAGGACGTGCCGTTGGTGGGCGTCAGACGCACCTCATTCCGTCCGGCGGTACGGGCAGTGCCGGGCGCCAGGATTGAGAGTCCTCCGGACTCTGCGAGGCGTAGGTTATACACAGATTCCTGGTCGTCGGCGAATACCAATTTTCGGTCAAGTTCTAGGGCGTTCGGACTATTGAAAACCAATCGTACGGTTCCATAACTCGGTACGGTCATCGCCTCGTTTGATCCAAAGTTTTGTAGGTAGGCCTCCACGAAGTCGCAATCCCAAATTACACCACCTGCCACATTCTCCAAGTTCAGGTCGCTTTTGAAGCGTTGTTGCGCTAAGTCCAGGGATGCAAGGTGTTGGGACGCAGGGGTAACCCACAGGTCCCCAAACACAGAGTTAGGGCTCATGTCTAGTTCGGGGTAAACCAACCGCAGGCGCCCGACCAGGGCTGCCCGAGCAGCTTGCTGTTGTTCTGTGGTCAACTCCGTTAGTTCAGGGTAGTATGTTTGTACCAAATCGCTCATGTGTTCACCAGTGTAGTAGAGGACAGCCCGTATTCGGCTCCCCCCAAGCTTTTAAAATATAGGTCAAGATCCATACGTCCTGCATCAAGGGAAGCAGGTGTTAGTTTGAGGACTTCCGGGGAGTCCAGGTCAGTCCGCTCCTCCTGTTGGCGTTGGAAGAACAGGGTGTCGACCGCCGCAAAATTAGCGAGGTGTTGTGCCTGTACCACACCTGGTACACCATTCAGCACCGCGTTTTTTAACAACTCCGTACCTCTATCAGGCCAGACGCTGTCAGAACCCCTGGATGTGCCGATATTGACCAACGCCCCTTGGATTTTGGCTTCCACACCAGAGACCGATGCTAGGGGATCTATCTCAACCCCCGATGGTCCGAAAATGAGCTTCAACCCCTTCATGCGGTCCCCTCGGTCTGGATGTCAACGAGCGCCAGGCGGTGTAAGGTCTGTACCTCGTTGCTGATTCCCAGGGCTTTAATACGCCCCCGCGACGAACGAGCACGTCCCATATCTCGCGATAGGGCGTGCATGACAGTAGACTTAGCGCGTTTAACCGCATCGGACTTGGCCGCGCTCACTTGCTGATCTGCGGTGCTCAAGTTAGAAGAAACCATATCCACCATGCCCGGGTAGTCCAAGATGATGGATCGGGCTTGCGTCCCATCTGTGTAGGCCTGTAAAATGGCGTAGGCTTGTTGAGCCTGGTCTTTATCAAAGGCGTTTACTACGGTTTGAGGTTGCATCAGCGACCCTCCAGAATTCGAGTGTACTCATTCATTTTCAACGCCAGTTTAGCGCTTCTACGGCTTATCTGGGCGGGGCTGACCTTTAGACTATGGGCTAGTGTCTGACCATCCCACAGATCGGCTCCGGCGTACCCCAGTTTGTGTTCCAAAATCTTTTTATCTACATAATCACTCTCGTGGTACACGTAATCCGCGGCTTCCGTCTGAAAGTCTGGCTCAGAGTGATCGGGAGCCGCCACTCCCTGGTCGTCTCCACCACCGGCAAACACGCCATCTGCGGGCATCTGCTTGTTCAGTCTTCGTACTTTCTTGATACGAGGCAGGCTGACACCCGCTTCCTCGGAGATCTCCTCCAATGTGGGTTCTCGCCCATGGATATCCTCCAGTTCACGAGAGGCCGACATTATGCGGTATGCATCTAGTTGAATGCTCTCGGGCATTTTGATGGATGCCTGGCTCTCGCGACGCATACGACGTAAAGGCATCAGTTGACGGCTCACCCAGGTAGGGAGTGATGCCCCGTACTGTGGGTCATAGGTCTCTAGGGCCTTGGCAGTCAATACTCGTGCTTGAGAGTATATGTAGGGGTCGGAACCGGCTCCGATACTCTGCATCACGTTCTTTATCGTCGGGTCCATCTTCTTCACAGCCCGATGCAGATTCTGTGGGCTGGGGTCGGACTTCCACGAGTCGTAGGGTGTGATATCCACACCCGGGACTTCCAAAGTAAGGTCTTGCTCAGTAGTTGGGATTTCTTCAAGGTTTTGCACGCCCTTACCTTACATACACGAGGGTCTTCGTGCAAGACCTATCTATTACAGCTTTTCCATAGCACGGCAGGCTACTACCCCGGCGACAAGCGCGCCCCAAGCCTCTGAGGAGGGTAACCCCGCACAATAGGCAAACAGTACGACCCAAAAACTAATGTGCCAACTGAAGCATATTGGGCAGGTCAGGAGCTCCGCCACCTTGGGGTGGATATGCGGATGGCTGTTGATCCACACAAACCAATCACTCTTAAATTGGGTTTCAAGTAGCTCGGCGCTCCAGAACCCTGGTTTGGAACGCCACAGGGTTAGACAGTGAAGGCCGCCAAACAGGTGGGCCGGTGCGTTTGTGTGGAACCATGTTTGGTGCAGTGCTAAAATAGTCAGCAGGGTCCATATCATGTTGTCAACCTGCGGAGGTTGCTATGGCCTGTTGCAACCTGTGGGGCTTGCTTTTCTCGTTCATTCACTAGCTTGGTATAACGTTGTATGAGACTAGCTTGCCCACACCCCCGACAGTCTCGGCCTAACTTATTAAGCTCATAGTCGAGGCGTCGCCGGAGGTCTGGGTATTTATGGATGTTTGGGATTGTCATGCATTCTCGCTTGAATAAGGGGTGTGTACTTCCGTATCAGACCCCCACGGGTGCAGTCCGGACAATCAGAACCACCAAGGGTTTGTAGCTCGTCCACAAAACGCTGACGTAGATCTTCCATACCAGCAGGGCAAGGACTCTCCAATGCAAACACCTGCATACATTCCTGTAGCTCGGGTGTTACGCTGGTTATGGTCCGGCGTCCGTCTTTAACCTCAACAGTCATACCCGGTAGTGGCGGGGGCTCTGCTGCATCAGGCATGCGGGTTTCTTGGAAGATCGTCAGGTGTTCATCAACGTCAAACTTGTAGCGTATGCGTTGGCCATCTTCAATTCGGAATAAGTATAAGGCTGTCATAAATGGGTTATAGCTGGGTTGCAGGTTTGTGTCAAGGGGTTTAAGGTGGGTACGTGTAAAGGGTGGTCGGGGTTATAGTGTAGGGACTCACCAAAATTCAGTCACTGCTAAGTCATAAGACATGGAAAAGGAAAGAAACTCAACCCATCTATAGTATGATGGGAGGTCTGTATCACTGACGATACCCTTATCTGGTAAAACGTTAATGAATGCATTCACAGTCTGACCTAAGACCGTGAAGGTAACCGGATACCCCTGCACCAATGTGGTCTCATCTCCGCTTACAGGCGTAATACCTAACGAAGCATCTACTTTAGACAAATTGCAAGCGTAGAAGTCGCCGCTGAACTCCCCACCATAGTCGCCGGGGGCTATCCGCGCATCAGCTCGAAACCATACCTTGATACTCCCATCCCCAACCACCCATATTTTATGGAAAGATATACCCGCATCACTTCCTATCGCATCTTCGCCATATATATCTTCCGTCACGTTTCCCACCTCAACATCATCTGGGTCTAGCACGGTCAGTGTTTGGTTTTGGTCTACAGGGTCATAGGAAAAAATTGCTCCTCTGGCAAACACACCAACCGAAGGCAGAATGTGCGGTCTTTGCGTATAGTCAGTGGTGTCAGATTCTTCTAATTGATCAGTTAAGAAGGTACGTCTATATACACCACCACAGACTCGTTTCCGTGGAATATCACCCGACCCCTCAAGGCTCATGTATATACCTCGGTATCTGTTGTAATCACCACCATAATGTAAGAACTTGCCTGTTATTGCGGCCGACAGCGTGCCTGTCACAGCCTCACGTAGGGAGGCTGATATAGATGCGCTGAATGTAACAGCATATTCCTTTTTCATGTAGACAGAGCGGAGAACCTCCTTGGCCCTGGCCCCCGTCAAGGTGATAGAATAAAGGTCATCGTATGTTGTATTATGGGAGAAATGCGGAATAACCACATCTGTTCCCAGAGGCTCCTTAAAAATAATCATGTCGCACCCGCCGGGGTGAAGGTTGTTTGTGTATAAGTCCGCGTCTGCCATTACCCAATCCTCAGTAGTTCGACGATGTAACCACGATTCCCAGCACACATGATATTCTCCCGAAAGACCCCGCCTTGGCAAACCACTTTCCCACCACGGATTATCGGCAGCCGGTAATAATTTTGAGGGTCAGCAGCACTCGCATCGCCATCAAACAACTCCTCCCCGCCCACATCCATCGTAGGCACGCCCATAGGGTCCGCCAGTCCGGTGATAGATGAACCACTCACCACAAATTGCACACTCCAATTTGTGTGTGCCGCGGTGTCATAACCCGCAATCGCCTCATCATAAGTAAATTCAATCAACGTCATGTATTTTCTGTAAATGCGGAAATCAGTCATCAGTGTTGGTGGGGGTTTCATATCCAGGGACATCCCCAGCCTTTCAGACGACTCCACCACCCTGTCTCCCCCATCATCTATAGTGGTGACGGTATAAACATCTACGCTATCACTGTAGCCAGCCGGTGCTATTCCGTTAACCCTTATGTTGAGGCCCACAAGAGCCTCTCCCTCGAAACCGTGTAGAGCGCTATCGAAAACTTCATCCGTAAAGCAGCTACCAGCAAACGGTGCGAATTTCCAATCCACACGCACAGTGTGCGTACCCGCATCCAGGGCCAGGATCGTGTCTAGGGTGGAGGCGCCCGTACCATTTACTCCTATATTTGAGAGATTCAGATTAAAGGATTCGACGATTGTAGGGCATCCTCCTATAGTAGTTTTTCTGGTGATGGAGAGCAGAAACGGGAAATCATGCACCGGGGTAGGGCGCTGGGTGAGGCTCCCCGTGTCATCCTGACAAACCATCAAAGATGCTGCTAAGTTTACTGCCTGCATATTAGCATCAGCTTGACTCACATTAGATGTAGTCATACCCTCGGGTACAGGAATCCTTAGGAATACACCACCAGCATCGTCGCATGATGTATCCCCTACTGGCCCCGAAAAACAGGCCCCGTGCAGACTTTCGCACGTAACAGCGTCTTCAGCTGCTATAGGGGGGTCTGCTTCGGGGTCGGCTTCTACAGCCGGACGTAGATCCGCTGAATAACAAACTGGACAATTTGACCATACGCAGTTTAATTCAACCTGTGCAAGCGTAGAGGCGAGGGCTTGAGCCTCTTCAAAACTCAAGTAAGAACTAAACATTCCAGCAGGGACTTGGGCGACACCTACTGCTCCAGGCCCCAGACCACCATAAGGGGTCCAATAAGTTCTAGAGTAAACTCCGCCTTCCAGTACTATATCTGATATGTTATAGGCGTAGCTTGGTAATGTAGCAACCGCAATAGCTGACGCCGAAATCGAAGAAGATACCGTCACTTCCTCTGGTGTGACATCAGGGCACGATGCTAGTGAATACTCGTTCTCCCAGAAACAATCTAGTTGTGATATCGCTATCTGTCGCGCTAGGTTGTCAACGTAGGTCTGTACATCATCTTCTGACTCCTCTGGCTGATCCCCATCTGCCAGAATCATTGTGTTTTCTGATATAATCACCTCGGCATTTAAACTCTGGTCAGACAAGGCGTCTAAGTCATCCCGGTCCCCCACATCCCATTTACCAGAGATGCCTTCTTCTGGGGCGGATATACAACGCGCCACTACCCGTCTGTTACCATATCGGCAGAGCTCGTCATCCAAAGCTGTTAAACTCCGGACAGGTATAGCGGCTAGGGTTTCGGCCTGTGTTTGCGCTGCTGAAGCGCTCGTACTGCAGAACACCCCTGCTGAGATGGACCTGGTCTTATCTAAAGAGTACAGAGGGTCGGGAGGTGCTATGGCGGGGTATGGTGTTATACAGGTGGCGGCAACAGCCTGATTGCAGTACATACAGAACAGCTGACTAGTGGCAAATAGTTCGGCTTGATCCTGCGCTTGTTCCTTACTTCCACCTGGTGCGATGCTGATAAAGGTACCTGCAACCACCGTAGCTTGGTAGGCCCCCAGACCCCCCGCAGCCTCAGACGCTGCCTGATCGGCGCCCACTGTATAATCGACTCCACCGATACTGAACACCTCTGGATCGCAAGTAGCAACCTCCTCGTCATTCTCCCAGTAGCAATCTAAAAGGGCTAAGGCCGTTACCTCTGCCATCTCATCTGCATCAACCTGACTTGTCCTGGAGATTATGTCCCCAGCACCGAGTGTTACTGAGGATCCTTTCTTGCCTATAGCAGGGTTAGCCGCTCCCAGATTAACGAGAGCAGTGGCTGCTGTATGGCCCTCACCACTGTTATACAGCGTATTACAATCTTTAGAAACCGCGGCATTGACATAAAAGCAGTCTAGCAGGGATATAGCCAGGGCCCGTGCCTCTGCGTCGGCAGCCGCGGCTCCCGCGGAAGAGGTAACGACTCCCGCAGCCACTACGGACGTGCCCGCCTGCGCTGTGTCTACCGGATCCAACGTAGTCCCGGTGTCCGTTGTAGTAGCCGTACCAGGTACCGCATCCGGGAAATCCAGGTCTTCTACACACGTAGCAGTCTGTTCGACGTTTTCCCACACACACTCTAGCTGAGACTGTGCGTAGGCCACGGCTAGGGCGTTAGCCTCCTCTTGCCCGTCTGTGGATTGAAAATCGCCGGCAACGACCGTGAACGCTTGAGGGACAGGAAGGGGGGAGTCGGTGTACAGATCGCTACATCTAGCTATTTGCTCCACATTGTACCAGAAACAGTAGATAAGGGCTCGGGCAGCAGCCTCCGCAGCGCTTTGAAGAGCATCCAACGCCTGTCTAAGGAAATCGTAAACATATTGAGCTTGAGCCTGCAGGAGCTTATACCCGCGGATCAACTCCACGGTCTCCGCCTCGTCTAGCTCCGTATCTTCCATCCAACCTAGAACCGTACTCTCCAGGTCGTGATCGGCAGATTGTCGGGAGAGGTAGGCCAGGCGGTCGGCCTTTATCCCGGGTATAGTCCGCCAATCAAACAGCGTTTGGAGCGCGCCAGCCTCGATGGTGACAGAACTTCCCTCTGGACCTTCCCCGACTTCCGCACAAGTCAGGTTGAAGATGGTGTTGGTCAGGACCAACAGCGGGGGTACGTCGGTTGCACCTTCGGGAGCTATCAGTAGTTCGGAGGGGGTGAACCGTAGCTCATCTATAGCAAGAGCGTAGCCGTCACAATGATTACCGCGGTAGTTCGCACGATCAGGCCTGGCCTTGAATATCAAAGCCCGCGGTGTGAGTACCTTCGGTTCGCATTTATCTGTTCTATTCATATGTAACGTGACTTAGTCGGGCTGAGGTGTTGGCAACAGCGTTGTTGTCCCGAACGGACAGATGGTGTGTAATGTTCTCTACCAAACCCGTACATAATACGACTCCGTCGGGGGATGTCAAACGTAAACGGTTACCCACCTCGTAGGATGAGTCTAGGGGTAAGCCAGTGAGAGATGCTGAGTTATTAAAACCCTTTAACCACAGGTAGGTCTGTTCACACCACCAATCCAGAAATGCCCGTGCGGATTCCGTAGCGCTCTTATGCTGTTCGTCATCTTCGCCCACCTTCTTAGCCACAGACGCGATGTTGAATGCCTTATCGAATTCTAGAGTCGCGGGCATCAACTTGGGTATAGCAAACCATGGTGGGGGAGCTATCTCCTGCACAGTCCCGGCGTAGGTCGGTGCAGTTGTGGGGTAACCTCCAACGGCATGTGCCTCTACCACAGTCTCGTCCACACCAGAGGCTTTCGTGCGTCTTTCGAACTGCATGTTAACCTTGCAGATAACACGGTTGATGCGAGCCAGGTTGTTAGAGCCGGAGGATGTGGTAAGTTGGTCCGAATCAATAACCATCTCTTGAGGATCACCGCTTATGAGTTGTCCGGACTCCACCAGGTGACCCGGACCCGCTAGATTAGGGATATACTCCATCTTAAAGGCTCGCCCAAGACTCTGAAGGAGGGCAAACGCAGAGGACTTGCCGTGACGTAGCATCTGCTGGAGGATGTACTCCGCCAGACATTGCGCTGAGGGGTACCTGAAGGTATAGTTCTTACTCAGGAGCTCATCCCAGAAAGGTGCATCGGTCTTGGCAAGTAGTGTATCCCAGAAGACCCAGGGTAGATCATTGGTCGCCAACGACTGCTTCGCAAGGAGCACATCGTAGTCGCTCAATTCCAGACCCGGGACCGTGATGTTATTGGATCTAAAAAACTCGGTACTACTAGCCAGGATCTGCTTCAAACTCGTCACCTCTAAATCCCCAAATACGGATAGGACCCGGTGCAACTCTTTAACAGTATAGACCGACACGTCGAGCAGGTCTAGTATCCGGTCAGAACCACTGGCGCTGATATTATAACCTGCATCACCCAAACCTATGCTGGTACCCACATCAGACACGTAACCTCGGAATTTAATAGTGTGTCCGGGCTCTCCTATTTCGATGTCTACGTCTGGACCCGCCGAGAGATCACGGCTCTCCAGGTACGCACCTCCGTTAGACGCAACCCGCTGAAACGTCTGTAGCGCCTGCTCGGTATTGATCAGCCCCGTAGCAATATCCACTGCAGGCTGTAACTCAATGTCACATCGGGGCACCTGACCTCTGGACGCAGAGATCGTAATACTACTGACCTCAGGCTTTTTATCGAAACCAGCTATCATACAGCGTATGATACGTGGACTCCGTAATGTTAGGGTTGGGGCACCCATTAGTCTACCCAAGCTACATCATTGTTATACAAAGCAAGGGCTGTGACAGCTGCCGCCACCCGCTCCGCATCCGAGTGACCCTGATGAAAAGAGCGGTACATCCCGGTCTTGTTCAGTACCTCAGAAAGGCCAGACTCTTTCTGGAGGGGTGTGATGAAGTCTACCCAATTGACCCGCACCGGGTTGTATGGGATAAGTAGTTCGGAGCCATCGACATCCGCTAGTTCCGCAACACCAGCAAGACCCGACCAGTCGGGCCACAACGCCTCTAGGTACGTCCCATCATGGGTGTAGTCCAGCTCCGCGACGAACTTCCCGGACTTCACCCGAACTTTGTTGTCGGCCAGTACCTCGAAGTGTAGTTCGTTTGGGTGGGATGGTCCGCGGTGTGTGCCCAGAAGTCGCCCGACCAACGCCTCAGACTCCCACATGGGTAAGTCCTCCAGCCAGTAGTCGTAGGATCTGCTCCGCTCCTCAACCAAGCCCTTAAAAGAAGGGAAGGCATCCACAAGGCGAGCAAGTATCAGAGCATTAATAAGCGAGGGGTTGTCCAACCCCAATGCCTGCCGCACCCGCTGTTCCTCTGGTTTAGAGGGTGGGATGTACATAGCGCCTGGTAGTGGGCGGGCGTCTAGGGTGCTGGCGTTTAATAGTCGTATAAGAAACTTGTTCATTTGGAAGCTGGTTTGGCTAAGGCGCCTTGGAGTATGAAGGTTTGTGTATTGAATTCGGGATCGGCCTGGCCCAAGGCCAGTCTGTACATAAAAAACTTATAACCGGTTTGACCTGCGCTGATACTGATCGGACCTTTTTTAGCACTCACACGGTTAGCCTCAAACCAACGTATGAGGGCGTCAAGGATCTCGCCTTTGGATTCTCCAGCAGGACCGAGAAGCAGTTCCCCGGTAATAGCGATTTCGCCGAAGGCCGGACCCATGGAGTACAGGATACGATTACCGTTAATGGTTTGCTGACGGAGGATGATATCAGAGTCTTCTAATGGCATGCCTGTGATGAGCACGCGTGGTAATTGGATGCCCTCTACTTGGTAGAGACCTGCTTGGTATGATGAGGCTACATGGACGAAACCACGTTGGGGGAATATGAAGTTACAGCTCATTTTATAGTTTGTTCATGATTGAGTCGAGTACAGCGAAGATCTTAACAGCCCACGTTTGCGGATCGAAAGGTTGGGTGGTTTGTAGTTCATCTCGGAGTCCTTTCAGCTTATCTACGTAGTCCTGTTGCGTTTTCTTCTCAACAGCCTTTTTGGGCTTTATCTTATCTGCGGCCTCCTGCCCTGTTGCTATCTCTGTCTCAAGTTGGGCTAAAAAGACTCCGGGGTCTACGTCACCCGCTTTAATGCCTTCAGTCATCTCATTCAATGCTGTTACACGAGCCTCTCCTTCCAGCGCAAATACTTCTGTTGTCCGCGCCTTAAATTTCGTGCCTAGAGCTTCGGGACTGAGCGTCTCATCAAACACATGCTCGGACCCAAGCAACTTCTTCTGTATTGCTGCGGAAGACTCACGCTCCAACCCCTTGCGCCCGGCTTCCATCTCCTCCGCGTTGTACACCACATAATTGCCATCCTTGTCCATAAGCACGGCTCCGCCACCTGCCTCGTGCTTATCAATGAATGCCTTACGCTTCTTGTCATCCCAACCCATCGTCTCTTGTGTTTTACCCCGGTTATTTTTATTGCGCAGGGACTCCCCGACCATTGCGTCTGATATAGTCTCCCCACCAAGTATACCCTCTATTATAGAATTCTGACCTCGTGGAGTGTCTCCCAGGGTCATCGCACCATGGCGCTCCTCTATCTCCTTCTTTAACGCCTCGGTCTGCCCCTCTTCAGAGACCAATTCAGAGTAGTCCTTACCATTCAGAGTATCAGCCAGATACGTGAGTTGCGCGGAAGTCATACCCTCCCAATCTTCCCCTGTAGCAGCGTGTTTGGCTATAGTGGCTTTACTGTACTTCTTCGCTACAGCTACACCGGTCTTTGAAACATTGGCACCCATTTCATTGTATAGGTCCTTACTGAGTAGATCCCAGGAGCGATTACCCATCTCCTTCTGGCTCATATTGAACATGATGGACGCCCCGCCTGGTTGGAGCTGACCTAGAGCATCTCCACCAGCCCGATCGTTCCAATCGCGCAAGGAGCGTCCTGTCTGGCGCTCTACCTCGGAGGCGGCCCCTGCCATAGCTTTTCCGACCGCCTGACGGCGTTCTGCGCCCGTCAGACCTGCTCCGGCATTAGTCGCGCCCTGAATCTTCTTCTCCAGCGCCGCGCGTTGTTCTCCAGTCAATTTGGAAGAGGTTTGAGCCGCATATAGCATTGTCGCCAATTCCGGATTCTCATCATGCATGGCCGCGACGTTCATCACGCTCTCGGTAATCGCATCTTCCGAGCGGTCCTCCACGTAAACACCTTGATCCGCCATGGTCTGCACATACTTCTGGTTAAGAAGCCGTTTGGAGCTCATAGCACCCATCGTATCCATACTGGCAGCCGCGGCAGAGAAGGAGGACATACCCATTGACTGGTACAAGCCAGCTACCCGACCGTGCTCCGCCAAGTACGCTTGTTGACTACCCCCTCCGGCAGCCGCCATGGCCCCCACCTTCTGCAGACGTTGTTCGGCCATACGCAGACTCTGTGCTCCACCCGCACCACCCGTTAGACTCTCTAGCTGAGCGATTAAGGCTGAGGAGCCGATGTCGCCCAGGATATCCTTAATCTGCCCGACGACCTTCGCACCCTGCTCTGTCGCAGCCCTAAATTTCTCCTTCATACCATCGTCGATGGTCATCAGGCGTTGGGGCATTTCAAAATCAAGAGCCTCCCCGTCTTTACCTGTATGCTCCTGCAACATCGCATCGATCTGACGCACCGAGTCGGTATCACCCGAACCTTTGAATTTTGTTCGGGCTGCTTTAGCCTCTGCGCGCGTCTTGTATTTATGGATCGTACCGACGTTCCCAACCTCCCCGTACATCCCGTTGGACAGCATGTGTCCGGCAACCGCCCCGAGTTCCGAACGATCAAGACCACCAGTACGGTGCGTCCGTGCTCCGCCCAGAGGGTTGTACATGTTACTCTCCATAACGCCCAACATCGAACGGGCGGTTAAGGATGTGAGAGATCCGGGTCCATGGAACGACTCCGTTCGAGTCGGACCATCCCCCACCATACGCATGCCCATCAGACCGGCGTTACCCAACCCGGTTGCGATGCCTGAGTACATGTCAACCCGACTTCCCCCGAATAACGGACTCAACTGTCTGGAGTTAATGGCGGAGCCGGCTATCAACCTTGCGGTGTTACGTCCCTGATTACCCAACGCCCCCATGTTGTTTTCCCACATGGCGGCCGCGAACTGTGCCCGGGGGTCAGACCGTAGTAACTGCTGTTGGAACGCCGCTTGGTCCTGCATCCGGGATTGACGCAGGATATACTCCATCTGGCTGGGGTTGAACCCGCCAAATGGTTGCGCGTAGTCTGTCTGGAAGTTTTGGTTATAGTTGTATGACATCAGGATCTTATGAGTTGGGCCTTCTCCAGAGCGTAGAACAAATCGACCATAGAGTCAATCGCGCTCTTCTGTTTATCGACCATGTTCTCACGGAACAACAAGCGTCGCAACCTATCGCTCTTGCGCAACCTTCCGCTCATATTCTCGTAAGACTCCACCCTAGCATCCTTTGATATAATGGGCAGTATGCTCGCATCTGCTTGAGCCCCTGCATTTAGAGCCTCTGCCTGCAACTCAGCTGCGAGGGCGCGTAGGATCATCTTCTCAGCGCCTCGGCTGACAAGTCCATGCTTATAATCTGGTTTTAGTAGCCCCCGGAGGTGAGCCAGGAGCATCAGTCTTCTTCCGGGGGTGTCCAAAAATTTTCATTATGCAGGTTGTCGGTGCAGAGTTTGATCTTGATACTGAACACACGTAGGGCGTGTATCAAACAACTTCTAAGAGCTTGGTTGAATGTGCGACTAGCTTGGGTGTGGTGGAGACGCAAGGCCTGCGCCGCATCTGCCAGTGAATCGTACTTAGTTGCTTCAAAAGCGTACTTAAAGGGTTGGTCTCCCACCTGCTGAACCTGACAGAACAGGCTGTAATCCTGCATCTGAGAAGCGAACTGTCCCTCGGTTAGCACCACACGTTTAGTGGAGTCGTTGTCCAAGGCTGAGAACATCACATCCATCTCGAACTGAGATAGGGTTCTACACGTAACCTGTACGTTCCTAACGTAGGTTGGCAGAATAACCGGAGTGTCGTTAAGAGCGGCTTTCCAGAATAGGTTTTTCTCCAACTCCTCAACCTCCACCCGTAGGTCGGGACTAGCCTGTAATGTCCACAGGGTTTCGGTGGCCTCACTCTGTACATCCGGATCTAATTCTGGGCGTAGAGGGGAGTCAAAGGGCGGTACTTCCTCGGGTTGGGAAATCACACCGATTTGCTCTGGGTCTATGTCCAACTCCACCGGGGTAGTTTTCTCTGCACTCCGCAGGAAATCCTGGACTTCCTCTGCACTCACATTGTTTGGGTCTTCATTCATATTCTCATCCTTATGTTATGTTTTTCAGATACTTCCATAAACTGGGTTTGGGGTCGTAGGTCGATGCCTTTACCGCCTGATCCGCGGGGTTGGTGGTACCGGGTTTTCGCAGGTCTTCTCCACCTCTATACTGCTTAGACTCCGATGTCGAGTTATTATACGGAGTTCCAGCTCCTGTCCGAGTTGAGGACTTGAGTTTGGTGTCGTTCGGGCCCCAGTTGCCGCTGGCGTAGTCGTCTCCTAATGAGTCTGGTAAATCTTGTTGTAGATACTGCTCTGTGATGGTCTCCCGGTTGTTAACCCGCTCTGCATAGTCCTCGGGTAGGTAATCCCACTTCTCATCTTTCTCAAAAGCCTCTTCTACTTTTAGCGATTCGGATAATTCCAGATCATCCAACTCTTCTCGATCTTTGAAGGGGTAGGCGTCCACATCAGTATCGTCCTGGGTCGTGGGTGTCGTTCTAACCATAATACCGCGACGCTTCATACCCTCGGAAGCCTCGGGTCCCATCAACCCGTCCGCGGCGTCTAGGTACTGTGCACGTAACAGATCCACCTTAAGCGTACCCCCTTGGTGTGAAAAACGATTCAATACTGTAAACTCGCTGGCAGCCTCAGCAAGCCATGTAGTGCACTTGCTGTATATACTAGACGCCAGGGTCTCCACCGTACGCCCAATCAATGACAGCTTGTCCCCAGACCGAAGGCGTAGCCCTGCGCGCCCAGATTGAATCGTGATACCGAAGTCTGTTTCCTCCTCCTCGCCGGGTGCGCTCTCGGTGTTGAGCATCAGCTGCTTCTGCCCGTTAACCAACACCCTGCCTTTAGTGGAGTCCAGAATGATCGCGTGCTTGCGTACAACAGGCTCGGGGTCACCCTCCGGCACTTCAGGGGGGTCCACATCTGGGTCGGCATCGGATTTGATCCAAAGACTTCCCTGCTCACAGAGGGCGTCCCAATATGTTCGACTTTTGAGGCGCAGACCTCCCACAACCGACATCAGGTTCGTGTGGCGCCGGGCCTCCAGGTGTAGATCGCGACCGGCCCGAATACGGACATCCCCGGCCCCAAACAGGTCAAGATGTCTCGCGGCGTGCAGTTGGATATCGCGGTCGGCCATCACCATGCTACTCCCATCCCCCGCCCATATCACGATCGACCCATCCCGCATGATACGGAAGCAAGCATAGGTGTCGTACGACGTTTGGCGTCCTTCGTTTTGGCGTTCAACATCTTTCTCGGCGTTGGTCCAGCTCGGGTCTGGACTCGCAGACTCCGATGGTACTTTCCAATCTTTACCCATCTGCAGGAATCGCGCCAGGCTGTGATAGCTATTCATCCACCTAGCGTAGCTCCGTAGTTGATATGCCATGTTAGCCAGATCCGGACCTTCTGCATCCTCAGTAAGCCCCTCCCAGATCTTCAGAAACTTCTGCTCCAGTTGCTCGAATTCGGAGGACAACACCCCGTCTGGGTCATCGTCTGTCTTGAGCTGAACCGGGACGATAACCCGACTTACCCGCTCCAAGCATATTTCAGATACCGATTGGGCTAGGAGTGTACCATCGTTCATGATCTGTACACGCGCCTTACCTGCACGCAGCGCAGACTCAGCTAATTGCCCGAGGGTTTCCGTCGGGTCACTGACCATCATGTGGACCATGTCACCCAGGAAGCCTATAAAGCGGCTGTAGCGCCACCGCCCGGTCTCTGCCACACTCTCTAAGTCAACTTTACCATCCACCATATCCAGCTTCTTAAGGGCCTCGCCCTCTTCCGGTAGGACTCCCCAAGCCTCGTGGTCGTAGGATGTCCCGTGTTCCACGTTGTTAAGACGTCCATCGTTGTATATCAGTTGATCTCCAAACGCGCTGTGGTGGCGGAAGCAGTCGCTGACTATACGCACCATATCATTCAGCACACAGGTTTCGACGACCGCCCGCTCCCCCGATTGTAACCGGGCCATAAAGGTCAGTAGCTTGATACCACTCTGCATGATGTTGGTCATGTCCAACTCGCCTTCGAGCTGGTCCTGGTCAGGTTGCTCACCATGCAGACCCCGGTGCCCGCTATGGTGTGTAAAACTGGGTTCGGCTTCTGAACCACTACTGTTGGCTGATTGCTTGCCGGGGTCTGCTGGGTTCGAGGGGAGTGCTCCTATAATAAACGGGCGTGTGTCGTAGACTACCCGCACCTGTGTACCTGCCGGAAGTATCTGCTTGTACTGGATACCGATCAGCCTGCAGAACGTGGGGGCTGCGTAGGTGCAGGACAACGGTTGCCCGTCGACATCCACCATATAAGTCTCGCTATCCCGGTCGTAGTCCCCGATTACCCCTGAGTAGATAGAACCCCAAACTAGGGACACGGCTTGTTCTTGGCCAAGTTGCGTGGCTTCGTTTGAGATAGATTTAGCGTGGTGACTCATAAATTACACATTAAAGGCGTTAGGTGTCTATTATATGACACCTAACGCCTTAAAGGCAAGTACAAACGAGATTAACCGCGGCGCATGGATGCTACCTGGATGGTCGCACCCTCCTGCACTTGTAGGTCGCCGGCGCTGAAAGATGCTGTTAGGTTGGACACAACCCCTCCGTCGAAGTTAAGGCCGGAACCCCCAGAGGATTGTGCTGCTGTACAGCCGCCCGTTCCATCCAAACCAATCTTAAGGCCAAGGAGTTTAGCACAGGAGTTCTCTAATGAGCCAAAGGAATCAAAGAAGCCGCCTCGTCCAACGAGTCGTGCAATCTGCACCTGCCCCATAGGCTGACCTGTAAGCCAGTAGAGGGTGGGAGAGCCCACTTCAAACTTAGGTTGTACGGTTTGCCCGTAGCTGGCCGTCACGTTCTGCACCAGGGCCATTTTAGAGCCCAAGCTGATGGTGGCGAACTCCGAGGAGAAGATCTGCCCGTTGGGGTGGACGTCGCGTTTGTATCCGAGTATATCTGTTTGTGCCATAATTGTTCCTTAGATAGTCAGGCCAATAGAGGCTCTGATGTAGGTGTCGATGTTATTGAGAGGGAGCGGTATCTCGACCGTGACACTGATCTGCAAGCGGTCTTTAAGAACCGGGTCAGCCTGGACTACGAGGTCGGCGTAGCTGATAATCTGTGCACCCACCTGTGCTCCAGCGTCAGACTCGGTAGCTTCCTGAAGGATATCCCGTACAGCCCCCCGAGCTTGTGCTATGGTCTGCGGTGTCAGGTTGTACTTACCGATGAAGCCCTCTAACGCGTCTTTAATCTTGAAGGAGAGGTCGTCCAGGTTAGTACCCACACTATCTTCGTAGTAGAGGCTCTCATTAGAGGTGTCGGTCGTAAGCTGGTGACGAATATAGACCGATCCAGACTCCACGTCTTGGGTGATGATGAAAGTACCGGCGGCCGCAATCTCGTCCAACAGATCGTTGGTGAAAAGCGTGTGCATGGACGCTACGTCCGTAAAGGTCGTGATCTCCGTACGGGTCAAACCTTGTTGAGGTTGAAGCGCGCTACGTATACCAGCGGCCTCGGATGCTGCGAAACGATTGGGAATCACCTGGTAGGAGCCCTCGACGAAGGACGTACCTTTGTGAGACCATACGTGTGCTACCCGACGGCTATCGAACGCTCCAGCACGAGAGATAACGGCGTCTGCCTGACCTCTTGCGGTATCGGGACTCAGTAAATCTGCGTTGCCGGCCGCAGCACCCACACCAGTCAGAATTAACTCTGTGTCGGAAATGCGTTCTTGTACTTCGTAATCGGCTCCACCAGCTCGGAAGATATAACCGGATTTAACACCAGCTGAAATCAACCCACCGTTCGTGACGGTTACGTAGCGGTTGGCGTTACTATTAAAGGTCGCGGCTGTGAAGGCCACAGTCTCAAGCACCGGGTATTCGCCGGGGCTATCGTAGCCAAGGTAGGCGCGCCGGAAATTCTTGACATCCGGTTGGGACATACTTCCTACGTGGGTGGCAACAATGTCCATTACACCCGTATCGGTTGTGATGGGAGCCAAGGCGTAGGTATAATCAGTAGAGCTGATCTTATTCAGGGCGGCGGAGAAGCCCGAGACGTCGTCTGTAGCGACACGCAGGGCATAGATACGCTTACCACCCGAACCACTGAGGGCGCGACTAGCGGCATATGCCAGATCGTTATCGAGGGCAATGGTGCCCAGATTGTCGATGATGTCCTGCGCAGAGCGGATGCTGATGTAGCTCTCGTCAGCCGGAGGCTTCATTAAGGCCCGGAACTGCACGAACAAGTTACCTACACCATCCTGCAAGGCGGCTGCGCTGTCCTTGCCAACGATGGTGAGCCCGATGAACGCGTCGGTCGAGACCTTGGCACCCGCTACTGTGAGTAGAGACGCCTCAAGTTCGCCAGAGTGAATATAAATCGTTTTAAAACCCACAAGACCCGCTCCGGGTACAGCCATATTCAGTATAATGGTGTTATCACCCTCAAAAGACGCGACGGTCCGGCGGAATACCGATCCGCCAGTTACTTCCACATCAACCACGTCTCCCACCTGTACAGGGCGGTTGTCGAGCTCGGAGCGGAGAGAGGCTCCCAGGAAGTCATCTACGGAGCTGATAAGTTTGGTGCGCCCGGCATCGAGGGTCAGGTCCGTGTCATCAAACGTGCTTAACAGCGCCTCTACATCCTCAGCGAACACTCGTACGGAGGCGGTGTCTAGAGTGTAGTCCGTGTCCTCTAACTCCGATACTCCTCCCATCTCATCCACAAAGGTGTAGAGCAGGTCTTGTCCGGCGGAGGCGAAGGTCGAGGCCTGTCGCTCTTCCTGTCCGTAGCGCTGTACGAAGTAGGCGGGACCCACGACGAGGGCATTAATCCGGCCAGCCGTAGCTGTGGGTGTGATGTCCAGTAATTGGAAGATGCGTTGCTGTGGGCGGATGTAGTTTGGAATTGTCATGATGGTAGTTTCCTATATTTGATGAAGCAGGTCAAGCACTTTCTGAAAGTTGTGCACCATATGTTTTGAGGCGGTGACTCTCCAGGCTTACGCTTGCCTGGTAATTAAAGCTGAAAGAGTAGGATAAGTCAACCCTATACATCGGCTCGCTCGCTTTTTCGATGAGCCGGGCGTCAGAAGCCTGCCCGGGGTCCATACCCAGGAAGTTGGGGTGTTGTTTTAGGTGTTTGCGAAGGGCGTAGAGAAACACTGAGGTTGACTGCATCATGAGCAACGCCGTGTCGGCATTACTATGTAGATGGCTGAACAACAGTCCTACAGTAGCTTGGTGTGCGAAGATCTCTTCTGAGGTATCGATAGAGGTGCCCGCCAGGTTATCCGTCACCAGCTTCTTGAACTGTATACCACCCGGTACTCCGATGTACACCCCTTGAGTAGGGCGTGTCTCGTCTATGGTGTGGGTGGGAGCGATTGTCAGGCGTTCGCTCAGGATGATCTCCTTATCAGAGTCTGGCGCGTACCGTAGGCAGGCTAGATCGGTTGTACCTATGGTCGATTGATGATGCTCTGGGTGCATCCAATGGGTCTGCAAGGCCATGGTGAACAACTGGCGGATATTCACCAGCGTCCACGGCTTGTGGTAGACGCAGTCAAAGTAGGATCGGGCTGAGGCTGGGATGGTCATGGTAATTTCAAAGTAGAAAGATCGGGGATGGGCAAGCGGTAGGCAGGGCTCTCTCTACGGAGTAGCTCCAACTGACAGGCGTGCGCTATAGGGTAGTTCCCTTTAAAGAGGAATGGCTTGACCGCCTCTGTCACCATCCACCGGTTATCAGTGGAGGGGTGTACAATGAGGTGCCCAGGTTGGGGTTGGGGGAACGCCAGCATTCGGACTGTAATCTTGTTCTGGTCAAACACACCAATACCATCATCCTTGCGTTGCTTGATGATAGGCCCCATGTCTCCCGGGTGAAGTACGGTGTAGAATGGGTCGCGGTATCCGCCTACGTACTTCTGACCATACCCGTCGTCTTCTCCAGGGCAGTCCTTTAGAAGTTGTCCGGTAGTGCCGTCCCAGCCTGGTTGGATCTCCCCTCGGGTAAGCGGTATGTAGTGTAGGATCTTCCATCCATCGTGGCGTATCTGCTTGTACTCCTGTCGTATCATGTAGGAGCACGCTGCGTACTCCTGACGGCTCATGTCCTGATATAGGCCCTTGGTTGGGCTGTCGATCATATCCCCATTAGGTAGGACTGCCAGAACCCTGTAGTGCGGGACCGTCAGCCGGCTGTTGAAATGGAAGTTGGTGTCAAGGTATTCTAGGGCGTCTACGGGATCGGTATTAGCCCTCTCCCAGTCACCCGCACCATCCGGAGAGCGGTAGATGTGGTAGACTGGGTTCTGCGCTTCCAGCGCGACATCAGAGCTCCAACGGACCAGCGCCTGACGCTGGCCATAGGCCGGTTGGAGATTGATGTCTAGGATTTGCATTAACCTTCGGGGTTGTACCCGTATTCACCAGTCAAACCTTTACCGATGCGGTCACCAAGGAATGCACCACCACTCACTGCACCCACGCTTTGGAGCACTGATGCAAGTGCACGTGCTTTGGGATTCTTTATTCTATCCAATATAGATTTTGCCCCAAATGCTTGGTTTAATCTGCTCATCATCAACGCTCCACCGCCGATGTCAGCGCCTAAACCGGTTAGAGCTCCTCGTCCCACACCCCTCAGGGCCCCGCCCTGAGCTGAGTTAGAACGGGCGTCGCGGTTTTTCTTGTTTCCAGGGGCACTCCCAATGAGAGTTCCAAGGATTGTTGCCATAGCTTGCTTCTCTTGAAAACCATTCAATATTTTCGCCGCCATTAATTTATCTGAATTATTCATATTCTTGTCCTTTTGTTATTAATCAAATGTTCTAAAAGCCTGATCCAGATTCATCCGGATCTTAAATTCACGAGCCCGAGGCTCCCATAGCGCACGTTCTTCCTGTACCTGCTCTCGGAGATGCTGTATGCGCTTCGCCACCAAATTCACTCCCACCCCGCCCGCGGTGTAGTCCACATCATTGCGACGAAGCTTGTGCAACAGCGATCTGCATAGTTGCTCTGAAGTCGCATACAAAAATATGTTGGTGTCGTCCGGTAGGCGATTGCCGTGTGCGCTGCTTATACCCAGAGGCGGGATGCTGTTGTACTCCCGGGCAGCCCGGTTCATTGCCTTTTGGATCTCTTCTGGGGCGAACGCCAGATCCAACTCCAGGTCGTTGTCCTCCACTCCTCGGTCCATCATAAAGTCCTGTACGTCTTCAACGGTTAGATAGCTCATTGTTCTTCCTGCTGATATTTTAAGGAGTGAAGATGTCGCAGGTAATCCGCCGCAGCCTGTTGTTGTCGAGCCTTCGGTAGATGAGATCCACGTTGCCCCAAAGCCCCGCCTACTCCGGCCCCCACCAGCGTGGATAACAGTTGTAAGTCCGGGTCGTCTGACATCCTACCAAACATATTGCCAGTAACCCCTCCTATACCGGCTCCCGCCAACGCTCGTAGAGCCGTTTCCCACCTAGACGGAGGATCCGGAACGACCTGCCCGTTCAGTATCTGCAACCGGCGATTGTCGCCTTCGAAGGACCTTCGCCCGAGCTCAAAGTAGGCCGGGTCATCCAATGGCTCTGAGGCGGTAAGGGCGCTCTTTAAGAGCCTAGACGCTATAAGTATATCATTATTATTCATCCGTCCTCCAAGTCCAGACACTCAAAGTCGTCCTGACTAAATAGTGGCTCACCTTTCCTGGATAGAAAAGGGTAATGTCGGAGACAACGCCGTGCCATCTCCTGTAACTCCGGACTTGCCCCGTGCTCGCCGAGATTAAGTGCTCTCAATAACTTTTGAGTAGCATGAAGGGCTCGGTATTGCTCGTACTTCAAGCTCATTACATCGCCGGGTTATGAAGGTTGTAGCGAGCCTGTCTGAGATACTCCATCTCACGCTCAAGTTGGGCTTGGCTGCTGAGAATGCTCTCCGCACGGTTCTCTACGCCTGTCAGCCAATTCCAAGACCGTCCGTACCATTTACGTCCGCTGTTTTGCAGGTAGTCGTTCATGCCCGTTGCTTTATCCTCCAACTGCCCCTGACGAGAGGTAAGGGTCCCAAGTCGGTCGCTGATTTGACGCAGGCCACGGCGTTGGTCGCCCAAGAACCCTCCAGTATAGGATCCAACCATCTGACGGCTGGCTTCGGCTCGTTGTTTGTTCAACTCCCGGATCTGGCTCTGTATTTGTCGGGATTGAAGGGTTCCGGCCAATCCTGTTTCGGTTGTACGGCCTTGTAACCCCGCTATCTGCTTATCAAGCTCTCCTAGACGTTGTTTGGCCTGTTGGGCTATGAGTAATGCACTGGGGGTGTTGGATGCCGGGGCGCCCGTAGAGTTTGATGCAAACCCGTCTATATGACTGAAGGCATTCCTGCCGGAGCTTCTGGAGTTAGAGGTCTGACCTTGTCCGGGGAGAGCCCAGGTTGGGATGTTAGGCATCATGTACGCATCCATCACGTTACTGGAATGCCCTGTGAACGCCTTAAACGGATTACCACCTGACGCTAGGCCTCCACCTAGTGCGGAGAGTCCCAAACCACCTCCTGCGAGGCCTGCGAGGCCTCCGCCCCACTGCAGGGTCTTCTTCAAGGTAGGTTTCCTGGCCTTGCGCGCTACTGCTCCAGCGGCGGGCGCTGCCCGGGCTGCTTCATTAGTGACCCTTTTTGCGACCGTTTTTGCGACCGTAGACTTAGGAAACATGATGAAGGGCTTAACCGCCTGCTTCTCCAATCCCTCTCTAAACCCCTCAGCAAACTCAGGGCTGTCTCCAGCCTCATCCAGGCGTGATAGGTGGTAGAGTTCACCAGCTTGTTTCTCGTTCAAACCATGGTCTTCGCATTCTTGGCAAAACGCCAGTATAAAAGTGGGAGAGTCAGATGTTAGTTTCATAGTCGCAGTATGCCAATCTTTTTAATTTTGTCCATAAAAAAAGGCGGGTAGTTTACACTACCCGCCTTTCTTAGTACATGACTCGTTGTTACTGTTTAGCTAACATTGAAGTCATGACGTGCGACACCTGCTACGTTAGCAATGGTGATACCCAGTTTTTCTACGGCTTTGAAGCGGAGGATGTCCTCCTTCTTCTCAACGAACATACGCACTTTCTGCAGGACGTAGGCTTTACCGAGATAGTCAGGTTCGGCGAACTGATAAACAGCGTCGTCGGGCACCAGATCTTTCTTGATCGTGAACAGATGAGGAATCCCCACGAACTTACCACCAACCAGAGCATTACGCCCTTCGATTAGCGTACGTTCCGCGAGGTCTCCACCAGATTCTTCCCGAGCGAACTTGACCCATTCCAAGGCGGTTTTGCGGTTAAGCAAGAACGTACCGTTGTTAAGGCCCGCATCTTCCAAGTGGGAGATACTGTCGATGTAGGATTCACGGGTGATAGACGCAGGGTCTTCGAACCACTGTTGTTCACCAGAAGCACCAATGGCACCAGCCGCGCCCACAATTCCAGATGTACCGAGGATCCGGTCCACGTACTGGAGGAAGCGCTCATCTTCATGAGTCTGGATGTCTTTCAGTGCATTGTCGGTCACCACCTCGCGCAAAGGAATACGCATGGTGCGTAACTCATCTACATTTTTGGTGAACTCCGGCGTACTGATCTTAGAGAAGTACACGATGAACTTGTCAGCCCGGTAGAAGTGCGTGTCAGCCGAGTCGTTAAACGACAAGGAGACGGCACCAGGACTGTCAGGTTCCATGTATTCAATGATCGCAGGTCTGTCGGAGTTCGGCAGTTCGGCGAGGGCACTGTCGTCAACGTCAGTGTGTGGCAGAATCCGACGCGTGAAACCGTTTTCACGGAGACGACGACGAATCATACTGGTACCGGCGCTGGCCACTTTGTTCAATTGCCCATTTTCGGCGTTGTTGATTACGTCCAGGAGTTGTCGAGAGTACTCGGCTTCCTTAGCGGCATCAACGATTTCGATATCTTCGTTTTCGTTCATTTGCTTGGCTCCTTAGGCGATGGCAACAGTAGCGGGAATGCTAATGGTACGGATGGTTATGACGTTGAGACGTGGATTAACCATCAACTCACCGACGTTGTCCGGGTCTGCGACTCGGGGTTTGACGTTCGAATTGCGACTTTTGCGTACACCATTTACGGTGGACTGTAAAGCCACGGGGCTCACCCGAGAGATCTGACCAATAACAGGCAGTGTGCCATCATTGGGTGTCACTACTTTCACATCCCCTGGATTATCCAGGTCAGGTGTAAGCTGTGCCCCAACGGTGTACGTGCCGTCAGCGTCAAAGTACGGGGTTTCAAATTCGAACTGACCAGCACATGAGAGTGCGGGCAATTTGCCGGCTTCTTGGACGTCCTCGTCCGTTGAGTCATCTGCAGCCCAGTAGAAATCAGCCACATGGCCAGTTCCAGCACCGGGGAGAACCCATTCATAAGTGAGGGCTGTCGCGTTCCACTTGGGGGCGATGACCTGTCCACTTTTGATGGTGACTCCGAAGGCGACAGGGTACGCCGTCCGCATTTCATACGGGGTTTCCGGGCGGTAGCCACGGAGAACCTCAATACGAGGTGCGATACGTTCATTTACTAGACCATAATTGTCGTTCATGTTGCGTGCTCCTATCGGTTGTGGTTTAGCATTCTCCGCTACTTATGATATCCAACCAGCCATCTTCCACCCATTCGGATGAAAGACCCTGATTAGAACCATGGTTAGCGTGTCCTGCGGTTTTATTCACTCCCTGACCGGAAATCGGCGCGGGAGTAGAAAGTTTTAAAATAGTGGCAGCCACCTTAAGCAACTGCCCTGGGTCGTTGCTAATCGCGTTCATCACGTCCTTAGCGTCTTCCTCTTTTACGATGTATCCGGCGAGCTTCATACCATCTACGAGGTCCCGGATTTCCCGGACATCAAAGATACCGTTACGAGCCTGCGCCACCTTCTCCAGCACCACCTTCTCCGACTCAGCTTGCTTCTCAGCCATTTTAGTTGCTTGCGCTTCCAAACGGGCTTGAAGGTCCTTGTTTTCGTCAGCCAGTTTTATACACTCTTCCATCAACTCCTGAATTACAGGAGTTGTCTCTTTAAGAATAGCGTCTACTTCAGCTTGTTTGTAGGTGGTTTCCATCGTGTTACCTTAGACAGAGAGTACTTCACTGGCCATTTTTTCTGCGGCCATGGCTTCAGGTGGTATCTCTTCGCCACCGTCCATCCCGCCCATTTCTCCGCCAAGCAACTGCTCAGCCAGCATCATGGCGGTTTCTTCGTCGAGCTCTCCGCTTTGGACAGCCTGATCCAGAAGGGCCAGGATGTCCTCGGGGTTGAGTTGGGCTTCGCCCGGAACTTCCTCACCACCGGCCATTACGTCTTCCATGCCAGCGGCGTCGGCAGCACCAACGTCATAGGCTTGTTTTTCGAAGTCGTGCTCAAATTTGTTAGATATGGCTTCGTGAGATTGCGCTAATTTGATGATTTCCTGCATGTCTTCTTCAGACGCAGATTTGGTAAGGTCGTTGAACTGGTCCTCGCACTGTGCGGCGTACTGCTCTACGTACTCAGCCCACTGTGCGTACTCAGCCGCTTCCTTAGACATCAGGTACTGTTGCTCGCCAGCGGATTTCATGAGGTCGTGTGCGGCCTCTAATCCAGCTTCTTTCTCTACCAGTTTCTCAGCAAAGTTGATACCTTCTTCTGAGGAGAGGATGATGGATGCCAGCTTCAAGTGGAAGGCATCAGTGAACTGCATGTTCTGCAGGGTCTGATCTTGCTCTCCGGCGGCTTTGCCCTCAGGTGTGCCCTCAGGTGTTGCGGTGCTAAGATTTTTAATGCGATCCATCAGGCCCGGTACTTTGTTGGCAATTTTAGACAGCGGGGTGTCTGGGGATGTAGCAGCGTCGTCCTTGGCATTACCGTCTTCCACGGGACCAGGCACGTTCTCACCGGTTGAACTGGGTTTGGTGTCTTTATCAGTCACGTCCTGCCCTTCGCGGCTTTTGTTCTCAGCCTGTTGGTCGGGAACCATGGTTTTTTTCTTGCTATCACCGTCGGGGTGACTGGGAATCTCTTTCTCGCCCTTGTCTGCCGGGTCTTTCATACTGAGTGCTTCGGAGTCAGCGGCTGCTTTATCGTTATCACTCTTCCACTTACGGATGCTGGATGCAATTTTTTCAAAATCTTTAGATGGGCTCATATATAGTTCCTTGATTAGGTTATGTTGGTATTCTGCTATAAACAGGGTTGAAGGTCAACCCTTAATGACGACTTTTTTTAGTTTTTATCGCTGGTATTTAAATGGTACTTACGATTTTCCAGCATTACCTGGAGTAAGAGGGGTTCATCGAGCGCCACACCCGCCAGCTTCTGCATGTCCTGCAAGGCCTGTACTTGGTATGACGCGTAGGCTAGGGCCAGGCCCTGGGATAGTTGGTCGTCCTTCGCCGGAAGCTCTGAGGCGATCTTAGACAAGTTATGTTTACCCCCTTTAATGACCAGCATCATAATCCGTGGTTTGCTCTTTTCTGGATTGATACTGAATTCCTGGTCGGCTTTATCCATCAGACCCTGAATCAGGTCTTTCTGGTGAGGGTCGCGCTCGCAGGTGAACTCGTCGTCCGCCTGTAGCATATTGAGCATCTCTGTATCAACCCCACCCAGTAGTGTATCCATGATGTTGGGCATACCGCAAGCGGCCTTCGCCCATACTGGGTCATTGTCCAAGGAGTCTATAGGGCGTTGCAGTGCATAGGCCGCAAAGGATTTAAAGGGGAGGATGGATGCGGTCTTGGCTAAGAACCTCGCAAGAGTCCCGGGACGCACCGACCGGGCGATATCCAACTGAGCGTCTGTCAATTCCTCGCCAAGGATGCGCCCCGAGGCGTTCTTCATGAAGTCCTGGCGTTCGGAAGTAGTGGGTACACCCTGTTCAAGAACAGCTTGGATCTCCTTACCTAAGGACGCCAGCTTCTCGACCAGGTCTCGGGTGGGTAGAGGTAGTTCGCAACGTTGTTCCGGGATGGACAAGCCTTCGTACTCTGCCCAGTCCGTTCCTAGAATAACAAGGTCTTCCGACGCGGCTTTACGCATATCCGCATCAGGAAATCTGTATTCCAGATAGTGCGCAATACGATCAGCAGGGCGCTTAACGCGACTGTTATCGAAAAAGGTCGGGTCCGGATTGTCTACGAACGCATACTTCTGGAACTCAGCCATCCATTGGCCTGGGTGGTTTTTCATGCAGTCGCAATAAGCCTCCCGGGTCTTAGCCTCGTTGCCACAAGCCGAGCATTTGTCGAATAGAATTCTGGCGCTCATTGAAAAACTAAGGGGTTCGCCAGCCTTAGCCAGTTCATACTCCTCAGCGGCCTTCTTCTTGTTACCCCAACACAGGAGCTCCACACGGTGCATACCCTGCTTACCTCCATCGAAAGCTGCATACTTGATATCTCCAATCTTCTGTTTGGGGTCACGATTACGGTGCTCGCGGAATAGGTGCCCGTTGGTTACGAAAGTCTGATGCCTGGTCTCCAACGCTTCCTTCGACCACCCATCAAAATTTTTATTAGGGCCGTATGTCTCGGTGTCCCCCATAGCGATGTTGTGAACAAGGAAATGGTCATCGTCTGGGCGGAACTTCTCTATGATCTCGCGAGAAATGAGGTCGGAGGCAGCGGACTTCACACCGCGTTCGGTGTCAATCAATGTGGCCATGTGTCCACCACAGGCTTTGAAGAGCTCTTGCTGGTCTGTGTCGTAGTGTACTTTTAACATGATTAATCCTGATAGTTTAAGAAGTTGGGCGTACCCAAGCCTAGCAGTTCACCACCCAAATGTAAAGCAGTGGGAGCGGCTACTGCCGTTGCGAGTCCGGCAGATAATCCGGGGTGACGTCGGGCGAAAGGTACTAAGCGTTCTAACACCTGCTTCTCCGCCTTACCTGGTAGGCTCCGCGCAGCCGCTCGTGCACCATCGGGTGCTACACGCCCACGCACAGATGTCAAAGTCTGTTTGATTGGTTGATGCCTAACGGTTTTAATCACATCCTTGGATTTACCATAGGCTCCCGTCAGACTACCTTTAAAAGCTTCCCAACCTGTGGGTCCCGATCCGGGCATACGAATGTTCGAGCGCTCTAGGAGTTTTGGTAGTTCTTTGTCCGGGAAAGCCTCGCTTAGTGCCTTGGCGGGGTTCTCATTCATAGAAAGACGTTCTACCATACTCTTGAGTCGGAGACGTGCTTCGGAGGTGTTCTTAGGGGCTCCAGCCCGTATAGCCTCAGAGGCCCCTTCTATGGTGTCCATCGCCCTCGCATTCCACCGGTTTTTAGCTATCCAATGCGTACCACCCGCTGCCGCTCCCCCACCAGCCACGCGTCCGAGAATCCCTAAGCCCTTGGCTGCCGGATTCTCCGAACCTGCGGGTAGCGCGTTTTGAAGACTGCCGTAACCGTAACGTAAGGCGGCTGTACCAAGTCCACCGGCGCCTGCACTTAGCATCGCATCGCGGAGAATGCGTTTCCGGCGTTCTTCCTGACTTTCTCCGCGGCGTTTGGGACTCCTGGCGGCCAGTGTACCGCCTACTAGTCCCGTACCTGCTGCGGCGAGTAACGGGGTTGTGATGTCCTTATTCTGAAGGATCTGCTGGAGTTGTGACATAAAATCTTCGCGAGCTGGCATTATACGATCTCTGGGTAAGTTGTTATGGTATCCAATATGTTTCTCGGGTCCTTCCCGAGGGCAGCGGCCTGTGCCTCTACCAAACGTTGCACTATGGTGTCAACCCACAACAGTGTGCGATCGGCGGCTAGGGCATCTGATATGTAAAAAATAGATTTGGCTACGCGTTGCGTTGGGAAGTACCTAACCTGCAGAGGTAGCTCAAACTCTAGACCCTCCCCGTCATCAAAGGCACCGCCCAGGTCAATGGGCCATTGCCCGAACCGAGCTACAGCATCCTGATCCACCACAGACAGGCTCTCTACGCCCACCTGAGCGTGGTAAGCGTTGTCAATAAGAGTGATAGTGCGCCGGATATCCATTAAATTCCGTAGGTGTCTGTATCTACGGTGTGCTCGTCTTTACGGGCACCCGCTAGGTTCTTGCGGTAGGTTGTGAGTTCGTTAAGGGTGTGGATAGGGACAGCTCCGTACTCCACTGCCTCGCGCAGGGCCATACGCAACCTAGAGGGGTCGCGTACGAACTCAGGGCTAGCGTCCTGTAGTGAGTTATAGATATCCTGTACAGTATCTGGATCAGCCTCGCTGATGATCGGATCACTCTGCATCAGACGGGCGAGTACCACACTACGCTCTGTGTCGGTCCGTGTCTCGTCCACCTCTTTCTGCGCCTTGTTGTACTTTGAGGGTTCAACGTGTAATAATTTCAAAATCTGGGAGGGGTCGATCTTGTTCAGTTTGTCAGACATCGGACGAACCATCTTACTCTCAATATCGGACGCTGCCGGTCCGATGTCCAGTGGGTCTGGGATGTGTGATTCGACAGGCTTTGGTGGCTTGCCCTTACCAGGCTTCAACTTAGATAGCAGCTCCTGCATATTGTGGGTGTTGACGTCCGTAGTTAGGCGTTGCTCATATGTCAAAGGGCCTTCCACTCCTCCAGCACTCTTAATCAATTCCGAGGCGTAGGCCCCTGCGTCCTTGCGCATCCCCTGGGCTTCCAAAAGCTCCGATACGATCTCCAGTACTTCCAGACGACCGGAGTTCTGGCGCATGCCCTGATCAAACGCCCGTTTATCGTGGACATCCTCCATATCGAAGTCCATAACCGTACCCCATACGTCCTTAATAAGGCTCTCTGCGGCGGATTTACCCATGACGAAAGCCATATCCATCTGCATCTGTTGGTTACTAAAAGATTTGTCTACAACCCGGCTTATACGGGCGAGCTTCTCTACGCACTCCAGGACGATCTCCTGTTGCTCATCCTGGAACTCCGCAACTTTCTTGAGGGTATTACGCTGTTCGGTCTGCGCCCAACGCTCAGCCTGCCGTAGGTGGCGTTGGAGGTCGTCATCAATGTCAGCGGCTTTCACAGTGGGCGCGTACACCCCAGGTCCGGGAAATCGGAGGGGGTTGTGTGTGATCGGGGCTGAAGCGGCTTTATCCATCACACGCTCGGTAGGCGCCTCATACGCTTGGTACTGTTTAAGAAGGTCTTGGGTATCCACCACCGAAAAGCTACCTCCACGGTTCGCCGCCTTATCCAAGTAGGTTAGGGTCTTAGCAGTGTTAAACACCTGCGCCATCTTCTCCAGCTGTGCTGGGGCTAGGTTGTGCTCCGACGCGTACTGCAGTAGTACGTTCTCAGGTGCTCCCGCCTCCTTTATGGTAGGTAACAACGTTTCCAGTACTTCGATGGCAGTATAGTGGTTCATAGATCCGTATTATAGACAATGTTTGTGGTTTGCAAGAAAAAAATTAGTCTGTATAGGCCTTAACCTGCATGTCCATCTGCTGAAGCTGCCTCATCTCGTCCTGGATCATGTCACCCAGGAAGTTCAGAGTCTGATCTCGTCCGGTCTCCTGACCGCCCGCCTTGGTGGCGGCCAGCATCTGAGTTGCACGCCGGATGCCTTGAGAATCTCGTTGATGCAGGAAGCCGTTGTTGGCTAGGAACAGGCCTTGGGCCATCAACACCCCCTCCATCTGCGACGCAAGATCTGCGGCGGATGCCGGATTATTGTACATGTCGCGGTCGCCCGCCATCTGCAACAGGTTCTCCACCCCGTTGTTGTAGGCGGCTCGCATCAACATCATGTCAATACCCACTTGCTCCGCATAACCCTCCATGGTCTCGACCATGCGGGTCTCTGGGTACACAATGTGACGCAGAAGCTTTGAGTCCCGGCGTCTGTCCTCGATGTTGAAGAACAGCTTCTCGAAGGCGTTTATAACCTCGATGCTCACACTCTGTTGGTAGGCTAGATCCTGTAGGTGGTCCTCCCGGGTTCTACCTGTCTTCTCCTGGGCCATGTGCCAAGCGCCGTGTATGGCCTTGGTGAACTCCATACACTTATAAGTCCCGATCTGGGCAACCGTGTCTATCAGCGAGTCGGGCTCGCCCTTCATCCACCAATAAGCTCGGTAGATCGGTAGATCATGGTGGTCAAGGATGGCCGGCAGGGGTGTATCGGACTCGACCATGGCCTTTGCCCAATCCCAGCCGAACTCCAGGTTACAGTAGTTGTGGAGGTAGCGGCTTAACCGGGCTTTGTGGGGGATACCCGACATACGGGAGTTAACCCCCATGTCGGGCTCTCCACCCCAGTCCATGTACCAACTTAGCTGCTGTATCTTCTGGAAGTTCATTTGTCTTGTTGTTAAAATACTAAGTGACGTAACATATTACCAGCTGCTAGCTTCTGGTACTGACTTAGCTCCTTCTCTAGCTCTTTACGTTTATAGACTTCCCAAGGCGTGGCTGCTGATTTTTCTGTGTTGTTCATTTTGTTCATTCTTGTTTTATTAATAAACGCGTGTTTAGGTCGCATACTAGGACGCTGGTTCTGCACAATACCTGGGATGATGTGTCTCATAGTATTGTCCATATTATTTAACCGCATATCCCTGCGCCAGTCCAGCATAGGTTGCGATTTTATATTCTCTCTATAGCGTAGCCATCTCCTGAGCTCCGTTGGTAGCGGATCCTGCCAGCTCTTAGACTCACCAACGCCCTCCATACTTTGTATCCACTTATCATAGTCTTCTGGGCTCTCCAACCTTTTCCCAGTGGTTTTGTAGAGGTGTCGTTGGATGGCAGCGGCGGGTGGGGTGAACTCAAAGGAACTTACCTCTGGGTACATCCTCCGCTCAGATAGTACCGCCCGTCTATCCGCCAAATTCATCATAGCCGCCCGCCACGGGCGTGAGACGCGGTTGGGCGTTCTTTCCACGTCCCCTCTCTCAAACGGGTACATAACATGCGACAACTCATGCCCCAAGACACCTTTAGATGTAAGACTCATAGGTCGTTCCTCGGGAAGGCCGTTTTCGTAACTGAACAGAGGGTTTATATTCTGATTGGTTGTAGGCATTACGATTCTTGGACTGCCTGGGCCGCGTATTAGAGCATACGGGGGTGAGGCGCCTGCAAACGGCTTGTCGCTGAAGTTCATAGGTACAGACGCGGATGAACCGGGAGTGGTCCACTGGTTGTCTTTCCAAGGAAGGTTGTTCTTAACTGCGTAGGTTCTCGCCTTCTCTTGTTCAATTTTAAGATTATCTCCGTAGTAAGACCCCAAGAACTTTTGGGGGCTCACTTCTTTCTTTTTTGAGAACTCCCCACCTGGAGCAGGGCTCACCCACTGTTTATCTGTGCCAGGCAAGTCTTCAGCATTTGGGCGAATAGCGGAGAGGTTAGGCTTGGCAGCACCTGTCATACCATCAATCTTGGGCGATTTGGCCTCTTTTAGTAACTGCGCAGCTTTAAGTCTACCTATGTTGTTCACTGTATCTTTTGGAAGTTCACGGTTAGATGTCTTCAGACTTCTTCTTAGGAGTGTCAGTGGATCTAACTCTACGCATGTAGTTTAATCCGGCTGAGCCTGGGAGTAGCATTGATCGTAGAGATGAATTGTCTTGGTCGTACTCGGATTGGCCGCCCAACTCCCTGTTACGATTCTCAATCAACCCTCTTAGAAGACCAGCAGCTTGCAGTGTCGCACCAGCCCCCAAACCTAAGGACCCGCCCATAACTGCCCCGTCTTGAGTAGAAGTACCACCGTCTCTCGACGCGAGTAAAGCACCAAGACCCGCGCCCGCACCACCCATAAGTAGAGCGTTTAAGCCTCCGGCTCCTAGAACTTCACCCCACGCGTTTCCGGGGGCATTGGGACCGGCTTGGTCGCCGTGCATGGTCTTACCCAGCCTTTTATACTGCCGAAATCCCGCCACACCCGGTATCATCGCCTTGGCTGGATTACCGTTTATTTTTTCTAAATCTTCATCCGATAAGGTGGGGGTGCCCCCCGCCATACCCCCAGATGCTACAGCCATACCTCCAGTGAGTCCGGGTATGAGTGATGCCAGTATATTCGAGGGGAGCGCTGCGAGCATCTCAGCACGTGCGTCCGCTTGTTTATGTGAAAAGGCTGCTAGGATCTGTGCGGATGCTAATTTTTCTGTGTTGTTCATCGTCTTGTCTTTAGGTTTTTTCTTATTTGTTTTTTTGTCAGAGTCTGCTTTACGGTAGAAAAGAGTTTTGAAACGTGGATTATCTTCTAATAAAGCTAGGGCTTGCTCCGCTGTTAATTTGTCGAGGTTATTCATTGTATTTCCTTTGTTTATGCGGTGGCGTTACTGGAGATACCAACCACACCTCGATTAGATTTAGATTTATGTAGGAGATGGAGAACCATGTCCCCGAAGCTCTTGAAGTTGGCCAGCATCTCGTCTTCGGTGCTCTGACGCTCTTCAGGACCCCAAGCGTCGTCGAACTCGCCGGGCTTCCAGAACAGGAGGAAGAGAGAGCGTCCCATACTATCCAGCGCCTTCTCCAGATCAGGCATATACCGGTCGAGCATGGCTGGGGAGTCGAAGGACTTGACCATCGAACCGACTATCCCATGCTCGAAGAGGTTGGGGAGCTGATTCATCTCGGCGTACTGCGCTAATTCCTCTGGAGATGCGTTCATCAGCATCTCGTGCGGCGCACCTCCTCCATCGTTTGGATCCTCCGTATCGCCAACGCGCTGTTGTGGAAGCTCCTCGAATGGGGTGCTGACCTCCAGAGATTGTGCATGCCCGTAGTTAACCGGCACACCGAACTGGCTGTCGTAGTCGTCTTCAAAGTCTGGTTCTTCCATGACCTGCATCGACCCGCTTTTACGCAGCCCGTCGACGTTCATCCAGAAGTCCACCGAAGGCTGAGCCGTCTCCAGCAAGCCAAATACATGATCTGCGCCTATGTGTAGATCCCGAGCCAGCTTAACCGCCATGCTCGTTACATCCAGGTCCTTGCCCACGACTTTGTCAAGCATCTTCAAGCTCCAGCCGTTGTCTGGATGGTTTGAGAGCTTGAGCCGGATCGACCCGGATTTCTCCACCATACGATTTAGCGACTGGTCAGTACCCAACGCCTCTCCATCCTCCACATCAAAGCCGTAGTCGGTGGACTTGGTCTTGACCGGGATCCACATATATCCGGCGCCCGCCAGAAGCTCATCACCACTGTCCTTAAGGTCTCCCTTGAGGTCGGGGTTGACCGTCATGGTCCTTTCAGACCCGTACTCGGTTTCGAGTTCCAGAGTCTGGATGTCTCCGCGTTTTGAAATGCTCTTGACCTTGAAGAGTTGTCCCCGGCTGGGGTTCTGCGCATCAAAGAACAGGTAGGTTTTACCAGCGGTAGGTGCCTTCTTGTATTTCTCTAGGTTTTGGTCCATCAGTTGCTCGCCGTAAACAGGGTCGCCCCGTCTTACAGACATCCGACCTTTGGAGTCCACACATTTGGTGTTGGCTGTCGTCCGCATTTCGTCGGAACCACAACCTCCTTTGTCGTCCACCACGCACACCATTTCCTGCCTGGAGCCGTCTGCCATCAACACCTTATACACCCCGGATTCCGCGACACTCTCCAGCTGAAGGTCATCGACCTCAACTGTGTTCAGGTCATGGCGGTCGTCCAGCAGGGTAAAGCCGTACTTAAGAACTCGGGCTTGGTCAAAAGCGGACTTAACCCCCTGTTGCAGTCCCCGGACTAGCGTTAGGACGGGTGCGGTACTCGCCTTCTTCTCAACCGGGAGTTCCGGAAGGTATTGAGAGGGATCTACCTCTGATAAAGCTCGTGCGAACTTCATATTGGTGTGAACCGCGCGTTCGATGGACTCCACCGCATGCCTACCTCCATCCTCCAGTATAAAGCGTTGGAGAATTGGTTGAAGCTCCGCCCGCTTAAACATCTCGTCCAGCACCTCGGAAATAGGGGGCTCGATGGTGGCAGGTGCTGACTCGTAGGAGGCGTACTTACTAAAGTTATTACTTTGGCTGGGACTGACCAGCTTATAGAGGTCGGCAGAGCGCGTCCGGGGGGCGTCGCCTTGGTAACCACTTCCTTGATTCATGTTCTGTGCCTTCAGGAGGTAGTTGGCCCATTCCTCCGTCAGGGGTGTAAAGAGTTTGCGGTCATGCTGGTACAGGAGGTCCGTACCTTTGATTTCACCGTTGATGAAGAAGCTAGGGGCGTACAACAAACGCTTCTCTGCCCGGAAGGCGAAGATACCGACCATGCGGGTGCTGTTGTCATTCTTGTAGACGATTTCGAAGCCCAGGCGATGGGGGTCGCTCAGGAGCTTACCCGCCTTATTCTGGATGAAGCCGTAGGCTTGGTCCATAAATGCTCGTTCGATGTCGTTGTCGCTGAATTGGGCCGAAGCCTGTTTCTTCCATAGTTTGTTGAATAAGTCTTTCATATTTGCTTTCTCCGTTATTAAATTTTATTTCTCCACACTATGTCAGCGAAGCTTCGTGCACCGGGTTTAGTTTCTGATTCTGCTAGCTTCTTATCAAGTATTTTATTATTTAGCAGTATAAAGGGTGCCGTCGCCAAACCTGTTAGACCTGCTCCCGATATGTAAGAGCCTAGACCCCCCGCAGCTCCGACAGGGTCTATACCTTTACCTATATTGAGGGCGCTTGCTAAGTTTGCAGGCGCCGAAACCAGGCCCTTCCCAAACTCGCGCCAGTCTCCAGATCTACGCACTCCGCGCCCCATACGTTCGCCGTAGTTTCGTACAGCTCCCCAGTTTATCGCCTCTTTCACCAATAGTGAGGCTTGTAGTTTTTCTGAGTTATTCATATTAGTACCTTTTGTAATTAGGGTATTCCCCTAGCATGATCTTGCCCAAAGTGAAAGCGAAATTCAGGGCGTGGATGGTGTTAACTGGTTCCGACCCTGTTCTGACATAACGGAAGGCCGGAGTCTCTTTGTGGGACATACACAGGCAGTCACTCAGCAGTGCCTCAGCCTCGTCCCAATCATAGCAGCGGATACGCCCTGCTCTTATGGCATCGAAGAACCCAGTAAGGGATGCATTGCGGTTGATACTAACATGACGGGGTCCGAACTCAGAGTCCTGCACTTCCGGGTTGTCTGCTCCACAGTAGTTAAAGATCGTATGTTGTGCGGGGTCCAGAACTTTCCCTAGTAGCTCATTAGAAACCACTCCGGCTCCGAAGTCGCTGGCAAGGGCGGTGCCTCCCAAGCGTTTATGGTCGTCCAGGACACAATTCACGACCCATTGGCGTTCTGAGCCCGCGGTCTGATCCATATGTAGGATATCAAACTCACCCGCAGGGGTGATACCCAACATAACGTGGGCGTTGAAGCTATCTGGCGGGGTGTTAGGTAGCTTGTAGTCAGACCCAGCCCAGTCGCAACCGCTGATTACGTGTTGGTAGTATCCCGGAGTTCTGTTCTGTACCGCGGCACGGCTGCCTAATGTGCAGATCTTGATAAGGTTGGTTTCTAGCAGTTCTGGTTTCATGACATCATTCATTTTATCGCCTAGGGTAGTTAGTTGCGTAGGTATAGTTGTTATGGGACGGCACTGGCGGGCGAGGAGCCCTCGGAATCCGGGGTTGTGCTTTAGCTCTACTGGCTACGTCTTGGGCGCCCAGCACAAGGTTCATAGGAGATAACCCAAAGTAGGGGATAGCTGTGTGAGGGATCATACCACTACCTAGGGCAAAACCGGACCAGTTACGGAGAGCGTGGCGCCCCCAGTTAGCCGGGTTGTAGTTTCCACCTGCGAATGCCTTGGACCACGCTTGATTGCCTATGATATCGCGTTGGAGCGTCCCAAAGTTCTGTCCTTGGTAGCCTAGGTCGCGGAGTGCCTTAAAGAACTTGCCACCATGCTTGGAATTGCGCAAACCAAAGTTCCCAACTCCGGAGGCTGCCCCGCCATAGCTCTGACCCAACCAACCCAGGGCTCGCCGTGGTCCTTGACTGATCTTCGGTCCTTTCAGGGCCTTGGGAGCCAAATACTTGGCGGCCCCCCAGCCTTTGGCGCCCAACCAGCCTACGGTCCGGGGAATCCAGCTGGATTCCTTGACGCGGAGGGCCTGAGCGGCCTGGAGTTTCTCAAGGTTGGTCATTAGCGTCCCATACCCTGTCTTACACGGTCTATAGCTGTTTGTGGTGCTACGGTGTAGCCCAGACGTTGGTACCAGGGTGCTTGTCCCATGGTCTGTAAAGCTCGATTATCCATCACGTCCTGTATCTGGCGTTGACCACTACGGAATCCACCGATACCAGACATTGCCCAGTTCAGGACCGAAGGTTGTTTACCACTCTCATCCCAGCGTTGTCCTTGGTTCTGAATGAACTGCTCGGGGTTGAGTAGGTACTGAATGCGACTGAGGGTATCCATCTGGCTCATGTCCTGAAACTGGCGTTCGCCACTGCGATCACCTGTGGCGAGCCCCGCGCCGTAGCCAATGCCTTGGGCACCGCCGTACATACCACCAGCGGTTAAGGCTGCGGTTCCGAATGGGTTGGCCTTCATAGTCTTCACCCCCATGTTCTTCTGCAGCCTGCCAACAGCTCCAAGCCGGCTAATGTCATCCATATTACCCAAACTGGGCGCATCATCCATTTTGAGGTATTTGCGAGCTTGGACCCCTAGATCATCCATTTTACCGGTCAAGGTCGTACGGAGTGCGGGGTTATCAGTAAGCGCATACTGACCTCGCAGGTCTTTCATCTTGCGTGTTAAGCCCATGGCCCGTCTACGGTTATTCCAACCGCCAATGGTGTTGCGAATACCTGCCCCGCCTCCCGTGATAGATTTCCAACCAGCTCCCAATACACCTTTAGCACCTCCCGCAGCCCGAGCAATTCCTACCTGTTCGGGCACGCCCTTAAACGCCTGTCCCATAAAAGGGAGGACTTTCTTAGCTCCACCCAACAAGGCCTTCATCCCGGCCTCTTTCTCCATCATTAATTGCGCTGCTTGTAGTTTCTGTGTGTGGTTCATTAAAATTCTCCTGTAGTTGCCGTATTCTTACCGAAATCCTTACCAAATGCAAGCCTCGGTCCAAAATGAATGTTAGATTGTATATTGGTGTCCTGTCCTCGGACCGCCCCTTCCAGTAAATTACTCTTGAGGTACGAAGCGCCTTGCCGGGCCAACCAGTCGGGGTTGGTCTGTGTGGATGTCCGAAGTCTCTGCATCTCCGTACGGAACCCCGGCTCTTCCGGAGATACCTCAAGATGGGTATAGCCCGATGTTTGGAGGCGTTTTACTTGGGAGGGGCTTAGCCGGGTTCCAATCGAGTAGTGCAGAGCCGGGCTCTGTAGGTATTGGCCGACTGTATCTGCTGTTGGAAGACGTTTGGAGGACGCTGGTGGGGTGTAGGTCTGGCTAAGGCGGTTGTAGCTGATCTGATCGTCAGGGAGTGTCCCGGGTAGGTTCTGGTCATCCTCGACACGAGCATGATCAATGACAGACCGACTTACGATCTCCACATTACGTTTATCCCCTCCGAATCCACTGTCTTCCAGTACACGGTGTAGGCGATCCGCAAAGTAACGCCGTCCGCTACCTAGACCACGAAGGCGTACGATGTCACCCGCGTCTATCAGGCCCTCGCTGAGCTGATCACCCGCCTCAACCCGGTCGCCGGACTTAACCATCACCGGATACCCCTGGGGTACGTAATGCTGGGATTCTCCAACAGTCACGATGAACCCACCTTGGGGTGCTTCTTCTACGGAGCTGACTGTACCGCTCTCTTCCGAGACTAGGGCTCTGTCTGGGAACTCCTCTGGGGATTGCACAAGTTGGTTGATGACGTTGAAGCCCGAATACTCTTTTTTACCTGTTGTCTGGCCTCCCGAATGTTTGCTGTTCTTAACTATCAAACCGTTGGCTAGGACAAACAGCTCATCCGGGTGATCGACGCTGATGTCCATGCAGTGAAGAAGGCCTAGGTCTTCCACAGCTGTTCTGGGTAGAGGGTGTGGAAGCCCGACTATGGGGGCCAACACCTCTCCCGGGGTTCCAGCTGGTTGTTTGCTGAGAACACCCTGTGCATCCGACAAGAGCATGATATGGTCGTCAGTACAGTCCACTGATAGCTCCGGCTGGGTGAAAACCCGACGCTTGACCGGTTGGAGTCCTTTATCCCACACATGTAGGACCTTGACCGGGAAGGTCCTGGCCTTTACATCCGAGCCTAACACCATGTCCCCGACCTTGATCTGGTCGATTCTTTTGGTAGTGAAGTCTGTCATACGAACCAGTGTATCGTCCGTTAGACATCCAAGGCTGCCTTGAGTGACGGGCTCGCTTAATGCGTTAGCCGCTGTTACCCCCACTGCCTCCCCTATCTTAGGAAAGCGTTGATCGTGAAACTTACCGATGCACTGCTGGCACACACCAGTACCGGCATTACAGGTCATGGCCGACCTCGCTATAACGGTCGTGACCTTCTCCTTCTCCAACTGTTGTAAGGCACTTCGATCTAAAACAGTTCCGACTCCCAGCCCACCCACGGCCTTAGCCAGCACCCGGCCTCTCAGCGAGGGGTCTGCCAAATCCAAGTCCAACCCGTTGTCTGTACCGCAGTCTTTCGTCGTAACTATCGTAGTAGCAGCAGTTTGCGCAATTTGCTTCCCAAAATCGCCACCTTTCGCCGTAGCGGTCTTGATCTTCACAATACTATCACGTGCTCCGTAGGTACTAGCCAGGTATTCAGCGGGGCGCAGGCCCTCTCCAAAGCTATGACTGATGAATAACGGAACTACACCCTTACTGTTGGAGTAGAGTCCGGGGGCGGTCAGCATCATCTTCATCTGGTCGGGTTTACCACGCGCACCGCTCAATACAGCTCGTGCGATGCTGTTATCGGACGTGGCTCCTGCCTCGTTGGTGAGCCTCTGCATCTCCTCGTTGTACCGGATCCATACAGCCTGGCGCTGGTCCTCGAACTTCGGGTCATCCCGTGGTAAGCCCGCGATCTCCGCCTTCATCTGCTCCAACAACGGTTCTTTGTCGAATACGGGCTTCAGGTCAGACAGTTTGATGGTGTCACCCTGCCAGTAACTACTGTTACGCCCAGTGTCACCGATAAGCCTGCTCACCTCGTCGTACTTATCTGGGTACGAAACTGCCAAGTCCGATAGGAGATTCCCTATGGACTTAGCTGTGTACTCCCGGTTATAATCGCGCAGTTCTGGAGGAAGCCGGGATTCAATGAGTAGTTGTACGGCTTTCACAGCTTACAGGTGTGCGAGTCCGCCGCTAATGACCCAGACAGTGACTGTCCCGGCATCAGCCGAGCGTGTGGCCCGTATGAACTTGCTGTTCAACAGGGAGTGGACGATAAACGCCTCCTCAGTGGATGCATCTTGCAGGGGTACCCAGAAGTTACCGTCGGGGCTGACTTCCAAGGTGATTGACACTCCATTCGGATTCTTCACATAGAAGGTGTTGGATCCGTAGCTCACCCGGTTAAGAGCGGGGCTCTCCAGCTCAGAGGTGCTGGTGTTATCTTTGAATAGTAATGCGATGTTTCCGTTTTGGCTCATAAAATATCCTTTGGTGTTCTAGACAGAATAGGGGATCATCCCCCACTCTGTCGAGACAAATATGTGTTAAACGCGGGTGGCGCTGTGATAATGCCTGGTGTAGAGTCCGTACTTCTTGTCGTACTCAAAGGCGGAGGCCCCACGCTGGGTGCCGACAAAGCCTGAGTGGCTGTGCCAGGCGTCGGAAGGGCAAAGGGCCTCTAGGTGTTCAACCAGTAACCCCGCTTGTTCGTCCACCACTACCGGTGCGACGGTCTTGGCATGATGGATGTGACCTAGCTTCAGGTGTCGGAAGGTGGTGTTTCCCCACTCCTTAGCAAACTCCGCGGCAATCACAGGTGCCCATTTATTACCGCGCACGCCGTCACCGTGTGCCCAACAAAGCATGTTCTCTCCCCAGACCATGACCTTGCGGGAACTGTACTGATCGAGGATCGTTACATTCGATTGTCCCTCGTATATGGTTCGTAGCAGGGTCTGGAGCCATATACCAGCGTGGTAATCGTGGTTACCGGGGATGACCACCACTGTAAGCTTCTTACAACTGGCGGCCGCCATATGCACACAATCCACACAGGTCCTCGCCACGTGATTCACCACCCGGAAATACCGCGTATCCACATCCAGCACGTTTTTACTCATCTCCGTGGTGTTAGAACGGTTGTCACTGTGTTGGATATCTCCTCCGAACACCAGAACTCGCTCTTCCGCTTGGGGTGTTCGTTCTAGTAGGTTCTCTACGGCCTGTACCATCCGGATACTGGCCTTATCCGTATCATAGTCCTCGTCGTTGGTCTCCCTCGCATCTGCGTACATCCCAATGTGTGGATCGTAGATATCGATCTCGACCAGCCGTCCTTTATCTTTACGGTTACGCCCGCGTCGGGCCTTGGCCTTACCCAGACCTTTAAGTCGGGCAGCGCAGGCCTCTATCACATCCTCCATAAATTGCACGTCCGGGATATTCCGTCGCCATTCCTGAACCACATTACCGCCTGCGTCGTACTGGACTGTGGTCTTCACCATCTTAAGGTGCTCAGGTTGGGGAGCTCCTGATAACCATGGGGCTTGCCCCTTGCGCTCTATCACTTGTAGGTGAGAGCGTACGGAGCTCCTACTAAGCCCTAGTTTATTGGCTGTCTCCTGTTTACACATGCAGGTCAGGTAGGTGTCTAGCACCTCCTGTTGTCGTTCGGTGAGTACCCCACCTTGGTGCCTAACTATCTTTTCTGTTTTCATCACCGTCCCTTGGGTTGTGTATTATACGGATATTTCTTAGAAAATTGGGGGCCATAATGCTCAGTAGCCCAACCAAAAGCTTGGACGCGCCAACCACCAATCTTGGCTAGGGTCAAGGCCTCCATGAAAATGGCGGAGGCTAGGTGGGTATCACACCAATCAGGGCGGTCTTCCACTAGGAAGTCGTGTAGAAGCGCGGCTGTCCTCCCGGGACCCATCGTTTGGAAGTACCAGCGCCAGGGCCTTGGTATACTAAAGAAGTCGGTGGAGAAGCCGTCTGGTAGATCTATCCAACGGTCGACCGTGCGACTATAAAAGTGGGCAGGGCGTACCAATGTGAAGGGTCTGGAGGACAGAGGTCCATCTCCCACGGAAACCCATGGGACATCCCGCCAACCGTGCCACTCTAGCTTACCATCGTTACCGAAGTACGTGTTAGACAGGCTATTGTAGTACATCAGGAGACCCGAGTATACTCACTATAAGAAAGTGAGGCCACGTGCGGGGCCTTGGGTAGGGCATCAGATATAAAGCCTCTTCCTGTTTTCGGGTGTAGGATGTTCTGTGGCCAACCAGGTGCGCGGGTTGCAACCCCGGGTTGACTCCACCACTCTTTAAGTTGCTCTTCGGTACGCAGGTTCATTCTTACGGCGTCTGCCGATGCCAACGGGCAGGCGAAGGACGTACCATCCACCCACTCGTAGAACCCTGTGAGTGGGTTGAATAACCAATGACGTTCACCACGGTAGGCCACATCCACCAGTCCATCAGAAGACCAGGTGCTGGGGAGACCCCGTGCATCACAACTACCAATTATTACGGTGCCCTGTAGGTGAGCCAGACTCCTCTGCGGCTCATTCACATCCCAAGTAGTGTCGGGCTTACCTCTGCGCGACCTATCGCTGTTGCCAGCCGCAAACAATGCGAGGAGCCCCTCCATATCCCGGTGTTGCGGTACAACATAGGATCCACGGGCGGTCGCCCCCCAGCTATTGTTGATCCATGGGATTTGATGCTTCCGTGCTTGTTCAAGCCAGCCTTGAGTATGTTGCTGTTGCTCTTCTAGGTGTGCATAGAGGTAGATATCGATCTCACCCTGCCCGAATCGGGTAAGGAGAGCCTCCGTCACCATATGACCGTGCGGATGGTTTCCAGAGGGTGTTCCCAAGGGGATGAAGCGGGCATTGGGGAAAGCCCGTTTAAGGCGGTTATCCACATCCTTACTCCAGGTGTCTGCCACCAGTACCCGAGGCCTCATCGTTCCCAACTCCGGTCGTAGAACAGCGCAGGGTCGAGTTCTCCCCAATCTTCTTCTGGGGTGTTTAGTTGGATGAGGCGCACCACCTCATCCACCGCCCAATCAAGTTGCGGTTCCGACCCATCTATCTGCACCTCTAGGCGTTGACCGATCATCCGTACTTCTGGAGGTGCTCCGTGCTCGATGTGCAGTGTATGCACCGCCAAATTGAAGTACGTGCCTCTGAGTCTTGTATAGACCTCTCTGGAGAGATCGGCCTCCCCCTCTATTGCGGCGGGGATCTCGACGTGCGTACAACCGGTATTGGTGAACGCCGGAAGGCCCAGGGCGAGGGCCAGTATCAGATATCTAGTTTGGGTTCTAAGAAGTCTTAGCATTGCAATTCCGGGGGTTATATGGGTTGACTACTTCAGCAGTTTCCAATGGGGGCCTCCATGTGAGGGTCAGGTATGCTCGGGTGGACGCCAACTCGATCTTCTGGTGTGGTCCGATTGATAACACCTCTCCCTCGTTCACAATCTTACCACTAATCATTTCCAGCACCGATCCGGATAGGCAGAATAGGGTCAGCTGCTCTGGTTGGTGATGAAGACCTAAGGTGCCCTCCGCATCAAACACCACGTTTACGACTGTGTGCTCCGGGTCTTCGAGGTCTAGGGCGCAGAGGCGCATCCTGACGTTGGCAGAGGGTGTGAGCGCCCACTGAATGGCTGTGACTGTCACACACCCCTCAGAAAGAGGGACGTACACCCCTCTAACTAGGGCTTTGATAGAATCGGACTTCGCTCGCACCTCCGTTCTTAATGCTTGGAGTTCAGGGTCGTGATATTTCTCGCATACTGCGTTCATCTGATTAATCCTTCTTTGGGGTTCCTAACATTTCTTGAAGGTGGGTAAAGCGCTGATCCAGACTCTCCATGAGTTTGGTTAGTGCCCCACCTATAGAACTGAAGTGGTTGTGTATGTCACCGCTGAGATTGGTTTGATTGGCTGATGTTTCCCTCACAACCTTCATCACGTTATCAAGGACTCCCACGGTGTTGACCGCATCCACACGTGCCTCACGATGGAGGTCATCGATGTACAGACGTTGGGCCTCCAATAGCTTATCCTTGGACTCGATTTGCGCAGACATATAGGTGTTTTTGGCATCCTGCTGCTTCACCATGTACTTTAGGACATAGACAACAAGGATAACCAGTAGTCCGGCGGCGCTCATCTGTGTTAATGCTTGTAAATCCATTTTAAGTTCCTAATGTTTGAGTGTGGTTTGACATCAACCTACTCTAACTCAGGTACAACCGGTTTGTCCAGTAAATTCTGCTCCTGCTCCTGATCCTCCAACCTCTGCCATTCCCGGTCGTACGCTTCTTTGTCAACAGCCTCGCCCGACTTACTCCAAATGAATAGGCGTTGGGTACTGGTGCAGCCGGTACTGAGTAATGCGAGTAGTATGAGGGTCTTCATGCTCCGCCTTGGGTGTCTTGTGTATCGATAGCCTTCTGCTCTTTCCAGGCCCGACGCGCCGCGTACTTAGCGTAAGGGGTCTTCGCGTACTTCCATATGAACTTCAGGACGGTCAACGCCGTCTTGGGATCGATGGCTTGGGGTTTGGGTGTTGTGGGATCGGGCATCAAATCTCTTCCTGTTTTATCGGATATTCCCGATGAAATTGCGGGATAGAAAGCATCCGGCCCTGATAGGTTGATCCAGCAGCCGAGAGCATGGTGAACAAGTCATCCTTTGGAAACCAACCAGCAAATTCAGCTTGATCGCGCGTTAAAAGACTGTCGGTAAAAGTGGTGGGCAAAATGTCCACGATGTTGATTCGCCCGCCTCGTGCATCCATCAAAGCAGATTGCAATGCGGTCAGTTCGTTTGCAGGTAGAAACGGAGCCAGTCCCTGTGTGAGTGCGTCGATAGCTGGTTCCGCGTCTGCGTGGATTGGCTGGGTGTCCAGCCGGTCAAGCGCGATAGCTTTTTGATCAGTCGTGGGGTGTGTGATCCACCCGCAATAGAATTGAGTATCGTTATCTTGTGCATCTGGTCGAGACAAGGCCCAAAGACTAGCAGAGAGTGTTTGCGGAGGGAGCGCGGTTAATGGGAGGTATATCATAATTATTATGTAATGTTAAATGCTTCCATCTGCGCCGCCTGAATATCGTCCAAGTTGTCGGTTAGGTTGTCTGCGACATATACTTCTAGGATTTGTCCGTTCCAATGAGAAACTGGGGAGTTTGAAGAAAGTACACAGCCAATCGTTGCATCTACATTTGAATTGTATAACGTGGCTGGGATAGCGCCACTAATACTTCCTGCGACGTTAGAACCATTTACTTTTAATTGAACTATTCCTGCGTTATATGTAAATCCAACAGTTTGTAAATTTGCTGGAGATATGACTGCATCTGATGTCCAATTACCTTCAAGAGTTCCGTTACTAGGGTCTCCAAAAGCTAGTTCTAGTTTTTCATCAGCATTAACACCCATAAACCAATTTCTTTGATTTGAACCGTGGTCGTATTGACCTATTAAAATTTCAAAAGCACTTAAAGTAGCACTATCATTTTTACACACAACTGACACCTGCAAAGCTGTTGTTGGAGTTATAAAACTAGAAGCAGGACATCTCAAATGGTCTGTTGTCCCATTATAATCAATCATTGGCTTTGTGTTTTCAACTATCAAAGTACCATTTTCTACAATTAAAGGTTGTGAACCTGCTGTTGATTGAGAAAAGTCTCTTGAGGTTTTTGTAAAATCTGTTTTTAAAACTCTAGCAGGAGAACCATAAACTGTTCCGTTGTTTGAACCGATTTGGTCTGTCCAGTTTGAGTTTTTATTTCCATCTGCGGGATAACTATGAGTTAAAACATCAGAAGCACCCTCATAAACTTCTAGTTTACGAAGATATCCTTTCCACATACTGCTATTAGTCAAATCTCCATTTACTCTATCAAAGCCGAAGTTATCTCCCGAGTCAACAGTTTGAGTTCCTACTGATAGTCCGTTCAAAAACACAGTTACAGTATTGCTAACTCTTTGCAATTCAAAATCAAATTCTGTTCCTACTGGTAAAGCTGTTGATAAACTTATATTATACAAATTAAAGGGAGAGTTGTATGCCCTGACCCTGACGTTTGTCGTGTTGTGATAACAAACAGCTTGTGCATTGCTCACTGTGTCAAAGTTTAGAATATCAATATCACTAGGAGTGTCTACGATAAGGTTTTTATATTTAATTATAAAATTGTTTACAGTTAATTCTATACGACTACCAAAAACAACCTTGTCCCCTGAACTTGCACCTCCAAAATACATATAGTCCTTTTAGTAGGCACTCTCTGGTCGTACCAAGTAGGAACCAGTCCATCATTCGCGCCTGCCCAAGTTGTAAGCGTCCCATCTGCGATTGCCGGTGCGGTAAAACCTAGTTCCGCATTGTCACTGGAGCGGCGGGAAGTTAATAGGTCGGAGCCTACAAAGTCCGAACTCAAAACCCGCGTCGAAAGAATTGCCGATCCGTTTGGGAAAAAATCACGGAAGAACAAAGGGTCAAGCGAGTAACCATTCTGTAGTAATGCCTGTCGATAACTCATTACTCTTCCTCTTGTGCTACCCAGTACTCCACCCGAGCACCTACCTTCTCAAAGTAGATGATGTTCAACACCCCGGCTTCGTATGCGCCAGAGCCGATCAACACCCAAGTGCTGGGAGGAACGAAGGAAGCTGCTTGGTGGTACATCTTGCGTACCTCTCCCGCGGCCTCGTACAACCCACTAAAGTCGGGCTCGACCTCTGTCAGGGGTTCTGCGGAGGATCCCAGCGCAGGAAGGGGTATGCCACTACCGCTTCCCACCCCATTCACAAGGGTGAAAACAGCGGGACCAAATGGGATTGTAGTAATGTAGCTCATAATCGGAGTATAGGTAGTTACTGGTGGTTGTCAATTAGAAAGTGAGGCCCTGGAAGCGTACCCAGGTGTTGGGCCCAACGCAAAGATTCAGGTAGTTGCCGTCATAAACCACATCCCGCTCCGTCCCAGGCGCATCGCTATCAGCCGGTACGCTCTCCACCCAATTAAGGCGTGGAACAGCGGGTTGACCCTCATACAGGACCCAACCACTGTCTCCGTAGAACCAGAAGCCACTGGAAGTCGCCGCCCAATCTCCTACTGTACCCGGGCTTACCTCTGAGACCGGTACGTCAGTACGCCTGAGCAAGCCATTGGCAGTAGATCCCCATTGAACCTGCATGGCATGCGGGTAGGGGTAGGGACGTATAAGCGTCAGCGTATCACCCTCCTCCAGGGTGGGGGCGGTCGGTAACTCTGATATACGCCGGCCACCCAACGCTGTATTGACCAGCGCCGCGAGCGCCCCGGCGTCTGATACGTACCAACTCAGCTTGTAGTTCGCACTGTTGGTCGTCTGACTGAGGGAGGCGGTGAAGCCCGTGGTGGATTTACTGGTGATCTCCGCTGATATAGCGAGTTTAAGGGAGTCTGCTGATGTGTTCTCCACCACAGCCAGTATCACTTCCGGGGGTGCCGTCAATGGGGTGTCGAACACCACCACCTGCTCATCCTGCGCATCTGCTATATCCTGTAATCCCTGAATTAAGCTCATTGGGAGTCCTGAAACATGTGGTTGGGTAGTGTTCGCGATTCGCAGGGCGTCAGTCCGAACATCCGGCAATAACGGTCGATCATCTTATCCGGGGTACTAGCCACGCAAGTTAGACCCTCCTGGTCCTGCCAGACCAGGGATACCAAATGCTGTTGGTCATCCACAACCTCCACAAACCGCGTTTGCGGGGTGAGAATCTGGACCTTATTATCGGTTGTTCGGAGTTGGATAGGCATCTACGCAGATTGCCTTAGAGTCAGCAGTTTGTCAAGGCCTTTATGGGATGACCACCAACTCCACCTGTATGTTCTGGTCCTCTCCAACAACCGCCCCATCTAGCCAGATGGTCCCAACCACAATCGGCATTCTTTCACGCTCCCCGAAGATTTAAATCAAAAGCTAATGATCGCCATTAAAAAAAGCGGGATGAACAAGACTCAATTTCTTACCGATCTCATTAGCGAAATTTAGCGGTCAAAAAAATTTACCCCAACATCACAACAGGCTCCGGCTGGCTGCCCAACGCCTCCAGATCTTTAGCCCGGCCAAACTGAGGCCCGAAATGCTGCACACCTTTGTATTTTGGGTACCAGATGCGTTTTGGTACCCCATCCAAAATCATAAACTCTTTGAAGACCTCAGCCGCTTGCTTGGATGTGCAAAGTTTAGGAAGCACGTCACACAAATAATCGTGTGGCCATTAGTCTGCCCAAACCTCACCCGCTTGCCCGGGTCTGTCACTACGCATTGCGCCATCAGGTACAGTATGTGTTAATACAGTACCATCTTTGAGGGTTACTACTACCGCATAAGGGCCCTTTGTGACTGGGAAGTAGTAGTGGCTCCGACCACCATTGGCAATATTGTTACGGACATTTGCACCTACCCCATTTACAGATACAGAAGCAATTAAACCTCTATATTTATATGGGACCAGTAAGGCCATTTGACCGCCCGTTTCCGAATCCAGTTTTAATAGCCACCAGTTGCTATAAGGCAAGTGTACCCCCTCGCAGTCAACTAGATACCATTTCTCTTTAGATGCGCTTTTTTGGTATCGTTTACCGCCCTCCACCTTATACAGGAAATTGCCATGTTTAGTACAATCCACAAATTCCCCAAGGTCATTGTCTGGCTGATCGGGGTTGGGAGTAGGAGGTACTTCTTCACCGTTGTCTTTAAATTGGTCATAGACCTCGAATACGTCTTCGCCAAATGCGAATAACCGATTCAACGAGTCCCGCTGGTCTGGTGTTAGGGCGCAAGCTGTAAGCACAAAGAAGCCAAAGACCGCGATTAGGATTAGGGCGATCCATTCAAAAGTTGTAGATCCATTTTTATTTTTCATAATTATTCCGCTGGGTTTTCAATTTGAGGGTGAGTAAAATCAGGGTCGAAAGTCTCCTCGGCCCAATCAGAGTATTTGTAATAGGTTCGGCATCCGCTAAGGGGTAGCAGACAGAGCAACAGTAAGACAAAGCAAATTACAAAGGTGTACCAATTATTTATTTTCTTTTTCATAATTCAATCTCCAAGGGTTCATCTAAAGGCGAAAGTTTTGCGTCTACCGAACCACCGCCGGTACTATCAGTATCCGAGGTGGTCAACGCTTCGCCCGACGGTAAAAGGGTGTTGCTTCTATTCTGGACACCAACGATTGATATCGTAACATAGACGCATCCGCTAGTAAGCAGGATTAAAGCAGCCATACAAAGGAGCTTAAGCTTCATCGACTCACCCGACGAAGTTTCAAACCGCTAATAAATCGGCGGTGGTTAAACACGGTCAGTTTTTTATTATCGTGCCACGATAGCGGCATCGCCAGCACATCACTCGTGACTTGCTTCTCACCATCAAAAACGATCACACCCTCACCAAATTTAGGATGCAACTTGTCCCCATCCCAAGATGGATGAGAGGTTGCTCGAGCCTTGAAATAGGCTCTTACGCCCTCAGCAGTAAACAGGCCACGGCCTACACAGTCACCGGAGGCCGCAGGATTTGAAAAGCTTGTGCCCTGACCCTTTTGGTATTTGCGGTTGATCGGATTGTACAACAAGATATTTTCGCCGCGGTACGCGACATCCACCCAGCCATCGGACGAAAAAGTTGACGGCAATCCAACCTGATCGCAGCTGCCCACAATGATTGAGGACTCGATAAATCTCCGTAAAAGGTATTGCGTATAATTTAGATTTAACTGGACATCAGGCTTTCCACGCTCCGAAACATCCGAATTTCCCGAAGCCCAAAAAAGGAGCGTGTCACCTACAGCATCCTCAATGCGTTTACGCTTATCGGATTGAGCAAATTTAGATTTGGCAAAGGCCATGTCTAAAATGGAGCGAGAGGCATCCCCCCAAGAATTGATTACGGCATGATACTTTTTCTTTGCAATATTTGTAAACCAGCTATCTGGATACTTGCGTTGCATCTCTAAAAACGGAAACATATCAACCTCTACGCGGTTTGGAAGTATCCCGTATTTTTCGATGTGTGCACGTTTTAAAGCAAGCAGAAACTCTACAAGAACCATGTGACCGTGCGGATTGCGTAGAGCTTTGTAGTCCAATCGACGGACATCTGCCCAAGGAAACAGCTTGGCTTGCGCGGGGTGCAATTCTCCGCCCCAGGTATCATTAACCAAAACCCGAATTACATCAGGCGGGGTAGATGCCCCATGATCATCGACCCGAAACGTCATAGCTGACCCCGATCATAATTTAGACCGACATCAAGCTTACCCCAATCCTCTTCTGGCAGGGTTTTAATCGTCGCCATGATGTCGCTTACCGCTCGATCAAAATCCGTTTGCGTATTACCGATCCAAACGCGGAACTCATAGGTAAGCTTATTTTCGTAGAGGCGTGAGGAGTACTCGTATTGATACTCAGTGCCCATCTCAACCCGCACCACCATACGACTTTCAGCGGTCTCGTTAAAGTAGGAGCCATGTAGCTCTCGGAAAAGCCCACGCGTGAGCGTAGGATGCCCCATGTAGTTTTCCGGTACAGGTTTGGAGTCAGACGGGGTAGGAGTTGAGCACCCTGTAAAAGTCAGGATGCAAATCGTTAGTAGTAATTTTGTCATAATTTATTTGTTACCAAGTGATGGTGTTAAGTTCTTCGGCGGTAGTCGCGGAATCGACAAGGGCATTTAGGTCTTTCTCCCGCGTGAATTGCGTCTGCACATGGGAGAGAACCGCACCCGCAAGGCCGATGACAGTCGCGGCATCCAGCGTGATAAATTGCCCATCGCCCAGCTTCCAGTCAGTCGTGAAGTTTGCATCGGCTTGCGCAAAGAGCATCGCGCTTGTGAGCGTTGCCTGCGTCTGCCTGTCCGTGCGGAGGGGGATGCCGTTGAAGGTCGTGCCTCCTATCTCCGCTTGGTAGCGTGCATCCGATAGCGCTTGGCGTTTGTGTGCCTTGGCTTGGGCCGGGTCTTGAGCATACAGCTCAGTCATGCGTTCAGCCTGTCTCTGTGCCTGTGCCACTACACGGAACTCCGCCTGTGTTTTTAACTCACCTTCGACGATGAACCAGATACCCTCGGAGGCTTGCACCGCTTGTTCGTCCGTAAGAGAAGAATGCTCCCGTTGCGGTTCTTCGTCTAGGATATTAAATATCCGTCCTCTTGGTCCTGTTATTGCGTATTTCATAATTCGTTTATCCATTGGAATTTTGTTGCGATTGCGCTTGATAAATCTCTGCCCAATACCTCGTTCCACTCTTTTTTAAGCGGTTCGATCTTGGGTCTTATTTTATGGTCCCCATAGGGGAATCCAAGCTCATGTTCGGTGGTGTATTGTTCCACGTTATTGGTGTTGTGTACAAATGGATCCATCCCCAGATACGACCAGACCTTGTTCATCGTTTCTTGTGGATCGTTTGTCAGGTCTTCAGCGTGTACAAAGTGAAGCCTGCCTTTATGGGTACGCACCGCATCATGAATGCGCTCAAGAGCGATTGAAAGGGGTGGGATCGAAAGCCAACCTTGTGCCCGCTTTTCAACGGTCGTCCAGTTTTGCGGGTTAGCTTTTTCCACTCCCGTAAATCGTGAAGGGTGTTGCGCTCGTTTCTTCTCAAGGGAAGTCAGGATTCCACGGACATCACGAACAGGAACAAGCACCTTTGCATCGGGAAAGACTTTGAAGAGTTGGTCTAGGTGCCCCACCCACGAACGACACTTATCAACCACAATCGGTCTGTCTGTACGGGAGTCGAAAGCGGATTGAATACCGCCACGGAGGAAGTCATAGTATTGCTGTTCTCCGTCAAGTGGGTTCTTGAAAGTCTTGAACTCTTCCGTGTCAAAGAACCCACGGGCGATATACCCTATCTCATGCACACCGCTTGTGGCCGTGGCATGGACTTGAGGATTCTGGGCAAGGAGGTTTTGGAGGAGGCTGGAGCAAGCTCTCGGAAGTCCCGATGTATAATGAACAGTTTTCATATTACACCAAATCCTTAATTACTGTTAATGCTTTTCCACCAATTGTGTCGGCACCTGCTGTCCATGTTCCATCACTTGCAAGGGCGTGTAAGGTTGTAACTCCTGTTCCTGCTAAAACATTACTTTGATTAAATATAGTTTTGGTTACATAGCAATTTACGTTTGTAAGGTTTGTGCAATCCCTAAAAACACCACCTCCAATAGATGTAACTGAATCAGGAATTGTTAAACTTGTGAAGCCTGAGCAACCCTGAAAAGCCTGACCTCCAATAGATGTAACTGAATCAGGAATATTTAAATCTCCTGTAAATCCTGTGCAACCCCAAAAAGCACTACTTCCAATAGATGTAACTGAATCTGGAATATTTAAATCTCCTGTAAATCCTGTGCAAGTATAAAAAGCATAACTTCCAATACTTGTAACTGAATCAGCAATTGTTAAACTTCCTGTGAAGCCTGTGCAATACGCAAAAACATTATTTCCAATAGATGTAACGGAATCAGGAATTGTTAAACTTCCTGTTAATCCTAAGCAACCAGCAAAAGCATAACTTCCAATAGATGTAACTGAATCAGGAATTGTTAAACTGGTAAATCCTGAGCAACTCCTAAAAGCATTATTTCCAATTGTTGTAACTGAATCAGGAATTGTTAAACTGGTAAATCCTGAGCAACTCCTAAAAGCATTATTTCCAATAGATGTAACGGAATCAGGAATATTTAAATATCCTGTAAATCCTGAGCAATTATAAAAAGCCTCACTGCCAATAGATGTAACTGAATTACCTAAAGAAAGGGCTTTTGCGCTTCCTAAACTATTTGTTGAAGCAAAGTCGTCGGGGATATCTCCGTTGTAAGCTTCTACCGTATCCGTTGCGGTTGTTACAAAAGTATGGGCCGTGAAATATGGCATCTGTAACGGCTCTGAAATCGTAGTCCAATCACCAGTACCCAGCATAAGCATGATCGGGTCATCAGGCAGGTCAGTCACCCGCACCGTGTCACCAGCGACAAGAGGCGTGGTGTCGTCGTTGCGTGTTCCTGCGAGGCGTTGGGCGTTGGTTACGTCGTGGAGGGTGAAAGGTTCAGCGGCATTTCCACTCACGGGAAACCCCTCTGAGTCAAACATCAACGCCTGTCCGGATACGGGCGTTACTGTGCGTTCTTCAAACAGTCCGTCCACATTTTCTTGAATGAATTTTAAGTCTTTGTCAGCCATGGTCGTGTTCCTAGTTTAGTTTTGTTTAAATTTCAGCCCATTTGTGCGCTGACCCAGCTGGGTGCTTATCAGATAAAACACACCGCTGGTGCTGGGTAGTACGCCGTAGAATGTAATGCTACCTTCTGGTAGTACGCCCACGTGCCGTACCATACCATCCTGCTGCTGCCAGATGGTGCTATCTCCCCAGCCCTTAAGCAGGCCAAAGCTAAAGGTGGTCCCGGCCTTACGCGCGTTGTTCGGTTCGACAACGCTTAAGATCGCGGTCTCTGGGTATCCGGCGTGCGGTCCTGCAGTGATGTCAACCGCATCATCTGGACGCCGGCGTTTGCCTATAGTGCGACCGATATCACGGACACGGCGTTCGTCCTCGTACTCTGTCCAGAAGAACGCGCGGTGCAACTTGTCTTTGATCTTGCGGTATAAGTTCACAGTTTAGTCCTCTAATGAATATGTTTTTGCGAAGGGGATTCTACCCCATTTGTTCTGCTCATAGCAGATGTACATAAAATTCCCAGCTACACGTACATCCCGCTGGTCGCCCGTGGTTGTTGGGGTGGGTGCCGGTAGTTCGAACTCAAAGGATGAGGTATCTATCTCTTTGGTATGACCCTGGTCGTTCTCAAACATGAGCAGGCCCTGGTCGTTGAACCAGATGTTGATGTAGCCCTTACCGGGGTTACGGGGGGATACCTTGCTTCTTCTAATCTTAATACTCGCCATTAGCTTAACCCTCCAGGCGCCATGATCGCCTGTCTAAACTCCTCTAACTGTTGTTGCTGTGCCATCATCTGCTCTTGCTGTTGGGCAAGTTGCTGCTGAGATTGTTGTGCGTGCTGTGCCAGTTGGTCCATCCCCTGCATTAGCTGACTAATGACCCCTTCCAGCTCCTCTGGAGGGATACCAGGCTGGCCTGGAGGCCCACCCATGGGTTGGCCTGTCATCGGATCTACTCCTGGGGGAGGGCCTTGCATCGGAGGACCCATAGGCTGTCCGGTCTGTGGATCGATGCCTGGAGGTGGTCCCATGGGTTGACCTGTCTGCGGGTCGATGCCTGGAGGTGGTCCACCCTGGGGTGGTCCTTGTTGGGGTGGTCCTTGTTGGGGTGCCATCTGTGGTTGAAACGCGGTTTTGTTGAACGTCTGTAAGGAGGCTAGAATTTCTTTAGGTGTCATAGGGGTTCCGTGGTTGTCAGAGTATTGTAGGGGTTTGAGTTGGGTTTGGCAAGGCACTAATCGTTATTTCATCCGACATGCTCACCTGCTTACTGTTGATAGCCTTAATCGCCTCCTCCTCCGAGGTAAACACGTGGGAGTTCCGGGCAGGGCGTCGCATGGCTGAAGAAATTCCCGAAATTTGCTCATGTTTGGGAACCGGCAAAATTTTACCGGGATCCCGGGTTTGGAACAGCATGCTACTGGGCTTCAAGATGGTCCGCGCCTCCTCCACACCCTTCGCAGAGGCTGGGAGATGTACGTTGAAGGTGTCGTAGATGATGAGGCCGTTACTCAAGGCATAGACCTTGGTCTCCGGTACTCCGATATCAAATACCTCAGCCTCTCCCGTGTCCTCCACGGTCTTGATGGTCTCCCAACCAAGGGATGTGTCCTGAACAAGGCGTTCCAACACCTCCCAGCGCTCATCACGCTCGCCCAGGTAATCCTGTAGGAGATTGCGTGCAAGATTACGGGTGACTCCCACCAAACCCTCTTGACGACGAGCTTTAGACCGCAAGTCCATCAGAGTCACTCTGTTACTAGAGCCCTTGGGGTCTAACGCGCCGAGTACACAGGCTTGGTGCAGGAGTGGTTCCTCCACAGGTAGAGTATCCCGGTCATCCTTCAAGCTGGGGCAGGCTCGTAGCATCTGCAGGCCCCTATTATTCTCCACCATGTTCAGTTGACCCGCGAGTGGTAGTAGGTCCGGGGTACTGATGTTCATCACATAACTCTCGTGTGTCTGTACCCGCTCTTTCTTGGCCTCTCCCACTGAGGTGGAGCACCGGATGCCCAGAGATAGACATAGCTTGAAGACGTCGTCCCTGAGGAAGGGGGAGCTGGTACTGAAGTTAACCAGCACCTGGGGCTTGGCTCTGGAGTTGTTGATTGATATACAACCGTCCCCATCCAGCAGTCCGGAGAACAAATCCATGCGACTGGGTTGGTCCCATTCCAAATAACCGGGAGGAAGTCGTTTGAATAGGCAACTGCGTTGGTCGGGCTCCCGATCCTTTACACTCGGGTGGTAACAACGCTCCAAGGCCTCGATCATGTCCCGAACACCCTGCGGGGAATCCTCTCGTAGGTTGATATGTATCTTAGTGCTTTCACCGCCAATGCCGGAGTTGGTCAGGGCCTCGTGAGTCTCAGAGTAGTGTTTGACGTCCACATCCATGCCGATGAACTCCACCGCCTCTTTCAGGAAACGCCGACGCTTAGCCGCATCTACCTTGGTGTAACCAACTGTCTTACCCTCGCTAACCCAGCCGTCGGATACGAACGCTCCGTAGAACCACGCCCAAGGACATGAACGTGATTCAGCAGGCTCCGGTAGGTTACGGATGGTTGGTACCATATCCCAGGGTCGGAGTTCATCCGGGCTGGTCCTTCCGATGGTTCCACCTTTGTTGTAGATTGCCACTGACTCATTGTTGCTAACCTCCACCACCTTCTTAGAGCTGCTGGTAAGCCTGCGTATGGGTTTAACTCCATCCACCGTGAAGGTCGTGACCGGTGTCCAGCGCACACCCAGACCGTCCGGGGCGTTGGTCAGGACCTGGACTCCTGGCGGGACTTCGTAGGTTAGTCCTCCGTCTTTAGCGGTGTGCGCCTCTCCCATGCGTGGGAAGTTTTCAATAGGTAGCTCAATGATGGTATCGGTTCCGAGCTGGGAAAGAACCTTGGCGCCTTTAGGTATTCTCATGTAACGCCTATCATAACCAGTCTCCCTATCCTTGTCAACGCTGATTATGACACAATCTCCTGACCTATCAGCCACGAGCCTTACATCCTGTACTTTCACCATCAACTTGGTTCCGATTATGACGCAATTACCATCGTGATCCGCGCCCAGGCCGGTTTCAATCCAAGGGTTGGACATAATCGCATCACCATCTACTAGGTGCGGGGTAAGGCCTAGCACGCCGAATTTCCACCATACAGGACTACGCGTCGCCAAAATCGGCCTCTCCCTCATCTCCTTCTCCAAAGCTCGCACAGCATAGTCCGTCCGATCCCGGACATTCTCCAACGCCGTGCCCGGATTCATCCCTGACTGCACGAGCCGTCGCTGCACCCAAGGCCCATACAAAGTCCAACCCATCTCCTGGGGTATACCAATCTCATCCATGCCCAACTCTGGGTCCACCCCAATCACAGAGCGTGCGGAGCTGTCCTGGGTCTTGCTAATCAGGTTTCGTTGGTAAAAACTGTGTTTCGGGGACCCAGCACCCAGCACCTTCTGCATGAAACCGCTCACACCCTTGGCCCGCGCCTTATCGTTGGTCGGAGGTCCGTAACCGTAGACAGCGCGTACCGCATCATAGAGCGACCCCCGGCTTTCCCCTGCCTGGTCCTCGCCAAACACCTGACTCTCCTGTGCATAGGCCTTCTTCAGGTTAAACAGGTCTTTGTACAGTACATTAGCATCTCCGGGGATGAAGGTCGTGCCCTGTGCGCTGAAAGGTCTGAATTGCGCGGGCAAGACCGGCACACGGCTGATCATCAGCTGATTGGGTGTCAGTTCATTACGGCGGAGGCCTTCAATAGCGCCCAGGATCTGCACAGCCTTAGAGCGTTTACTCCGACTACCGCTCTTGATGATCTCCCGTTGTTCGGCCTCCAGCTTATCCAGATCTAACTCGGATAGGGCCTCAGCCAGCGCCCTGGGGCCGGTCACAGCCCTTTCCACGACAGCCCCGCTCTTGGGTACCATGTAGCTCACAGCACCGTCAGCACCCTGATGGTAGCTTGTAGGGGGGTTGTCAGTGGTTGGCATGTACCCAGCAGGAGCAGGTACGCCCGGCCCTGGGGCCATCGTGGGACCTGTGGGTGCGGGGGTTGCAGCTGGGGCAACAGCTGGGGCGGGAGTAGGCACTGGGGTTGGAGTAGGCGTGGGTTGTGGAGTGGGAAGGGCTGGTACACCGCCCGGAGGTGCCATCAGTTCCTGTCTGAGTCCATCCCGACGGGTATGCGGTTGCCGAACACCATGTTTATCCGTCCAATGTGTTGAGTTCTCTCCGAGCACACGTCGATGATCCCCATCCAACATCGCTTGGTACATCAGGGGTGTTCGCACGCTGTTGTAGGTGGCGTCCACCAAGCCCATCTGATAATGCATGGGTAGTGTATCGAACTGTGGGTAACGCCTGCGGGTCCGTTCCAGGTGTTCTTGCATCGAGGTAATCGCCAACTCCTGTACCTGCTGATCCGTCCAAGTCTGGCCTTGTTTACCTGGTACACGTACTCCGGGTCCTACAGCGGGCGTGCCGTTGTCATCGTAGGTTGTCCAAGTCCCGGACTGCGGGTTGTAACCGTCGCGTATGTTGTTCTCGGCGTTCCACAGGTGTTTGAGCATCTGTTCTTGCCCCGCCCATGGAGTGGGGGTCCCTGTGGTCGGCGCCTGGCCAGCTTGCTTCGCCAAATCCCGTATGCCGAGAGCAAGGTTGGGTTGGGGTGTGCCTAGGTTTGGGTCCTGCGTCGAGCCGTCAAAATTATCCAACCCCACAGCTCGCCCGCCGTTAGCACTCTTCTCGCCACTCTTAGACAACCCGAGTATAGCTTCACGCATCTCATCTGTTATCATATAGTGGTTGTCATTAGGAACACCATCCTCCCCATGTGAGTCTTCTGGCTCGTAGTCGTCTAACCTTAGGGTGCTTACACCCTCAGGCGCAAACCTTAACCTATCCCCACCTCTACTATGCCCGATCCATGCTGAGTGCCCTTCTCCGGGTTGTGTGAAGGGTTCTCCGTCATCCATAGTTACGTCGTAGCCTTGTTCTTGTAGTAACCCTTCTAGTTGTTCATAGAAGGACGTAGCGTTGGGATTGTCTTTGATGTGCTTAGGGTTACCCTTGATGAGGGCTACTGAGTTACTAGCCGCTTCCTTCTCTCCTTCCGACTTCACCCCCTTCTTATACTCAGCAAACTCATGGGGCACACACCCATCCCCCAACCAACCCTTTAACTCATCTATGGTGCAGGCAGTGACCGGCCCCAGCTTCCAGCCTTCATCGTAAGCACTGAGATATCCGTCCGTAGCTTCCTTCTGGGTGTCGAACCCCAGTAGTACCTTGGGCTCGTCAAACTTCCCATTGGGTTTGCATTGGTCTACCACCCAAACCTTGGTAGATTCAGGGTTAGGTCCTATAAAGCAATCTGGGGCGTCTCCGTCTATGGCCTGTAGTTTGGTATTCATCCTCGGATGGTAGTATTTAAAGGGGCGTTGGTCAAGGTCATAGCTAAAAAAAGGAAGGCTGGAGCTTAGCTGAAGCCCTTGATATATCCATAGTGTAGATCGAGCTTGTGGCTCCACTCTTTACCATCTGGACCAACCCCGCTCCTGGTACTTCCCCGGGGATTCTCGATTGAGATGTCCAACCCATGTAGTTTGATATGGGCCTTCCGGTAGTTACCGGCTTCCTGCTGAGCTTCACTGGGGTTCAGGTCGGTCTGGGACAGCAGTTGTTTGTCGGACGGGACGCTTGCTTCCTTAACCGGGGGACCTACGCGTGTCACGGGCTTGCCCGTAGCCGGACCATTGGGTTTAACATCCTTGTAAAATTTCTTCATGTCATCTAAGTCGATGGCCCATCGTGAGTGGTAACCTTTTCTGGGGAAATCCATCGGCATCTGTTTAGCCGGGTAACCTCTTCTCTGTAGGCTCTCCCACAGGTGCCAAGCCTTAGTAGTGGTCCGCCCACTGCTATCTGACCCAAACCACCGAGGACCCCCTTTTAGGTAGTCCTCATACGCTGTACGTATTGCTGCTCCATACATTTTCCGACCGTAACCCATCCCTTGTAGTACCTTGGGGATGTCAGAGCCTATCACGTTGTAAGCATTTGTACCTTCCGGCGCGTATGCGGCAAAGTTACCCCATGGTAGTGGCTCCCGTAGGGTAGCTGGCCATCGGGGTCGTGATAGAATCTGCCGCATACCCTCGTCTGCGTAATTCCGAATGTAAGGTATCATCTTCACACTCCTGGGGAGTCCAGCTTGCTTGGCTACGTAAGCAGGGACCGCTCGGTCCTCCTTAGTGCTCGCCTCCTTTTCTTTATCTATCACTTCCCTGCTAACCAACGCTTCGTGCGGGGAGTCCCATACACGTGCCGGGATGTACCGCTTAGGTAGGTGCATCTTGAAGTGGGTGGGGCGATGGGTGAGGAGAGGATGCCCACCTTTGGGATCGTCCTCCACCTCAAACTCATCCGGTTGTGTCATCAGGAGCTTAAACATCTTGTCCGCCTTGGCTTTGTACTGACCTTGGTCACTGTCGTTCTTGGCGGCTAACATCTGGAATAGGGCTTTATCTGGCATACGGTTGTTATAGCGTAAGTATGGTGGGAATGGAAGAACTAACTTTGGTAGTCGAAGTACGTCATTGCCCATTCTTCCTGATGCATAATCCTTTCTAGGATAGCCTGGACATAGTTCCCGCCTGTTTTGGGGATATGCAGGAACACGCTGTTTTTGAGTAGTAAGGCCATACAGATCCGTAGCATGCCCGGAGGTCAAAGGGAAGTATAAATGGAGCCCTTGGCCTGGAATCGAACCGACGACATCCCCAGTACAGGTGGGGTGCTCTACCAACTGAGCTACAAGGGCGAAAAATGGCGGAAGTGGCGCGGGTCAGAATCGAACTGACGTAACCAGGGTTGCAAGCTGGTACCTAGCCTCTCGGTCACCGAGTGTTTAAAATGGGTTGACTGCCCGGTAACTCTCCGGGGTCTGGGAGGTCACAGCTCCCCGCTCTGATTTTGAGCTACAGCCAAATTGGTAGGAGTTGGTGGTATCCCGCCACTCGTCAAGTTCCTGTCGGTTTAAAGACTTCGGTTTTACAGACCGACGACAGGGACAACTCCTGTAAAATGGTCTCTCTAACAGGAGTCGAACCTGTACGATTTCTCCGCCCCAAACGGAGTGGCCTACCAAATGGCCCTTAGAGAGTTTAAAATTTAAAGAACAAAAAACCCGACCTCTGTTGGGAGATCGGGTGATACAGGACAGCACGTGTCTACAGCAGTATCAACCGACTCCGGGTGGGGGTAGGCAATAGAGATGTAATGTAGGGCATGTGCGATTCATGGAAGGAGCATAACAGGTGTTTCTGCGTATCTCTTTATTTACCCTTGACAATAGTAAATAATAGACTATCGTGGTAGTATGTTGACACTAAGTAAATATGCAAAACAGCACGGTATACAGTACCGAGCTGCGTGGAACAGGTTTAACCTTGGCAAAATACCCGGCGCGTTTAAGGATGACCTAGGTAAGATTCTTATACCGGAGGATGCACCACAACGCCCGGAAAAAACTGCTATTTACACTAGAGTTAGCTCCTCGCAGAACGAATCTAACTTAGAAGGGCAGGCCAGCAGACTCGTCGCATACGCTAACGCGAGAGGTTGGGGTGTTGATGCTGTAGTAAAAGAGGTGGGCTCCGGGTTAAATGATGCAAGACCTAAGTTACTGCGGTTATTAAAAGATCCGACTTACACGCGCATCATTGTAGAGCATAAAGACAGGCTAACAAGGTTCGGGTTTAAGTATCTTGAAGTATTGATGGATGAGCGTAATGCAGAATTGGTGGTGGTCAATAAGGTAGAGGACGACAAGCAAGATCTGATGCAAGACTTTGTGTCTTTAGTCACCTCTTTTTGTGCCAGACTTTACGGACTTAGAAGAACTAAGCGAAAAACGGAAAAATTAATAAAAGAGCTTAGTAATGATTAGACGTATACAATTTAATCTGGCAGACTCCAACCATGGAAAGCTACTGGAGCTTGACCGGGTGCTGGAAGAGTCGGTTAAAGTTGTGAATCTGTTTATTGACAGGTTGTGGGATGAGCGGGACTTTTCTTCCAAGTTCGTTACTTATAAAGTCCCAACATGGTTATCCGCGCGATTACAGCAGGCTCTGGGTAAGCAAGCGTTGGAGATCGTTAAGTCGCAACGTAAGAAGCGCAAGAAGTCTAAACCGACCTTAACACGCAAGACCATAAACTTAGATGCTAGGTTCTTAGACATAAAACTTGATCAAAACTCATATGATGTGTGGTTTAGACTCTCCTGTCTTGGATCTAAGATTATACTAAATCTTCCTAGCCGTAAGCATCGTCATATGCTCGACCTGCTGGACAAAGGGTTTTTAATCAAGCAGAGCTCCCGGCTACGCAAGGCCGGGGATAGGTATTACTTGGACCTTTATGCTGAGAAGGTAGAGCCCCTTCCTGTCAAGAAAGGTAAGTCCGTTGGTTATGATTGCGGTTACAAGACGCTGCTCGCAGACTCCGAAGGAGTGGAGCATGGGCAGGAACTTGAAGCTCAATACGAAAAGATCGCACGTAAGAAACAAGGCTCCCAGGCCTTCAAGCGGGCGCTGACAGAGAGGGATAACCTGATTAACCGGGTGGTGAATAAGTTGGACTTGGCGGGGGTACGGGAGGTTGTGGTTGAAGACCTGAAGTCGGTCAAGCACAAATCCAGAGGGCAGATGAGTAAGAAATTTAATAACAAACTACAGCGCTGGTCGTACCCAAAGGTTTTGGGCAAGCTAGCATCTGTTTGTGAAGAAGCTGGGTTGACCTTTACGAAGGTCAACCCGGCTTATACTTCTCAGACCTGTAGTGCGTGCGGCGTACAAGACCGGGCCTCCCGTAAGGGGAAAGCCTTTGCTTGTACTGCTTGTGATAATCGTATGGATGCGGATTTAAACGCAGCCATCAACATTCGCAACAGGGGAGTTTATAGCCCTCCTGCTTTATACTCGGTTCAATAGAATACTATTGGATTGGGAGCTATTGCAACACCTGATATGTAAAGAAAAGGACAAACCGGGCTCGCAAGCCCAGTTTGTCCTTTGGTGTTAAGCTGCATTATGTTGCATCAATAACTCAATCATGGTGTTGATGTCGTGCTTGGAGAACGCGGTGTTTGCCTCGGGTACGACAATAACTCGCCCATTCACACAGAAACCCATCGTCAAGAGCCCAGGCGAACAGGCATACAGTGTACTTATTCACGAATCAGCTCCATCTGGTGGAACGGGATATGACCTTCCCAATCTTGTTTGACGCAACTGTAGACCACCGTAAAGGCATTGTCCACCATCAACCAGCAGATGTCACCATCCGGATCTTCGTACTCTACCAGAGTAAGGAGCTCGCCGTCTGCGTCCCGCCACATTTGACCGTGGGCGGGTTTCGGTAAGATGAGGTTACCATCCGCATCGCATTCGCGAACCCCGCCTCCTCCCAGCCGACACTTCAACTCCATACACGCACCCGTATGCATCCATGTCGCAATCTTTTGAGTCCCGAACCGCCCCACCAGAAAGACGTTACCATTCTCTGTTTTGTAATACTTACCGACTTCAAACTTTATGTTATTCATGATTTATCCTTATTAAGTTTATCCGTACTTCACAAGCCACATACGGCTATCTAATTGGTTTAAGGTCTTTTAATTTTTCTTCAACCTCCTCAGCATCGTAATCAATACCCCCTATTTTTATTTTTCTGGTCATTGATTTTTTGAAGTACCCCTCTACGTCAATACCGCTTATCTCTTTGAAGATCTCATTGTCCCAGTGAGGGAGATCCATAACCGCTCTTTTTTCGTCTTCTGTGGCCCCGTTAAATGACGACCGAAACGCTTCTTTGTAATCATGTTGACGCAGAAACCCTTCTGTTGTATGAAAACTGGGATTGTCGATTTTCTCTTGTTCTGTCATACGATCTTCATCAACCCATTCGGTTAATGAGAAATACATCCACGAGGGGAATACGCTACTATCCAAGTCTCCATACTCTAAAGGTGTGTTGAATATAGCGTAACCCAGGCCGTTGATAGTCGATAGAGTACTTGAACTGTGGTTGCCTGTGTTCCAGTTGCCTGTGTTCTGGTTGCCTGTGTTCCAGTTGCCTGTGTTCCGGTCGCCTGTGTTCCGGTTGCCTGTGTTCTGGTTGCCTGTGTTCTGGTTGCCTGTGTTCCAGTTGCCTGTGTTCCGGTCGCCTGTGTTCCGGTTGCCTGTGTTCAGGTTGCCTGTGTTCTGGTTGCTTGTGTTCCAGTGGCCTGTGTTCCGGTTGCCTGTGTTCAGGTCGCCTGTGTTCCAGTGGCCTGTGTTCCGGTCGCCTGTGTTCCAGTTGCCTGTGTTCCAGTGGCCTGTGTTCCAGTCGCCTGTGTTCCGGTGGCCTGTGTTCCGGTTGCCTGTGTTCTGGTTGCCTGTGTTCCGGTTGCCTGTGTTCAGGTTGCCTGTGTTCCGGTCGCCTATGTTCTGTCTACTTGTCATGAGCTCTCCTTCTTAAGTTTATGTATAGTTCGTCCGTGTTTCACGTACTGGGTGCCAGCTGCATCCTCGAATACCTCCCCGTCTTTATAGCCCGCACCGAGTGGTCGTCTGAAGGAGAGGATCGGT
>Ga0136561_1000006_pt1 | contig 92592 bp, 138 predicted proteins | sample AntRauMeHopE1498_FD_104641 | JGI IMG/M metagenome (GOLD analysis project Ga0136561, IMG submission 104641) | Saline lake microbial communities from Rauer Islands, Antarctica - Metagenome Hop E1 #498 | ecosystem: Environmental > Aquatic > Non-marine Saline and Alkaline > Saline | place... | reverse complement strand
TAACACGTTCTTTAACAATAGTAACTGGGCAGTATAATGTCCTTAGGGTAAGCATAGCAATATGCCCAAAGCGGTAAGTTCCTACATAACCGCGCTCCTTACAACTTCGGTTGTAAGTGCAGTCCTTTTATAAAAGCCTGGGTTTGGTTAATGCGGTGCAGGCCGTCCGTTAACCCTGTCAGTAGTATGGCAGTAGGCAGTAAGTTAGGTATACAGTCCGAAAGGATAGCACCAGGGCAAACGCTGAGGTGTAATTGAGTTGGCGCTCATACTGTTTACAGCCAAGCTAACGAATGCTGAGAACCAACAGGTAGATACGAGTCTGACTATTAGCGTAGAAAGGCAAAGTATTAGTTTGATAGTTGAAGGGATAACCGGAGACTTGAAAAACCGTTTAGTAGCTCGCAAGGCGAACGGCAGGAGGTGTGTTGTATTTTGTATCTAACAAGGTACGAAGCAACTGGGACAGCACATCTTGGTAGGTAAGTTAGCTCATCGGTAGAGCAATCGAATGTTAATCGACTGGTAGCAGGTTCAAATCCCGCACTTTTAAAACGCAAAAGACTGTCCCGGTGTAATGTTAAAGACGCTTAATACCACACTGTAAAGAATGTGGTGCAACAGAGCTCGCAAGGCAAAGTTGTTTGTTCGAAGAGATAACGTAACGGTTTAGCGACTGTGAACTGCTCGCAAGGCAGGCGGGGGATCAAGGGACGAGTAAGCATTACGCGACGAGAGAAACGCCACTCTCCAAAAAAGGCAGCGTTGGAAGGATACTAGGATAGTTTAAACGGCACCTAGTGGATAAGAAGCTAACCAGTCTCGCAAAAGGTTGGGTACGGCATTCAAAAGACTTTCCATTGTTAGCTATAGTCTCAGGCTAATTAACTTTAATAAATAGAAGACGGTATAGTAATTGTTGTATCGTCTTTTATTTGTTAACCGAATTGGTAAGATACCGTTAGTTAAGTTAGACAACCAAACGGCGTACCCATATTAAGAGCCTTGTCTAACACACGAAAGCTGAGATGCGCTGGATTGCTTTGACTACGTACTAAAACGTAGTACGCCCTAGAAGGTAAAAGTGTAGGTGACTTGGCAGTGGAATAGTAACTGTCTAGCTAATTCCTCAAATAATCAATAGGTGACACATGTTAGTAGTAGCATTACATGATGAGTACGGCGATTTTGATATACCTGTTCTAAATTCAGTTTGGATTTCTTCAGAATTTGACAGCTTAACACAAACAGGACTGTCGTCGGACACCTTTGATTACTCAGGTATCGACTATGCTATTAGAGAGCTTAGAAGGCTAGGCTTTAAAAATACTAAAATTACTAATGTTACAGTAGGCGGTGGACTCTAACCATGCACACAGAAATTACCACATACGCAAGCGAGCAAGAAATACTTAATTTAATCAACAGTTATTTTAACCTCGACGAAGATTCGTTGGTTGCCCTCGAAGAACTAGGTAACCAAGACTGGTGTATAACTGTTAAAGTAGCAAACAAAGGTGACATGGACGATCTATTAGAGGTCAAGAATGGCAACGCTCAATTCAGGACCACCGCAATGCTAAATCAGCTTTGTAGTGCAGGAGTATTGTTGCCTGGTAAATATGTTATTGATTGTACTTGGTAACATATAACACTGCGGAGATTAAAGATGGCCACAAAAAATGACGTGACTGGGGATACTATTCAGTCAAGAACTAACAGCAAACAATATGCTGAGAATTGGAGTAAGATTTTCGGCAAGAAAGATAAAGTAATTATCGAACGCAACCCAGACGAGAAGGGTAACAAACAGGATAGTAAGTAATATGCTCAACTGTACATGCGGTGAGATCGCAGCCTTTGCTGAAGACTACGGCTACGACTACGGGTTTAGTCAAGATCTTTCGGCTATTATTGACAAATTTGTAGAAAAGAAAGGTGATTGCGCAGTTACTGAATAATCCAGTTGACAAATTGCCTAATGATGCTATCATAGTAACAAATTAACTACACGTCAAAAGGCAAACGCAATGGCTAATAAATACACTCTTCCTGTGATGTACGATAAAATACCATCACGTGAAAAACGTCTGGTCAGAGAGCAATACATACAAGATCAGAAAGGACTGTGTATGTTTTGCGAACACGCACTAACTGAAAAGCCGCCTAGATCAGTAACTTCTAAGAAAGTAAACTGGGATCTGTTCCCACCATTCTTCTTAAAACATCCAATCCACTTACAACATTGTCACGACTCAGGGCTAACAGAAGGTGCAGTACACGCACTCTGCAACGCCGTTATGTGGCAATTTCATGGTCGCTAACTCAACACTAACCAAAGAGTAAATTTTATGGGATGCTGGAATAAAACATGTTCATTGACAAACCTTCCAATCCACTCGGGCGAGGAAGTCTATGTCTTTGTACTAGAGAAGAAAAACAAGTATGATAGCTGCTACGCTACAGGGCACTACGCCCCAATCCTAATACCGTTCGAAGGTGTTTATAATGACTACGGCGGGAGCGATGAGAATAGCGGAGTGGGGCTAACGTATGTGCTAGACGCAGTTAAGGAAAACTTAATAGAAACGGAAGTGGGAGAGAATGAGCGTCACGACATTGCTGTTACTCGCAGCTCTTTTGGAGAGGAACAGTTTTTTGAAAGTGTTCGCGAACAGCGTTTAATTATTGAAAATAAGTTTGGCAAAGAGTCCTATATTGACTTTGCAATGATGCGCAAAGACTGCGTGGACGCAATTCTTAATAAGTGGCAAATTGAAGACTGCAAATATAACCATGAGTCTAATGAGGTAAACTACTTTAAATACGGTTACAATGACCTTGTTGAGGAAGCAACTGATTACATCCTGGCAATAAAAGACCTTGTTGAAAAGAATGACGAAATAGGATTCATGCTTATAAACAACATGGCCGAATACCCAGTGTGCAGCAAGCTGGCGAAGACGCTAAACTTTAACGAGCACCGATTTAGTGGAATGTTACGAGGCCAAGGAATTGTTCGTGCACTAGTTGAAGCAGGTGAGATCGAACAAGCAGAAGCGTTCATCAAAGAATACCTCAAAGGAGCTATGCTTAACCTATTCTTTGATGAAACGCGCAAGCAATGGCTACCCGGAGGACACGAAGGTAGCCAAGGACAAGAATACGAGCCTTACGAATTGCTACTACAAGTGACTCAAGAAACTATCAACAAAAGAAAGACAGAAATGGAAGAATGGTAGTTGACAAACACTACAAAGGTGCTATACTAATAAAGTAAAGATTTACACTGTGCTGGAATAGGTATACAGGGGTGCGGAATAAGCCAATATGGATAGGCGGTGAAATATTAATAATACACCGTTTTGCGCTCAAGACTTGTATAACTGAGTCAGGCGAGAACTACCCGTTTCATAACAGCGCAACGTAATTGAAACATCCGGGTTCGATCCCCGGCAGTGTAAATAAATAATTCGGTCTGCTCATTACAATTAAAATGAGCACACGGTACTCTTAGCGCAAGCTAAGGGGCGCAGTATAACTAAACAGTAGAGCATACTGTGAAGAATCCTTATTCGGGCGAAGAAGCGACGGCTTCTAGGATCGGAGGTACACAAGTTGAACGCCAAGTGTTACGTAGTGATCTTTGGTATTGCTTGAACGCCACAGCTGGGACCTGCTAGGCAACCGAACTAGCTACTGCGTTAATGTCCTTTGCCTACGGGTAGAGGACATCTTAAAGCACTTTGACACAGAGTGCTTTAAGATGTGACAGATGCGTAGACTGATACGCAGTGCTTGAGCTTAGCGGCCAAGCATGAGACGAGGCGCTGACCCTGGGCAGATTTGAACAAACAGGGGAACCGATATTGGTCGCGAACTGTGTCGGGTTGCTATGCTGGAGATCAGTACCAGTTGTCACACTACTAATTCACGAGGTTAATATGATAACTAATTACTTGTTTCTAAATCGTGAGCTGCTTGATGATGTTTATTCCGCTCATGGGTCAACCCTTGTTGTTGTACAAAATCGAGGAGATGCTGTAAACTTCTTTAATGAATTGCTGATGTGCCATAAAATGGACACCGAGTCAGCTATGTGCTCTCACTCTGGGTTGTGGATATCATGCAAGGTCAGCAAGACCACAGTAAGGTCGATACGTGATCAATCATTTCGTTCGTCAATTCGCGGAGCTCAGTTCACACAGGTATTTACAGTGGGCAAAATGTACGAAGAAGACAACGAACTAATAGTAGCTAGTCTTCTGTGGCAGCCAAGGCAATCGCCAGAAGAATAGAGGTTGACACAGACAGTAAACATAAGTATACTGTGTACTGAGATAAGGGAGTAAGACAAATGAGATTTATTGCAAGATCTAAGTCCGACCCAAATATCAGCAACGGCGGAATGGAATATGATTCGGAGTCATCTGCACAATTACATGCAGACACAATGAACAAGTTAATTGAACGCTATCCGGATAAGCCATGGAACACAGACTTTTGGAAGACTAAACCAGAGGCTTGGGTAGTTTACAAAAAGTAATATGGCGGGTTGGCCGAGCGACTAGGCAGTGGACTGCAACTCTACGCACACAGGTTTGAATCCTGTACCCGCTTCCAAAATTTAGAATAGAGACGAAAAAAGAAAGAAATGCCGGAAAGCAGGTTCGATTCCTGTGGTGGTCAAGATGGCTGCTGAGTTGGACTCTATAAAAAATTCCGGAAGTCCTAGGTAATTGTCTCGAGGCTTTTACCTAGGGCGGTACTAATTATGCAGGCGGAGAGCGAACGGCGGTCCTGAGTCTAAACTATGAGTATACCGGTAAATGCTCGTAGGAATAAGACTTAACAAAGATTATAGATCTTTGTGAATAGGTTAGAATCCTGTCGTCTGCTCCTAATTCAACACAAAAGGTAATAAAATGAGCGCATTACTAGAATTAATTCGTGCAGATCAAGTTGCTGCACGAAAAGCAAAAGACACATTTGCAGCATCTGCACTAACTACTCTATTAGGAGAATCAAGCCCTAGCGGTAATGATACCGTTACAGATGAGCAGGTAGCAAAAGTTGTTCAGAAGTTTCTGAAAAATCTGCACGAGCTGTTAGAGCTTACTAACGATATAGCCGCACAAAGTGACATCAGAAAGGAGGTAGGTTTGCTGGAAAAATATCAACCTACTCAGCTAACACCAGATCAAATACGCAGTTTTGTAGCCGCTATTATTGGCGGATGCGGTGATGTACCTGATGCTAAAAAAGTGGGCCTAATGATGGGTGCGCTAAACGCACACTATAAAGGTCAATACGACGGCAAGGTTGCCAGCGCAATTGTTAAGGAGTTAATTTAACATGATAAAGTTGGGAGGCAAAAGCTTGAGACAGTTTCTAATAGGCAACCTAGCTGGTTGTAGTGATGGAAATTGCCTAGTATTCGGCACACGTGCCGGCATGCATACTAATGGTGGATGTAAATGCTTCGTCAACGCTGATCGATCACAGCTGAACATGATAGGACAAAAGTTACACGCAGTTATAACACACGACGAGAATCAGCCGCTAGGCAATGATCAATGGAAATTTGCGCTTTTAAAACTAGTGGCTAGATACGACATGGCAGATTGTCTAATGTGGACAGATGAAGAACTTGAGTTTGCGGTACTGTGCAATGACGTATTCTTCTGGGGTGGCGCAGACTGCGAGGAGATACTTGAAGAAGATCTGCCCCAGTTAGAGCAAGCGTTTATTGACGCAGGCTTCGAAGGCGATACACTGTACTGTGCAAGGAAACGCGAGATGCGTCCACAAGGTGCATTGTATGGCCACCTTGACCCTAAACATTGGCACTTGTTTGACGCCGCTGGGCCCGAGCGAGATCCTAAAGAATTTGGAAATACAGCTAAACCCGAAAAATAGTTAGCAGTAATATTTGACTTTTTCTATACACAGTGTTATTATTAATAAAATGCAAAACACACAAAGGTAAAGGTTATGAAATACAACTACGATCATAGAAGTTCACGTCACGAAGACACTCGCAACTATAAACAAGAAGCGCAGGACTTGATAAAAGGACTTAGCAGTAGCCAACTGTATACCCTTTATGAAATTGTTGTAAACAAACTTAAACATTCAAACTCCGAAACTCGAGACAAAGAGTTGAAAGCTGTGCAAGCAGTTATTGAGAAAGTCTACGGTATTGACCGTGACCGACTCCGTAGTATATACCAAGGTTACAAAAGCAGCATGGCAGCTGAAGCAACTCCGGCTAGTGGTTATAACCCACTGCTGAGAAAGAAGAAAGGTTAACTTAAAAATTCAACCAGCACAAGGACTAGTATGAAAGATTTTGATCAAGACAGCAATACGATTGCAGAGTTCATTAATACAATGACATCTTCAGATATTTTAAAAGCTTGCGAAATGCTTAATACCTACTGGACTGAGCATTGTGAACATACTGTCTGCTACTTTCATATCTTGTGCTGGACATTTCACAATCACGCTGCCAAAAGCGTATGGGCTAAGCTTGATTACAGACTGCGCCTAAAACTTAAACTACTGCATGGCGATCATCAATGACGAACACTACTGATCACAGTTTAGAGTACATTCGTCAGTATTATCAACTACCGGCTTACGTAGGTCAACGTGTTTGCTACCGAAGTAAGTTCACAGGCACTATTACAGGCGGCAGCGGCTCCTATATCAAGATTACGTTCGACGGCGCCGAACACGAGGATGTTGGAAGATTCCACCCAGACTGGGAAATGGCATATCTTGAAGCGGAAGAGTAAGAAGCAAAGTGACGGATGGATCCGTGTGTTAAAAATGCCGCCACCTAGGACTATGGTAATTGTATGGTGTTCTGCTGCTGAAAATAGCGGATTGGCTTACTGGTGTGGCGATCATTGGATGATGCCGGAACCACAGAGTATAGGCTACAACAACATTACCCATTGGCGCTACAAACCTTCTGGACCAAAATAGCCGTTGACATACCTCCTACACTACAGTATAGTGCGTACATATTAATTAAAAAGAGACAAGAGAGATGAACCCTTTTAAACGTTTCAAAGAATGGTTGTGGCCTAGTCTCGCTACTGACGACGAGGAAAGATTGTGTGCTTACTTACAAAGTTACGGCTGTCCGGACTGCGCTTGCGATACTTGGAAGGTAGGACCTAGCGCTGGGGTGGCTACCAACATACAATGCGCTGGATGTCACAGTGAATTTAGCATTTCAACTGTGCTAGGATTTGCTGAACGAATTAGGAGCAGGAAATGATATCTCGAACCTGGGAAATACTCAATGAACCACTAACTACGCTTGAAGTAGACATTAGAGGCCCTGAGGACATAGCCATTGCGCTGTACTCTTCTTACCACGATCAGTACGTAGACGTTGTGTTAACTGACAAAATGGCGCGAGAATTTATCGCATTTATTGAACAAGCAAAGGTAGCAACGTCATGAAGATAAGAATACTACAACGTAACGCAAATGAGTACAAATTACAAAGACGGTATATGGGTATTTGGCTTGACGGCCATACCAACGGCGAGTTTGGAAAGGACGGCGGGTATCAGCCATTCATTGGCAATCAATTAACTGCTGCTAAGGCTTTCAAAAACCAGCTAGAAAACACATGTGTACACATGCCAACTATATGGGGAGTCAAAGAGAGCGAGAATCTTTATTAAATAAATGTGACATAGTATGTGCAAATTGTCATAGAGAAATACACGCAGAAATGAGGAACGATCAGAAAGCATAAAGTACCTCTGGTTCCTGACCGCAGCCTCCTAAGCTGTGTCTTAAAGTTAGGTGGATGGTTTTGAGGTTCGATTCCTCCCAGGGGTTCCAAATACCCAGATACACAATTCATTGTGTATAGCATTGGCAACAGTGTTATACACAATGCAGAGTAGACAAGTAGAGTAGCATAGCTAACAACTGGTCAGCCGAGAGTCAAGTAGGCAAAGTATGGCCGTGGTACCCGAAACACAAATGTCTTGACAATGGGTATTCAGGGATCGGATGCAATTATGCCGACCCAGTATACGGTAGTTTACGGTGGAAATCCGCTAAGTGGTTTGCGACCCAGCTGCATTTTTAGTAGTTAGCACATTAGTTTAAAACATGACGGCTCGTAGATGTGTAAAGGGTACAAGGTCGCCGTCCTTCCTTGTACGCCGGACGATACCTAACCAGCACCTTGTTATAGACGCGGTGGCAGAGAGGCTATGCACCGGATTGCAGCAATCCGTGAACGCCGGTTCGAATCCGGTCCGCGTCTCCACTTACAAAGAGATTAAAAACAGGTTGACACATACTGTTTTACCACGTATACTATATTTTTAGTTAAGAAATAATAGGGCCTCTAGATTACAACCGAGATTCTCTAGTTAACCTTGCCTTAGGAGTCTAACTCCTTTGAAGCTGCTGGTAAAACCGTTAAATGCTTTCTCAGGCTTCGCAGTTGCACTAAAGGGCCCTACCCTAAGTTAATCAACCAAAAAAGAGAAATTGTTATGGGATATTCAACACGCTACGAAGTTGAAGCAACAGGCTTCCAAGAAGAAATCGAAGCAGAGTTTTTTCTGTTCAAGTTAAATCGAGCCGCCAACTATTGTGCGGCTGCCGGAACCACTACTAGTAACCGAGCAAGTTTTGAAACTGATGACATCAAGTGGTACGAATGGCAGACAGATCTAAAAGAATTGTCAGTACATTTTCCTCATGTTACGATTGACGTAGAAGGCTTCGGCGAAGAAAACGGAGACATCTGGAAGGCACGAATACGCAACGGAGAAACTGAGGTTGTCAAATCAGTGCTTACATTTCCGGACTTTGAACAGCTAGTATAAACTAGTTGTCAACAGACTGCTTTGAACGCATGCTATATAGCACTAACGCATAAGGTGAGACACGAATGTATATAGATCGAAATCGAGTAATGGCATGGATAGCTAAAATTGAAGAAATTAAAAGTATACCTAACGCAGACAATATCTGTGCTTATCGAGTCGGCGGATGGTGGGTAGTTGATCAAATAGCAAAATACAACCTAGGTGATCTTGCTGTATATTGTTCAATAGATTCTTGGATTCCAGAGCAGTTGGCACCGTTTCTTAGCAAAGGTGGCGGAGCTAAAACATACGAAGGTATTGTAGGCAACCGACTGCGCACTGTAAAATTGCGAGGACAAGTTAGTCAAGGACTGTTGCTTCCAGTAAGTGACTTTATTGACGGCAGCGGCGCAGATTTCGAAGGATTAGATCTAAGCGAGAACCTGGGCATTGTAAAATACGATCCACCGATTCCAGCTTGTTTAGCAGGTGAAGTACACGGCATGTTCCCTGCGTTTATGAGCAAAACTGATCAGGAACGTGTTCAGAATCTCATCAGTATGCCAGACTGGTTTGTGGGAGAGTGGGAAGTTACTATGAAGTTGGATGGTAGCAGCATGACACTGTTCACTCGCGAAGGCACTGCGGGGGTATGTAGTCGCAATCTTCACCTCAAGGACAATGAGGCCAATAACGGCAACACTCTTGTAACGTTTGCGCGGGGAATGAACTACAGTGAGGCATTGCCTGCTGTTGCTGACAAGGTCGGGTTTGACTTTGCTCTCCAGGGAGAGATCATGGGCCCTGGTATTCAGAACAACAGAGAGAAGTTTACCAAGCCTAGATTCTTTGTGTTTGACGTCTACAATATTAGTGAGGACAGATACTTAAACGCAGGCGAGCGTAGAGCAGTGCTTGATCTAGTCGCAGATTACACCAACACTGTAGAGCACGTACCTGTGCTAATTGAAGGTCTTTTGATTACTGAAGATCAAGTTAACGTTGATTGGTTCCTTGCTATGGCAGAACGGCCCAGCATTAATCACAAGTTTGCAGAAGGCATTGTATTCAAGAACCTAAAGGACGGCGACAAGAGCTTTAAAGTCATCAGTAACAGGTTTTTGCTGAAAGAGGAATAAAAATGAGCAAAAGCAAGTATCGAAACGTGCATGTGGACGGCATCCTGTACAAGTACGTGGTCGGCAAGTCTTACGTAAAAATAGTAGGGCCCAACGGAAACGAACTGGTTGAAAGAACAGCAATTTCTATAGAGACGTATTACGGAGAGCTGATTACAACACCCGGCATGATAGTTGCTTCTATGCAGTTGGTAAGGCTATAGCGGATCAAGCAAAGGCTGGGGCCGTTGCAGAAATAAAGCGAAAGCAGGCCGAGGCTATCGAAGCGTTAACTGATGCCTCTGAAATTGCGCTGTGGCACAACCGAACGTTCGTCAAAGTAGACTGTATAGAGGGTGTTGCTCAACGTCTGCACAATGAAGCAGACAGTCAACAGACGTAGACCTTAATTAAAAGAAAGTTAAAAAGAAGTTGACAGCTAGTAAAGTTTGCGCTATACTAGCTGTATATTAAATAAAAGACACATTAAACAGGCTAAGAGGCTAATATGAAAATTACACTACGAAAAGCACACGCACTGCAAGCAGCGTTAAACGAAGCTGCAAACAAGCTAGCGTTTACGAAAGAAGTTGCGCTGAACGAATTCGAACATCCGAGCTCGGTTATTGAAGCAGCCATCGAAAAATTCATCAGAGAAGAGTACCTGCGCAAGGAACTGTTAGACACGCTATATCTCCTACGAAAGAGTGTAGCACTGGCAAACGTTGCTGCTGGAGTAAACGAGATCTTAGCAGACGTTGCCCGAGCAGAAAAAGATATTAATTTTTATGCAATGTCTGAACAACTTAGTCCGAGACTAGCTAATGAGGTTATCAACGGAAAAGTTGGCAAGCTCAAGGAGCAACCGTCAGACACAGGTCGTTCACTATATGACCGAAGCGACAGTATTTCAACTAACATCTTTGATAAAGATGCGTTGGATCAGATGAAACATGCACTGTCAACTGCAAAGAAAGAAAAGGTTCGTCTGCAGGATATGCTACTAGAAGCCAACATTAAAAACGAAGTTGAGCTAACGAAAGAACAAGTAGATGTATTACACGCAGCAGATTTGCTGTAAAGAATCGACGTCGGGCCACCGGACTTAGATAGCCGGCAAGTGATTATCACGATAAACGCAGGTGGCACAATTTCAGTTTTGGTAGTTATGCTTGCGTAATGTGTAAGTAAACTACCCAGGGGTAAATGAGAGACGAGAATGGATCTTTAGGAGAGATCCTAAACTAAATGGAGGCCTCAACAGCCGACTCCAATGACGTGCTCCTAGCTAATATGACGTTGTATGTTGCTGCTAGGAAAAAGTCGTTCGTTGTAGATTGTCCGTTGTATGTTGCTTTAGCTAACTAAGCATTGCGCTAGTGTGCTAATGTACTTTGTTTCATCCATTACTTACTTGTTTATTCCTGCCTAAATTACTAAAATGCTCCATTGTTAGTTGACAATGGAGCATTTTTCGTTTATAATATGTTAAATTAAATAGAAAAAGGAATTGAGAATGGAACCTACACTGTACATTATCATGCGTTCAGACTTGCCCGATTGCAACCCTGGCAAGGGAATGGCAGCCGCCGCACACAGTCAGGCAGAGTTCAACGCTCACATAGAGTGGGCTAAAGAAAACATAGTCGATTATGACGGCGCCGATTGTGACCGTAGTGTTGCGTTTAAAAACACAATAGCAGATTATGAAGAGTGGTGCGGAGATGGTACCTTTGGAAGGACCATTGTATTGTCAGCTGATTTGGCTGTGATTAATGACATAGCAACGTATAATAACGTTTCCGGCAGCACTATAGACCCAACGTATCCGTGGAAAAACTTCTATGGAGAGCTGCAAGTCACAAGAGAGACTACCTGCGGCTGGTGTTTTGTTTCTGAAGGAATTCAAGAAGATCTAAAGCGGATAGAAAACCTGCCACTACACAAATAGGAAGGACGAAATGTTAAAGCCAAACTTATATATGCTGATCGGAGTGCCTGGCTCAGGCAAGAGCACCTTTGTAGACGCGCAAGACCATAACTTTGTACATATCTCAACCGATTATTATGTTGAGAAGTTTGCTAAGAAAATGGGCAAGACCTATAATGAGGTGTTTAGCCTAACCATTAAACGTGCAGACCGCTTGATGATGCGAGCAGTCCGTCGAGCTCGAGAAAAAAGGCTGGACATTATTTGGGACCAGACCAACACAACAGCTAAGTCACGAGCCAAGAAGCTTGCTATGCTACCAGAATATAACAAGACAGCATTATACTTTGAGACACCACCGGCTGATATCTTAGCAGAGAGATTGGCAAATCGCCCGGGCAAAGAGATTCCAGTCCGTGTGATGAAAAGTATGATTCAACACTTGAAAAAGCCTACCCTGGACGAAGGTTTTACTAAGATACAAGCGTTTACTACATTTTAACAGGAGCACAATGAAGGAAAAACATTTAAGAGCGTACATGGAGTGCGCTGAGGCGTTTGCTAAATGTAGTGTAGGTGAACGCCTCAAGGTAGGTTGTGTAATAACCAAGTCCAATGGCGGTACAATAGGCGAAGGCTACAACGGACTGCCTATACATATGGAAGGTAGCTTAGAAGACGGCACAGGCACTACTAAACCGCAAGTAATACACGCTGAGCTAAACGCTCTTAAAAAGATTATGCGCAGTCACGAAAGCAGCGTGGGAACTTGGCTGTTTGTTACTCATGCGCCGTGTGAACTTTGCGCAATAGATATTTGTGACGCTGGCATCACGCGGGTGTACTATAAAAATGTTTACCGCAACACACTAGGAGTTGACTATCTAGTAGAAAACGGTGTAACTGTGATACATTTACCTCCGGAAAACAGTTGACAGTACAATATTCTGAGCATACAATAGTATTATGAAAACTAACAAAACAACAGAGAATACAGCAATGCGTACATTCATATCGTCTGATTTGCACCTGGGGCACCGAAATATTCAAAAGTTTTGTCCTAAGACACGCGGTCACTACACTGACGTAGATAACATGAACGAAGAAATGGTGCGTGAGTGGAACACTATGATCAACACAGACGACCTTGTGTACATCTTAGGTGATGTTGCGTTTATGCCAGCACCTAAGGCAGTTACATTCTTAAAGCGCATGAACGGCCGTAAGATTCTCGTAGAAGGAAATCACGATCAGAAGCAGCTCAAGGACAACAGCTTTCGTGCCTGCTTTGAAGAAATTCACAAGTACCTAGACATTCGTTACGCTGATCGAAAGATTGTGATGTTTCACTATCCTATCCATTTTGAATGGGATCAAGCGCATCGAGGATCAATTCACTTTCATGGCCACTTGCATGGAAGTCCGTCAGGTCTGGAAGGGCACCGAGCACGAGATGTAGGTTACGACGCCACTGGACAAATAGCAATGCTAATGGAAGACGCTATTGCTAGCGTTGCTAACGGTAAACTACCAGAACACCACTAAGAAAGCAGGTGTTTACAATTGGAACCATGCCAGCGGTTATAGTTTACTGTAACCGCTGTTATGCCACAATGTTCGCAAGTCCACCGAGGGTAACTTTTACGTGACTCAATGAGTTTTTGTTTAGTTTCTTCACTCCTTTTACTACCTAAATTAGCTTGTCTAGTCTTTTCTATGCTTTCCGGAGAGTTCTTCCTTCCTGTCCGAGACTTGCTCATTTTAGCACGAGTATCGTCAGATGTTACTTGAAGTGCTCTTTTTGCTCGTATCTTCGCCTTTGTTTCTTCTGGCATCGGATTATCCTTCCATCGTCGATAAGCTGCTTGGCTCTTCTTTTTTCGATTCCCTAGTGACTGTACTGCTCCAGCGGCACCCTCTCCACCGTCTGTCCTATTTCTTAAGATTCCAGTACCTATGTCTTTTCGCCCGTGCCACCTTATCACGCGCCGCTCGATCGCCAGCGCACCTAAGTCTGTTAAATTTGATTCTATAATGACAATGCGAGACAAGTCCGAAGGTATTTGGACTAGGTGGTTAGCAAGATACCGATTGCCCTTGCCGATGTAATACGGAGTTCCGTCTTTTCTCAAGTATGCGTACACATAATAAATAGTCATGCTGATAGTTCCTTATTAACTGTTAGAGTCCTTGGATATTTCCGTACCGCGAAGGACATTTTTCTCTTGACACCGATCGTTTCTAGTGCTATACTTATTTATAGTACTTGTAACTAATTACGGAGTGAGACGATAAAGATTGGCTAAAGATCTGCTAGGCAGGGAAATTAAAGTAGGCGATTATGTAATCTTTCATAATCGCCTATATGAAGTTAAACAAACCTGTCAGCGCAGTTCTATATCAATTGAACTAGTAGAAAAATTAAAAACAACTCGAGCAGTTAGAAAACAAGCAAACCAAACTTGTATTGTATCTAAAGGCGATGTAATGAAATGGTTATTAACCAAAGGTAACTAAAATGGATACACAACAATAATGATAGAACTACACATTCTCATAATACTAGTGATCATGCACTTCATAGCAGACTTTGTCTTTCAAACGGACAAGATTGCTATAAATAAAAGTCACAACAATTGGATACTAGCCAAGCATGTTGGGCTCTACGCTCTGCCGTTTCTAGTGTTTGGCGTATTCTACGCACTGGTTAACGCAGTGTTGCACTTTGCCACAGACTACTGCTCTAGCAGAATTGCTAGTCACTTTTGGAGCAACGATCAACGGCACTGGTTCTTTGTGACCATCGGCGCCGACCAGGCAATTCATATGATTTGTCTGTTTACTACCTATGTTTGGCTAATCGCCTAAGGAGAAATATATGTTCGCACACTATCATAAGTCAGGTAATCAGCTCAGTCAGGCAATGCTTGATGACAATGTAGAAGAACTGCTAAAATTATACAGGGGCGAGAGCCGTATGCTATCCCAGCGCATAGTCAATGATGTACTAGAGCTATTAGCACACAACGCCCCTGTTAACAATAATCAAGCAAGTAGGGAAGAACTGGCACTAATGTTTGTTCACAGGTTACTGGACTCTTACCCATTGAAAGCTGCTGTGGACGCAGCGTATACATTAGCTGACGAAATTATTGAGCAACGACATATTTGATGTGGTAACTATAATTCATTGAAGAGGCAGAGATAATGGGCAAGGCAAATTGGCGTGCTATTGCTGTTGATCGACCGTTTATACACAACGGACCAATATCCAATCCCGAACAGAGAACAACTCCAGCAATGGCGTATTATCGCACAGAGGCGCTTGCTCAACTGGACAGCGGAAAAGCGGGTGACGGAGGAGAAGTGAAAATGGCAGACTTTGTTTACACAACTGATGATAATCGCGTTATTAAAAACAGACTGGGCTCAGTTGCCGAACTTTACGAACGCGCATTAAAATACGACCAACTAAGGTCTCACCCAGACGCAAGAGTAAGATCGGCGCTGGATAAAGTCCTAACACTTGCTGCACTGCTTGATTAAGAAAATACTAAGGTCATATTATGAAAATTAAAGATTTACTTAAAGAAGGACTCTCTCCTGTACTATTTCATGCTACCAGTCTGAAGGGGTTTGACGGAATGATGCGGTCTAATGAGATTAAGCTAAGCCGTGATTCTGCTGCTAGAAATAGATACTACATTTCATTCTCCAGAAACAAGGCAAACGGATTTATACCTTACCTTCTTTCCTTAGGGAACGAAGCAGAAGAGGAAGCATTTGACCCCAGAAATGATGCATTTGTTGTGGTTGAATTTTCTGGGGTCAAACTAGGACAGAATTATAGCGGTGCTGCATTCAACACGTTTCATGATCCTGACGAACCCGACGAAACAGATCACACAGCGCCAGACTTTATGGAAGACAGACTATACAACAATAAACCAATTATTCCAAATGCTAAAAAATATATTGTTGGCCTTTCTTTGATCACAAACGGAATCAAGGTCAACGATAGAGCTATTGTTCAATTTATTGAAAGATACGGTGAAAAGTTTAAGTATTACGAAAGCACTGAATCTTATACTGCTAATAAACAAAAATCCTCTTGACATAGTGCTAATTTATGCTATAATTTATTAATACAAATTAGGAAAGAGGATACTATATGTCGTTTCAGGCACAATTAAAAGAGTACGTCCGAGATAATCCAAAGTCGGTCTCGATGAAGCCGTGCGGTGACGGGATTTACATTCTTAAATATAAAAAATCTGTATTTTATAAAGGAACTTGGAATGAGTACCTTGAAGAGTGTCGCGGCACTATTGTTGACGAGGACTTTAACGTTGTATCTCGGCCATTTACTAAGATTTACAACTACGGAGTTGAAGCAAAATCGCCTATATTAGCAGACGACACTCCTGTTACTGCATACCGCAAAGTTAACGGATTTATGGTGGCAATGACATGGCACGACGATGATATTTTAGTATCAACTACCGGCAGTACATCTAGCCCGTTTGTTGATTACGCAAAGGAAATTATGCTCAAGCACCAAAGCTGGTCAGCGTGGCAAGCCGCTATTAAGATGAACACAGGGTTTACGATGATGTTTGAGTGTGTTCACCCAAACGATCCGCACATTGTACCAGAAGACGTAGGCATGTATCTGATCGGATGGCGCGCTAACACTTGGGATAGCCCAGCAATAGGTTATGGCGGCGAAATTGCCAAGACTTGGAGAGAGTTTGCGCTTACTTGCTTGAGCTGCGGATACGCAGAATCGTTTGACACCACAGTAGGCGAGCTTGTGGCACTTAGTAAGACTGTAAAACACGAAGGGTTTGTCGCTTATACACAGGACGGGCAATCTTTTAAAATCAAAAGCCCCTACTACTTGGTTGCAAAATATGTGTCTCGCAACCCAAAAACAGACAAGTTATTGACGCAAAAAGCCAAGCAAATTGTATCCGAAGAGTACTATCCGCTAATCGACCACTTGCGCGGCAACATCAATGCGTTTACTGTTCTTAGTGAGCAGGACCGTTTACAATATGTAAGAGAATATCTAGAAGCACAATGACTGAGGAATATCGTCGCAGTAATAGAGAAACAGCTAAGCAGCCAAGACAGGCGATTGCTTGGTGTAACCGATGCGACGCGTATTACGGTCCAGTTTTTGGTAAGTGTCCTGTATGTGGGCTTAAAAATAAATCCAAGTTTAAAAAAGAAACTAATGCGAGGTAAGTATGGTCCAGGTTTATGTAGTTATAGCTTCATTGCAGTACAAGTACGACTCGGAGCAATATCATGAGATTATAGGAGTAGCTAACTCTGCTGCCGGAGCTCGAAAGCTTGAGAAAGCTGCAAATGCGCGAGAAGAAGTTATTGACGTTGACACTGAACTGGTTGAGGTAACAGAATGAAAATATTCTTTTTTAAGCAAGGCTCAAGCGGCCGGTCTGTTCCTTATGAATCTGTCAGTGAACCTTTTAATTCAAATAACGGCGTAAAGTTTATGGCTGTTAATCTTCAAACCGGTAAATTAACTACCGTATCTATAAGTTCAATTGACTGTCATGAAGTATATACTGAACGGATGCACGAAACATTTATGAACATTCTTAACAATATGAAGGACCAGTAGAATGCAGCATATATACGACGATCCGGAGCATACTAAAGACAGATTGATCATTGAGGCTATTGCCTTTATGCAGGCAGTGATTGCTGAATACGGTGCTGAGAAAGGAGAACAAATGTGGGACACTATTGTACTTACTCTTGACCCCAGTGTGAAACGCCAGATACTAGTGAAGATGATTACCGGCGACTTTGTAGGTAAGGTTGTTATTAGAGGTTATCGAGGCGAGCGGCGACTAGTTCACGCAATCAAGGCAATTCGAACAATTACAGGACTAGGTCTTAAAGAAGCAAAAGATTTAGCTGACAGGGCATACGGTACCAACAGCCAAGGTGGTCTCCCTACAGAAATTCAAGTAGATTCACATAAGCGTCGAGACGCAATTAAAGAATTAGAGGCAGCAGGATGTATAGTGCTATAAAGCAGTCAGCAGAATATATGTTGGTTAAAGAATTTTACGGTGATAAGATTTCTTGTCGCTCAGAGGTTCCGTTGATCAATCACATTAACGAAGGTATTATTATTCTTGAAGACATGGAGGCAGAATATCACGCAGCTACCGCATTCTGCCTTCACCCGTTGCTACAAGCAGACGAGGACCTAGTAGCAAACCTTGACAAAGTACTAGCTATCGCTAGTCCTCGCGCAGTTGCTCTAGCCTTAGAATATCGCAGCGTGGCTAACGAATATCTTAGCCCCAAAGTAAACTTCGGCCACGAAATACGGTTAAGTCCTATCCAAGCAGTTAACGACATGCTGATTGCTGACAAGGTACAAAACCGTAAAGACTTTTATACCTATCATTGGCCCGATCACCCGAGATCAAAAGAGTTAGAACAGTACTTTCGAGAGTGGATGGAAGTACTAGGCGTAGAAGTTGACGACTACGTTTACTTTTGTGCAGCAATTGACGCAAACAAGCACCACGAAAGTGAGATATCTCAACTGCGCAACAAGGTGAAAGTATACGAAGATGTATTACACACAATCCAGATGAACGCTGAAGTAGTAGGTGACCCTGAAAAAGTAGAAAAACTTATCAAGGGGATATGCAACTGGAGTTACACACAGCGCTCAGGCAATGGGGAGCTTAGCGAACAAGAGCAAGATGAACGCATTGCTCAATCTCTTAACACACTTAAATTCTTACGCTAAGGACACAGTATGACTACGCTAAAGAAACTGCTTAAAAAACGCAAACGTCTCAACAAACTGCTCGAGTATCAAGAGCGCGGAATTATAAATATGTCAGGAAACTACCGCACACACGTTGAGGAGGAGTATCATAGAACACAGCTTAAATTAGAGAAAGCAGAACGCAGGATCAGAATAGAGGAATGGCGACATGATTCAGAGGAGCTAGAAGCATTACACATGAACCTTGATGATGCAAGAGTGCCAAGATACGACGATAAACGCCAAGAAGAATTGAGCGTCTGGGGCAGAGTAGTTCGTTTCAAAAACGGTTGACACTTTCTCTATGTGAGCATATACTTATAGTACATTAATTACATAGAGAAAGAATTATGCCACGCATCAAAGCCTACAAGGGCAACCGATCAATTATTCCGGTTAGTACAGCCAAGCTAAGCACAGCGTTTCTGTGCCCGTGGACTAAAAAAATCTTCGGAACCAAGCGGCAATATGTTGCTCATCTCAAAGCACTTAGAGGTTCACGTATGCACGCCAGAGCAAAGACCGTACATTACAACAAGATTCGAGAAAACTTCAATAATCAACCTACTTTTGAAAAAGTAATTGAATGGATTGAACTGCATCCAGAGTTTTTCTTTGATACTTACGTTATGAGAGATCCGTTTCTGCGCCACGAACATACTGCTAAAACGCTAGCTTACCTGCGAGAAAACCTTGAAATAAAAATTGTGGGTCTTAGCCTGCGCTGGAATCCAAACGTCTCAAATACTCACAACTGTCCGCACAACGGCGTTACAAACTGGTGCGATCGAACAGAAGGTGCGCCGCGGGGGTACCCAGGTTGGTATGGAAGAATTGAATTTACGACTAAAATTATTAATCCAGATACTGGCATAGCCAGTATTCGCCGCAGCATCGGCGGCCGCTGCTTTGAAGGCACTGGAGTTCATACTGGAACGGGTGGTGGTGGTAACGTTTTCGGGTACGAAGCATTCTTCTTTGACGCCGACTGGCCAGAGATAGCACACATACACGATAAAGTAGTTGTAATGGACGCACTTAAAGGCAAGGTCTACAATCCAAGTAACAACAACGGCCTACATCATTTCCGATATTCAGCTGCTGAAAAAATAGAGACAAAAGTATGAGCACCGCAAAACTGTATTTTATAGCGGGCGACTACTTCGCCACAGGCGAGGGTATGACCGTGGCAACAATGATCACGCTGGCTAGACCGCGCACCGGGCGGGACTACACTATCGAACCTGACTTCGACCTAGAAACCATGGTGTATTCGCCAGGTGTGCTTAAGCATACACAAAAAGAAGTTGCGCTGATTGAGTTTCGAGAGCAATTCAACGGGCTAGTAGGTCTATGTGCTGAAGTACTACCAGAACAAGAGTTTATGGATAGATACAGTAACCAACTTCCGCCAGCAGTTACAAACTTTATATATCTTTGGAACGAACAAGGGCCAAATGCTGGTAACTATAAATGGCATGGTGAAATGCATGTAAACTACTCATGAATACTGTTACAAAGACGTGGTCGTTAGAGTGGCAAGGACAAGATGCTAACGATATAAAATGGCTGAGTATGCATGTTAATAGTGCAGAAATTATATACTCAAGTTATCAACCGTTTCCGCACATGGATAAGGTGCCGATTGTGTGGGAATCCCACATATTGTGCACTACAGTGCTAGACAACCAAGAGTTACTGCTTGTTCTTAAGTACAGTGACGCAGTACTAACTAATGTCAGTACAGAGGATATACGCAGCGGTGAATATCCTGTAGTATATACACTTACACAATAAGGAAATAAAATGAGAACTCAACCACAAGATATCATCGCTCGGCTAGAAGCAGACCCTAGCAAGCTAGCCAAGCAAGCAATTATCCAAGAAGCAGTAGAAGAGAATCTCACAGAGTTCTTTGACGGGCTGCGAATGGCACTAGATACGCTGTATACATTTGGCGTAAAGAAAGTACCAGTTAAAGAAGAAGCAGGCGGACAAGGACTTCCGTGGGAGGCGTTTGTTTACTTGGCAGAAAAGTTACACAGCCGTGAACTAACAGGTCACGCAGCTCGTGATGCTATCCTATTGTCAATGGACACTGCTACACAAGAACAGTGGAATGGATACTACCGTCGTATTTTGATTAAAGATCTGCGCTGCGGAATGAGTGAAAAGACAGTGAACAAGGTATGCAAAGCAGCCAAGCGTGAAGACCTTGGCATTCCCATATTTTCTTGTCAATTAGCACACGACTCAGCTAACCACGAAAAAAAGATGAAGGGCAAGAAGCTGTTGGACGTAAAGTTAGATGGTTGCCGTATGTTAGCAATTGTTAATCCTAATGGCACTGCTGAAACGTTTAGTCGCAACGGCAAAGAATTTACTAACTTTCCCAAGCTAATTTCGCAGTTTGAAGAATATGCATCTATGCTAGAAGAACCAATGGTGTTTGACGGTGAAGTTATGAGTGGTTCGTTTCAGGATCTAATGAAGCAGGTCCACCGCAAGGACAACGCACAAACAGATGATGCTAAGTTTTGCGTGTTCGATATGATTCCACTAAAAGACTTCCTACAAGGTAAGTACGAAGTGCCGCAGTGGCAGCGAGCAGAAGCTCTTGCAAAAACCCTAGACCGAGCTTATAGTAAGGGTATGCTAGAAAACGTAGAGCAAGTAGACCACGAGGAAGTTGACCTAGATACCGAAGAAGGACAAACTACGTTTGCTAACATCAACAGATCAGCGCTAGAGCTCGGGCTCGAAGGTATTATGGTCAAAGACCCAGACGCTATTTACGAATGTAAACGATCACACGCTTGGCTCAAGATGAAACCGTTTATTGAACTTACACTAACTATAGTAGGTGCAGAAGAAGGCACAGGCAAAAACCTAGGCAAACTGGGTGCATTTGTTTTTGAAGGCGTCGACGACGGAAAACTGATCCGCGTAAACGTGGGCGGCGGGTATTCCGACAAGCAACGCGAAGACTACTGGAAATACAAGGACGAAGCAATAGGTCTACTGGGTGAAGTACGAGCAGACGCAGTAACGCAGAATCAAGACGGTAGCTACTCTTTACGCTTTCCAAGATTCAAAACATTCCGTGGGCATGTGGCCGGCGAGAAACTGTAAGGAGATTAATATGGGTGTTGATGTAAGTGCAAAAGTTATGGTCGGTATACACTTCGAATCACACGATGAAGGAATGGAGTTTGTTAAAGAGTACTTTAATCCCGAGGAAGACTTCGACACTGATGACATTAGCGAGATTACTAATGGACTGTCCTGGCAATTGATCACTGCCTACTCTGACAGTGGAGGAGTAATAGGAATAGAAATCACGGAAGACACCCTAGACGCATTTGGTATTGGAGTTAAAGACTCATGGGAGTCAGTGTACAAGCGTCTACCGGCAGACGTACATAGCAGAGTAAAGCCACATATTTGGGCGCAATACTGGTAAAACATCTATATACAGCACAAACAAAGGAAACTCATGTCAGATAATTTTAAGCTATTAAGCGATAAAGACCACGTAATACAAAGATTTAGTATGTACGGTGGTAGCCAGGTCCTGCAAGAGGAAACTGCTTTTATAGACGCTGAGTTTCAAATAGTAAAAGTAGTAGGCGGTTTACTCAAAGTGATCAACGAGATCATTGACAACAGTGTGGATGAGCATGTTCGTACCAAACATGAGTTTGCAACAAAAATTGATGTAACTGTAGATGCTAACGGCACTGTCTCTGTGTCCGACAATGGACGAGGAATCCCTACAAATAAAGTAGATACGCCAGACGGTCCAGAGTATCAAATGGTAGCAGCGTTTACAAGAGCAAGAGCTGGTTCAAATTTTGACGATGACACTCGAGAAAGCATCGGCATGAACGGCATAGGTTCTATGATTACGTTTGTAACCGCAGCTAAATTTGAAGCTAGAAGTGCCGACGGTAAGAAAGAAGTAAAGATGATAGGTATTAATGGGCAGGTAGATCAGATCACAACCAAGCAAACAACTAGGCAGGGCACAACTATAAAATTTACACCCGACTATGCTTTCTTTGGTATGGCCGGCATTGATGCAACTCACATCAAGCTGATTGGGGAACGAGTAAAATCATTAGCACTAGCGTTTGATACTATTAAGTTTAAGTTTAACGGTGAGCTGCAAAAGGTTAAGTACGCTGACTACTTTGGTGAGTGCGATACCTTTGCTACAGAACACGCACTGTTCAGCATTGCTAAGTCAGACGGTAGTTTCCAAACACATTCGTTAGTTAACGGACTGAGCGTAAAGTCAGGCACACACATTGACTACTTTGTAAGCAACGTAATTAGTGAGTTCCGTGAGGTACTCAAGAGGCGTAAGAAGACCGACATTACAGCAGCAAGGCTCAAGCAGCACCTGCGAGTGCACGCAGTAGTTAACGGGTTTGGACAGCTCAAGTTTGACAGCCAAACTAAAGAACGCGTGACAAATTCGTCAGCTGAATGCCGAGAAGCAATTGGTGAAGTTGATGCCAAGAAGATTGTTGCTAAGCTGATGAAGAACATTGACCTAATTGACGAGATCACAGCTTATACCAAGATGCAGGAGGATCTGCTGGCCAAGAAAGACCTTAACAAGCTGGAAAAGAAGAAAAAGATCATAAGTGACAAGTACGTAGCAGCCATTGGCGGAACACATCGAATTTTCGTAGTAGAGGGAAATTCGGCGGCCGGAGGAATCATTAAATGTCTCGGGCGTAAAGGCAACGCATTTTACGCACTCAAAGGCGTGCCATTGAATGTGTTAGAAGTAAGCCACCAAAAGTTTATGGCCAACAAAGAGCTGAGCGAATTGTACAGTATTATTACAACTTTTCCAGATGCTGAAATCTGTATTGCTACTGACGCTGACGCAGATGGATCACGTATACAAGGTCTCTTATCTTTGTTTATGTTCAAGTACTTCCCTGAGTACTTGAACAATGGTAAAATGAAACTATTACAAACTCCCATTGCTATTGGCAAAAAAAATAATATCGTAAAAGAATGGGCGTACTCGTTTGCTGATGTGAGTAAGATCAGCAAAAGTCTAGATGTACAGTACCAAAAAGGACTAGGCAGTTGGAGTGTGAAAGATCTACAACATATTATTTCTACAGACACACTGTCAGAAATGCTCCCAGTAGTGTCAATTACCGATACTGATCTATTTACACAATGGTTCAGTGGTAGTACAATAGACTTTCGCAAGCAACAACTACTACAATCAGCTCCCTTCGACATAATGAGAATATAATATGGCATCAACAACTCCTGTAGTCCAGCTAGAAGACTTCTTTAAGAATGATTATATCTCTTTCAGTGTGTACGACAACGTGCGCAAGCTGGCTAGCTACATTGACGGCCAAAAGAATAGCGGACGTAAGATCGTATACACTGTGCTGCAACAGAACGTTAACAGCTTCGTTAAGGTGTCTAACCTAGGCCCGAGGGTGCAGGATTTTTCACAGTATTTGCATGGCAGCCTTGAAGGTACTATTGTTAACATGACTGCTGACTATGTGGGCAACGGTAACAACCTACCCTTGCTGGAAGGTGACGGTAACTTTGGTAGTGCGTTTATTAACGATGCGGCTGCTACACGTTATATTTTTGCTAGAATGGCGCCGGCACTTAAAAACCTGTTTGTTAAGGAAGACTTTGTAAACCTAGTAAGCCAAAGCTTTGAAGGAACTAAAATTGAACCGAGGTTCTATGTGCCTACATTACCTGTACTGGCCATAAACGGTAGTGAAGGCGTGAGCATCGGCTTTGCACAAAAGATATTTCCGCGTAGTCCTAAAGAAGTGCACAAGTGGGTTCGACAACGTGCAGAAGGCAAACGAGCAACTGCTGATCTTACTCCCTATTGGAACGGAATGAAGTGCACAGTAGAGCAAGGTGAAACATCTGTGCAGTGGCTGGTTAAAGGCAGCTTTACACGCAAGACAAAGCATCGCTTGCTGGTTACATCAATTCCTGTGGGCTATACACTCAAACAGTATCAGAGCGTTTTGGACAAGCTAGTTGACGATAAAGTAATTAAGGACTACGATGACCTATCAGACAACGACGAGTTTGAATTTGAACTACATGTAGATCGCGCATTTGGTGATAAAGACGACGAGTGGATTTTGAACAAACTCAAGCTGATCAGGAAGATGAGCGAGAACTTTACTTGTATTGACGAGAACAACAAGATTGTAATCTTTGATAGTCTCAAACACTTGCTAGACGAATGGTATAACAAGCGCATTGAGTTTAATCAACTGCGCAAAGAATATATACTTCAAAAGATGCAGGACGATATGGACCATGCCGACGCAAAAGTTTTATTCATAAAAGGTGTTATTGAAGAGAAGATTGAGCTACGTAATAATTCAGAAGTCAACATTACCAAGCAAGCCGAATCATACTCCTCGGTACTTGTAGGTAAAGTTGACAAATTCCTAACATTACCTATGCGATCACTGACTAAGGAAGAAATTGCTAAACTGAAAAAACAATCGTCTGAACTAAAAGCATCGATTACTGAATATAAGAAACTGTCGCTTGAAGAGATTCTTGTAAATGACTTGCAAGCAATAAAACTATGAGAACACGTTATCAGGTTAATGATAAAAATCAAGTAGAGGAAATAGTGCAGGTTGTAATAGCCACAGGCCATGTTAGTATGGAGATTTTCCTAGACACTGCTATAGATATTATGTTTCGAAACAGCATCGAGCAGTGGAAGGATACATTTGAGTCAGGCAAGTGGTGTAAAAAACATTGCCTGTCTTTAGAAATTATTAGAACACAGGATCTAGGCAGGCAGCAGTATAGGCTAAGCATAGTGTCAGACATGACAGCTCGCGATCACACTTATTTTCTGCTCAAGTGGGGGGAGCAGGCTGTGTCCAGAGAGTTATTTATTGACACCATGCTGAGTAATGCTAAGTTAGAAGCGAAATAAACTAGTCATAATACCCGGTAATAGTACAGCATAAATAGTAGTATGCTAAATTATAGAGACAAGGTTGTTACTATTACTGAACAACTAAGATTTTGGAAGTGGGTAGCTAAATTAATAGTTATTACCTTTGCAATCTTAGTAATAGCTCTTGTCCCTCTTGAATTATTACTGTTTAATCAAATAGTTTTTATAGGATTATTATTATTTGCAGTTACGTCTGTTGTTTGGTGGATATGGGCAGTAATTAACATTAAAATTCTGTTAGAAGCATTGTTACAAGCAGCAAGTGGTATTGACGCAGTTAATAATGAATTTGTGATCATAAAATTAGAAATTAATAAAATTAAGTTAGATCACACTGCTATTGAAGACACAATAGCACACAAAGAATAAATTAGAATTGACATCTTCTTTAATTGAATGTATATTGCACTAAGTGGCCTACTTCATTCATCCCACTTTAAATACTCTGCATGCAAACACTAACGAGAAATAAAAATGAGTTTTGAACCAGTTACATATAAATTTGTCAGTACTAAAGAATACGTTGACGAGTTTGCTTGTGCTTATAGACAATGGCGAGCAGATAGTCATTGTAATGTTATTCACGGTTACAGTTTTACTATGAAGTTTTACTTTGGAACTAACGAGCTAGATACAAGAAATTGGGTAGCTGACTACGGCGGATTAAAAGAGTTAAAAGGTGTGTTGCAAGACCAGTTTGACCACACTACCATATGCAGTGAAGACGACCCCCATCTTGACTGGTACAAGGAAGCTGAGCGTCGCGGAATTATGAAGTTAAACATTCTGCCCAGATTAGGCTGCGAAGGCCTAGCAGACATGCTCTATAAGTATGTAAATGGCGTTTTTATTCCGGACTACTGGGGGCCAGGTGAAGCAGGCAGACTATGGTGCTTTAAGGTATCTGTGCGAGAGACTCAGACTAACGAAGCACATCGTATCGGACACAGAGAATGGAACGAAGACTTGTTTGAGTAGATATGTTGTTCGCTTAAAGTACAGTAATAATAATTGGAAGTAATAAATGCTATTAACAGTAACTGAAGTAGAGCACTACACTGACACACTTTTCAGAATAAGAACACATCGGCCTCAGACGTTTAGATTTTCCGCTGGTGAATTTATAATGATCGGAATTAACGATAGTGTAGAAAGAGCATACTCGATTACCAGCGGACCTTATGATAGCGAGTTAGAATTTTACTCGATCAAAGTTCCTAACGGATTGTTGACTAGTAAACTGCAACATATTAAAGTAGGTGATCAACTTAAAGCAAGCGAAAAGTCTACTGGTTCTCTTACTCTTGCCAATGTAGAATTAGGTGGAGATCTTTGGATGCTAGCAACTGGCACGGGGATTGCACCGTTTATTAGCTTGTTACGCGATCCGGCTACTTACGATGCGTTTGATCAAATCCACCTAGCGTGGAGTGTGCGTTCTCAACAGGAACTAGTTGCTTACGACGCGTTTCTAAAAGAATCCAACGTCCAATACATCCCTATAGTTACACGCGACCCAGTATACACTGGGGAGACGAAACGCATCACACAGCTAATCACAGACGGTGTTATTCTTACAAACAGCACTCCGCAGCAGAACAAAGTAATGCTGTGCGGAAGTATGCCGTTTAACAAAGATGTTAAGGATCTATTGATTAGTCGAGGATGGCAGGAAGGCACAAGAAAAGCAGCCAGCACTTTTGTACAAGAAAAGGCGTTCGTTTTATAAACTAGTTGACACGCTGGTTAAAGGTGCTATAATAGTGACACACTCACTTAGACACGAGCACACTATGTTTGATCAGAATATACCAAGAATCGGATGGGCATGCAAATTTATGGATGCAGACCAGACTCAACCTAAAAAAGTGCTAGAAGAAATACAGCGCCCTCTCAATACCAAAAGTACTACTGTACAGTGGCTTAATAGACAAACACGTGAAGTTGCTGAGCAGCGCTTGTGGGACATTATGGTACACAACATTAATTCATACAAGCTATTGATTGGGCATATAGCAACTCTGCCCAAAAACCGTAGAATGATTAGATTAGGCAGTGATTGTTTGCCAGTGTATACTCAGCAGGATTGGAGCTACTTCTGGAAACAATCCGATGTACGCAACTATTGTGAACAGCACTTTCTCGAAGCAGGAGATATTGCTAGATCAAAAGACGTAAGGCTCAGCTTCCATCCAGGACAATTTCTGGTACTAGCTAGTGATTCTCCTGATATAGTTGAGCGCAGTATAGAGGAGTTTGAATATCATGCAGATATGGTACGATGGATGGGCTTCGGACAGCAATTCCAAGATTTTAAAGTCAACATACATATATCGGGTCGAAGAGGCCCGCAAGGCATACGAGAGTCAATCCAACGACTATCTCCAGAAGCAAGAAACTGCATCACAATCGAAAATGACGAAAACAAATGGGGCATTGAACACAGCCTCGAACTTGTCGACGATTGTGCCCTTGTTTGTGATATACACCATCACTTTATTCGTGAAGGGGAGTACATTCAGCCAACCGACGATAGATATCTACGTGTAATTGATAGCTGGAGAGGTGTACGTCCTGCAATACATTATTCGTACAGCCGTGCCGAATATGTTGAGCATGTTAATGACAAGTTTCCCGATATGAATATGTTGTTAGCAGATGGTTACAAAAAGCAGAAATTACGGGCACACAGTGATTGGTACCCGAATCAAGTAGTTAACGAATGGGCATTGCAGTTTCTTAACACCGCAGATATTATGTGTGAGTCGAAAATGAAAGGTTTAGCATCTAAGAAGCTATACCAAGAGTGGATGGCATCACAGTGAAAGTAAATTTAACAAATGACAGCTATTCATATAGAGCTTGGTTAAGGAGCGGCACTAGATCATATAGAGCTTGGTTAAGGAGCAGCACTAAATCATATAGAGCTTGGTTGAGGAGCGGTACCCACCCAATGTCGCTGAGTAAGATGTACGAACTAACTATTTATGAGCCCTGGTGGCGAGAAAGCGTACTAGGAATGATAGCCACTGCCGAGAAATTGCAAGAGACTCGTTGCTTACAGGTTGGACGACATTGTTTCTTAACAGGCAAAAAATTATTCCTAAAGAAAGCAGTAAGAGTTAGTGCAAAGATGAATATTGGTTACTCGAAGTTTGTAGACAATGAAGTCTGGATAGACCGTAAGGAATATTTACTACTGCTATTGAAAGGAGGATAAATGGATCTGACTCTGAGAGGTAAGATTATAAAAGCTACACTATGCAGGTCTTGGCTACCCCGGCATTGCATAAGTAGCGGTCGTAATCTACATGGCAAATATGCTTATAAGATTACAACCCAGCACTACACAGAAAACGGATATGTACATACTAACACACATTGGATGGCATCTAGTGCATATCTATTACTGCAATTAATGGCAGTGTAACTATGTTTATGAGCTTAATCCCAAAAGACAGACAAATGCGTCGGATTGTAATTATTCAATGCCACAGTCCTAAAGAAAAAATCAGTTTGCTGCCACGTAAGTGCTTTGTTACTGGCAAGAGTTTGTTTATGAAGCAAGCTACCCGAGTACAGCGGGAGATCCGGCGTGGGGACTCTTACACAATCAAACAATTTTTTTGGGTAGATGCAAACGAATTTCTTTTAATCCAAATGGGTAAACAATGAGCGTAGAAAAAATAACCGGAACTAGAAAAGAGAGAATTCGTGTACTAACTAAGCACCGATTAGTAGTGAAAGAAGCTCGGTGCATGTGGTTCTGGCGATGTACAATTTCCAACAGGGTATTGTTTATGAAGCAGGCCGTTAAGTTAACTCGTGTGATTACCGGCCCGGGATCGCCTGTTCTATTCGATTACTGGGTGTCTCCTAGGGAATATACACTGTTGCAACTAAGTGGCAAACTTGAGGAGCCAGATTATGATTTTTGGGGACAGTAGAGCAGAATACATTGACTCAGTATCAAGAAAGGCGTTTGCAAATATGGAGATGAGATTAAGTCCCAAGAAAACTTCTGAAGGACGATGCTTTAATTTTAATGCTCGTTGTTTCGTTACTAATAAGAGACTGTTTGGCAGGAAGTGCGTTAAGGTAGGATGTCTTATTACTACCGCGATACACTATGCCTATTTATCTAACTACTATTTTGAACCAAAACAATATACTATGTGGTGTCTAAGAGAATAAATATGTTCATGAACCCATTAAAAAGAATGTATAACAGTGGTACCCAAAACGCTACACCCTCAGATAAGAATCCTAATCGTGTAAGCGGCGGTCTTAAAGCACAAGGACAAGACAGTTTTACTATGCTAGGTGAAGATGGCTTTGATAAAGAGGTGCCTACCCAACGCTATGTAAAAAGTTTAGAAGATCAGGTCCGGAAGCTGCGAGAAGAAACTCAGCTTACTAGCAGAAAGCTAGCAAGACAAGATACTAATGTTCAGCGTCTTTCTGCAATAGTAGATCAACTTAAAAATAATCCCAGAGGTTAACTAGTTTACTCCTTATAAACGACCTATTTTCCTAGAGCTGCTAGCAGACATATTCCATACCTGCTTGCGCTCGACTCCCTTCTTCTGTGCGAATCGTTTAACGTCACAATTGCTGCATACATGAAAATAGTTGTTGTTTAGTCGATTAGGATTCATGCTTCCCCTCGGCCTTGAAAACTCAGTCCCACAGTTATCACAGCGAAGTTTGACCACTGTAAGGTCGCGGAAGTACTCGTGCTCTATGCCCGACTTTGATTTTCGTTTATACCTTCTTCTTACGTTTGATTCGCCTAAATACATAACTATATTTACATTAAGATTATAAAATTAACAACTAAATACACTAACAAAAGGATAAACATGAATATCTGTAGCCTAACTGAACAAGCAAATAAACAAGTTACGCAAATCTGCCAAGAACATGAGGTTTACGCAGTGAGCCTGAACCTCAAAGGTGGCGGGTGTGCTGGATTTGAATACGAATGGAACACAGTGGACACAATAGAAGACGTTGAGCCAGGCTCGTACACGTTAAAAGCCTTAGGTGGCAATCTAGTCATCGGTCCAGCTAGTCTCATGTTTTTAGCAGGCACCGCAATTGATTACAAAAGGTCTATTGTTGGGTCGAATTTCGAAATAACAAACCCTAACGCAAAATCATCATGCGGTTGCGGAGTCTCAGTAGAATTTGATATGAATAGTCTATCCACACAAGAAGAAATTGACCAGCTGACTAGTTCAGCAATATAACGGAGTATTGAAGAATGGCAAGACAAGGCGTTGACATTGGTGTAGAAGGCAACGACGGAACAGGCGACAGTATTCGTGAATCGTTTCGCAAGGTAAACGAAAACTTTCAAGAACTGTACGCAGTGTTTGGAATTGGTGGCCAGATATCGTTCACTGATCTAAGCGATACACCCGACAGCTATCTCGATAACGAAAATAAGATCCCTGCGGTGCGCCCTGATGGTTCTGGACTTAGTTTTCTCGAACTTGTGTCAGACGGGTACGACGGCGAAGCTGTTAATACCATTGGATTCGACTTTAGTGTTGACGGCAAGGTTATAGTTAGGCAGCTGGTCTCAAGAGTTTCAAATGATCCAGAGCCAAGTCTAAGTGGACCACTAAATGCCGCAACACAACCTATTGCAGGCGTTACTGTATCTCAAGCAGCAATTGATACATTTAACTCGGTTTATAATACTGACTATACAGTTGGTGATCTGGTTATTAATAAATCCTTTGCAGACAGAAATTACCAGACTAAAACAGTGCCTGGAGGTGGCGTAAGACTACCTGACGAACCAGACACTATATCACAATATACTCTTACTGCATCTGGGCTAGATCAAGGAAGTTTAGTAATTGTTGATCACGGACTTTCAGATGCGTTTAACGGTGCCGGATTTGTGTTTAATTCAACTGAAACAGATCCTAACAACGTTACGTCTGGCGGTGATGTATACATTAGAATTAAGAATAAGGATACAATTTCTCTCTATGGATCACAACAAGCTGCACTAGACGGTTCCGGCAGAATATTGTTGGCTGGTGGCACCGGCGTATTTACTATTACAGATGCTGCTCTAGATCTTGCCCTCGAAGGAAATTGGCTGGACAACATAGCATTACCACGCAAGTCAATTGTACGAAGACAAGGCGACACTATGGAAGGTATTTTAAACCTTTCAGACCATCCTGGTGATCTAGCAGGGACCGGCCTTCCAAACGGCCTTGATGATCTTCAAGCAGCTACTAAGTTATATGTGGACAATGCATCTGCTGCAAGCACTGTAAACTTGTATGTAACCACAGTAGGTGATGACTCACAAAAAAATACTCCAGATGGCAAACAAGGACGCAGCCCAGCATACGCATACAAAACTGTTAACGCCGCAGCAGAAAAAGCAGAAGAAATTATACAAGCAGCGCCATTTGAACCTGGACCATACGTACAAACAGTTACTTATAACTCAGGAGCTACAGATGGAATAGTAGTTTCGCAAGGTATAACTCCTACAATAGTTAACAGAATAAACGCAAGACAGCTGATTACGCTGAATAAAGAGTTTGTTAGTAAAGAAGTAACTGCATACATAGACGCAACATATCCTGAATTTGCAGGAAGATATAATACATCTACGTGCGAAAGAGACGTAGAATATATTCTAGATTCAGTTTCACTTGATGCGCTGCTGGGCAACAATGCCAACTACTTATCTCGTTGGGCTGGAATTAGATACTTTTCAAACGCTAGTGCAAGTGCTGCAATTGGTTCACAAAGACTGTATACCCTAGCAGGAATAAACTATGCTAGGAATCTTGTAGTAAATTATATATTAACTAATACTGCGCCACCTGTGCAGTATCAAGACAGAGTTGATCAAGTAATTGATAATACTATCATACCAGATAGTGCAGCTGACGAAACCATCGATGCTAAGTTTAACGTATTGCTCGACGTGATTAACCAAGGCGTTTTAAACGCTCCTACAATTGTAGACGGATTAACTAATTACAAAATTAACATCTCTAACGGCAATTATGGATTTATTGACCAAGCCAACCCGTTAAATGCAGATATAATCCCCGGCAAGGTAATACGAGGTAAGTCCTCAGGCGCAGTTGGTCGCATTGTTGACTATAAAAACGAGTCGGGTGACAGAGCAGTTAGCCTAGCAGAAACAGATGAAGTTGAAGTGCAACTACTGGAACCTATAGAATTTCAAGACAGTGAAACTTTAGAATTTGGAAACATTGTACGCGAAACACAAGTTTCAATAAGGGTAGAAACTGGTATCTACGAAGAAGATTATCCAATCAGGGTATCTGCTAACGTGTCTATTAAAGGTGACGAGTTTAGACGAGTAATAATTCGCCCTAAGAAACGAGTTTCACAATCACGCTGGGCTAACTTATATTTCTATAGAGATGCACAGTTTGACGGCCTGGTACTTGGTCGCAGTATAATTGAATCAGTTAGTGTCACGAACCCGGATGATTCTAACAGGGCTGGCGGAGTCTGGCGAATCGATAACTCCGATTGGACTTCAAACAATCTAGGTAAAGACGCTGTGTTTGAAGTAGACGTTAATACATCCGGCACAGTAATTGGCGTTACTATACTAAACCCTGGCGTAGACTTTGTTAAAAACGAATTAATCACAATACCAGACAGTGCATTAGGCGGTAGTGGGGCTGCTCCGGTTATTCTGTCGGTATCTAGAATCCCAAACGGGGTCGAGTATGTAAATTCACTAACTGGTGAAGTAGACGGTTACTTTGGCTATCACTACCTAGAAAAACCAAATCAACAGAAACAAATTGGGGCTGGTTACACAAACGTAGGATCGTGGAACACTTCAGCACTGGCGTTAGTTGACAACAAAGAATTTATACAGGAACAAGTAGCTGAATACCTAGACGATCAGTTTTCTATCTTTAATAACACCGCTGACAAAGTTGCATACTTTAATGGCGTTGGTAAAATTGTCGATGCATTGATTAAGGATGTGCGGCTGGGCAGCAACGAGTTCTCACTAGAAGCGCAGGGAGAGTACTATGTTGGGCAATCTCCAAACGGAACTGTTGAAGGAATACAGTATATTGCAACTATAGCTAACAAGATAATTAGAGGTCAGGGGCCAGATACCATATACGGCCTAGATAATCAGTATGCAATAGACACATTTAACGGCGATACTATTCCAGATATGTGGAGTAGCGGCATTAGATATAGAGCAAGAACTGTTGTATCTAATACAGTATCAGGAACAACTCGGTTTTACACTACAACTATCGAACATCTTTCCGGAGATGAGTTCAATCAAACTGAAGAAAATAATTTTTGGAGGGAAATTGATGGACCTGAGCTAGTAATTAGTAATCTAATCAACACGATTGCATTTGCATTCGAACCTGAGTATAGTCCACCTCTTCGTAACAACGAAATGGACGTGTTCCTCATGGACAATGCCACTATCATTCGTAATGTAACAGTGCAAGGTCACGGTGGATTCATGCTAGCACTAGACCCAGAAGGGCAAGTTCTAACTAAATCACCATATATTCAAACCGGTTCAAGCTTTTCAAAAAGCCTTAATAAACAGTCGTTCCGAGGCGGAATGTTTGTTGACGCGTTCGTAGGTAACACCGCAGTTCAAGTATCTGATAGGGTTGACGGATCAGCGTTTAGGCTTAAGATACAAAGTTTTGGAAGTCAAGACGATCCGCAAGGGTTATTTGTAAGGCGTCCTCAAACTCCATGTGCATTCTACATTGACGGAAGGCGTTTTCAAGTAAACGCAGTTACTAACTACGATCCGGATTTAGGCTCAGCTGAGCTTATTCTAGATCGTAGTTCAAACAACGGTCAAGGTTTTGCAGGATTAACTAGTCAATTGCTTACTGGTGTTGATCTGGATGCTATCGGAGATTCCGAAACACAAATACCTATTACTTTGCAAACAGCTGGCAACCGTTCCATACTAGGAAACGACTTTACGCAGATTAACGATCTTGGCTACGGACTAGTGGTATTGAACGGTGCATTATCAGAAATGGTGAGTATGTTTACTTACTATTGCTGGGTGTCTTATTATGCTGCCAATGGCGGCCAAATACGTTCAATAAGTGGTTCGTCTTGCTACGGAGAATATGGATTAATTGCAGAAGGAGCTGATCCTAACGAAATTCCTGACGTAGTTGATCTGATACAGGATATGGTTCAGCCTGCTAAATCATTTACTGCTGATGTGGTGTTAACCGTAACAAATCCAATACAACTTACAGTTGGAGATGTTGTACAGCAGGCAAACTCAGATGCTATTGCAACAGTAAGTGCCAGCACGTCACAGACTAGCAACGGAGGTACTGGGTCAACCACTGTTTACTTAAAAAATTCTACAGGTATATTTAATACAGTTGATCAACTAACACTTGACCCACAGGGCACAGCAAGTGCACTAGGGTCAAATAGTGTTCCAATAAACGTAAATGCTATAGGATACGGCAACGACGTCGAAAGCTTGTCCATTTACGTATACGACATGAAGGATGTACCATCTAATAGATCCGAAATAGACCTATATCATCCAGCACGTAACGTTTTTGCAAGATATGAAGTTGCAAATGCAGAAAAAACGGGAGAATATGTAGGAGCGTATCTCAACGTAGGTACTGATATTTCATATAACTACAACACCGGCGCAGCAGCAACAGGTACTGCAACCGGCGCAATTTTCACTATTAGAAAAACTATTAACGGGGGGTATACCGCAACTATAGAAAATGGCGGCAATGACTATAGAGTAGACGACTCCTTCAATATTACAGGTTCGTTACTTGGTGGGCAAAACGGCACGCACGATTGTACTATTGCAATTACTGCTATAAACAATACCGAAGGCAACGGCATAATAACCGGTATTTTAGTAACAGGTACGATATACATCGAGCCAACAACTCCAACAGTTAGTAACACTGTTTATAAGCTGAACTTCTCAACAGGAGATTCTCAGTTTAGTGAGAGTGGTTTGCTAGAGGAAGTTGCATTTGATACTATTATTCAGTATCGTCGTAACTCAACACACATTTTAGGTGACGTTGCAAGGGCAGAACTTCTAACAATTAGACCATCTACTGCTATCATTTTTAATGAAAATCCTGAATTTGTGTACAGATCAGTTAGTTTCCTCACATCTGATTCGTTGGGCAATGAATTAGAACAAGATCAACTACAAACTGGATTTGATACAAGTTATGACTACATAAGGCTGTTGGTAGACTCTCAGCGAGCAGGAGAGTCTAGTCTTTCAGGTGACGGTACTACTAAAGGCGGCACAGTCGGTGATACCAGAATTGCATTATTGGCAGCTTCAGATTTTAATGAAATTTTTCGATTAAATAATAACTTGTTTACGCCTGAAGGCAACCGTCCAGTCGGCTGGACTGCGGATTCATTAACTCCACTTCCTTCCATTATAACATGGGCTGGCAAGCAGCATTATGTTTACAACTTCCGTGGTGTGAAGACTATTCAAGGTGTCGAAACCGAAGTAGCGCCAGCAGAAGATAACGATTATGCAATCGTAGACATTGAAGATGTGGGAATAGATATAAACTATCCTCTTAGTGCCGAGGGACTTGCAGGCACAACAATTTTAGGAAATAGTATTGTTGTAATACGTGCTGGTCTAAAAGCTGGAAGCATTGGCGATATTACTGTTAACATTTCTACTTGCAGAGTCACCGGCCACGACTTCCTTGACATTGGCACAGGAGGTTACAACTCTACCAATTATCCAAACGTGTTATTTGGAGAGCCTGAAGATAAAAATAGTGCAAACGAAGTAGAGGAACGAGGCAAGGGTCGAGTTTTCTATGTAAGCACTGATCAGAACGGCGTATTTAGAGTAGGCAGATTCTTTAGCGTAGACCAAGGTACAGGTACTGTGACTTTTAGTGCTTCCATAGCACTAAGTGATGTAGACGGGCTAGGTTTTAAACGTGGTGTTGTAGTAACAGAGTTTTCAACAGACACTGCAATGACTGACAATGCTTCGGATACTGTGCCTACAGAACTTGCTGTTAGAGGATATGTAAACCGACGATTAGGTTACGATGCAGCAGGCAATCCGGTCTCGAACAGATTAGGACCCGGTGCGCTGGCGCCTAACGGTTCAATTCCGCTGACAGGTGATTTGAATGCAGCCAACAACACAATTTCTAACTTGGGTATACCCAGTAATGCAGCAGATGCAGCAACCAAACGCTATGTTGATAACACTGCCAGCGGCGGCGACGAGATTCAAGACCTGCGATCAGTCAGCTATAACAGTTACCAATCAGGACAAGTATTGTCTTCCACTGGTGCTAAACGCCTTATATTACCTGCCGGCAGTGTTGTAGCAGGGCCGTATGTTCCCGGAGATGTTATAACCGGATCAGTAACTGGAGCTACAGGTGAAATAGTCGAGGTCATTGAAGAGACAGGATCAGTAGACGGCGACATTGTTATATTGGTTTACACACCGCTATCAGGAGAATTTAGTGATGGAACTCCTGCTGGTAACTCGCCTGGGCAAGACAGAGCTGAAGTGTTGCCAGCAGGCGCGCAAGGAATTGTAATAGATGGTCCTGTAGACGAATGGGCTAACGTCTTGGCATCTGCTAGCAGCGATATCAGTATAACAACCAGTCGAGAAGAAATTAACCTGCAGATTAAAGCAGGAGTTATTGTTAATGCTGATGTTAATGCAAATGCTGGCATAGCACAAAGTAAACTAGCACTTGCATCTGCATCCACAAGGGCAAATTCAACAGGCATATCACAAAGTGATCTAGGATCTGCATCATTTGACTCAGCAGTGTTTAATTCAACTACTGGCTGGATTACAATAAACAACGGTGCACTAAGCATTAACAAACTACAGCGCATATCTAATGGCTCAGTATTAGGTAATTGGAGTGGTGATGACGGTGCTAGTAATATAGACCAGATATCTTTTTCTAATGTTGTAGCGCAGGGACTTGGTCTAGAGGATAAAGACTTCACAGGTTCCGTACTTGCAGTAGCAAGTGATCCAGGACAAGCACTGATAAGAACTGGTACAGGTGCATACAGTATTTCAAATGTTACCAACTCTGGCGAAACAAATTCAATACTCAAAACAAATGCCATTGGTAGTATTCAAGTCAACTCCTTAATATTAGGGGGTAACCCATCTTATGAAATATTAAGCCTTGATACGACCACTGTTCTGTTCAAAACTCCAACGCAGGGTGAAATACTTCGATCAGTAGGGGGCTCACCAAGTGTAGCACCTACTGTACAGATAGCAGGTGGAGTAAATATTGGAGACTCCAATACTGCACAGTCTGTATTAAAAGCCAACTCTACACTTGCAAGCAAGAAGGCCATCGGAGTCAATTGGATCTACTCCAGCTTTATAGAAGCACAAAGTGAAAAAGGTGCAGCTTCAACAGGAATATCTATAGGCGCAGCGTCAGGATTATCCTCAGCAGGCAGAGTTGCAATAGTAACAGCAAATACTAGTTCAAACACTAGTGTAATTCCGTTTACTTTTAGCTCAGCAGGTGTACTTCCTGATGTTACTAACACTTATGATATTGGTAGTAATTCACTAAGATATCGTAATATATATTCAAGTGGAAACTTGTTTGTAAATGGAGCCAGTATTGTTGCAGGTGAATACACTGGTAAAGGATTCTTACCAGATGTTACCAACTCCCACGACATTGGCAGCGCAGCATTAAAATATGATAACGTTTACGCAAATATATTTAATGGTACTGCAACCACAGCATACTACGCTGACCTAGCTGAAAATTATCAAGCTGATGCAGCTTACGAAGCCGGCACTGTTCTAGTATTTGGTGGCGATGCCGAAGTAACTACAACTAACCAAAAGGACAACTTTAGAGCTGCCGGAGTGGTATCAACTAATCCAGCGCATCTAATGAACACTGCACTGTCAGGTGATAATGTAGTTGCTCTGGCACTTCAAGGACGAGTTCCATGTAAAGTAGTTGGCAAAGTTAGCAAAGGAGACATAATTGTTACAAGCGGAATATTTGGATACGGTTGTGTAAACAACAACCCAGTTAATGGCACAATGATTGGTAAGGCAGTAGGTGCTAAAAATACCAACGAACGCGGCATTGTTGAAGTAGTAGTAGGAAGATAATGTGAACTACTGAGTGATCTTTAGTCACTCAGTAGTTCACATAGATACGATAAATATATAAACAAACAGGACGCAAGAATGGCCAATAGATATCCCCTAATAATTGATGTCAATGACAATAATAAAATAAAAGAGATACCTACAGGTGATAATCTTACTTTACAAGGATCTTCTATTGTTCAAGTTCAGGATATTACAGCAACAGGAACTATTAACGCAGGCGATATTAGGTTAAATGGCAATAGACTAGTAGCTCAGACGTTTTCTGATCTAATAGAAACACCGTCTAGTTTTCAAGGTTCACAAGACTACTTTTTAAAAGTTAATGCGGCAGGCGACGGCATTGTCTATCGACCGCTAAGCGACCTCGGAAATATTCAACTTGATAGTCTAACACTAAACAGCGATATCATACCTAGTGTTAATGCTAGTGGTAGCATAGGTACTGACCAGGCATCATTTGCGAGGATCACTGCTACTAATCTAAAAGGAAACTTGCTAAGTTTAAATGACGAGCTTGTATTTAATGCTGGCACAGGGCTGATATCATATGCTGCAATACAGGGCGCGCCGTCAAGTCTTTCTGAATTCAATGACGACGTTGGATATCTAAAGGTTAATGATCTAAGCACTACAATTAATAACCTGCCGTCAGTTAGCACATCTAGCATTACTGTTAGCAATCTATTAACATTAGGCATAATAACAGCAGAGCCAGGCTCTCCTCAAAACGGAATGATTGCAATTGCGGACGGAACAAATTGGAATCCAACAAGCTCAGGAGTACAAACAATGGTTGTGTACCTAGGCGGCGCATGGAAGCAAATACAAACAGCGTAAGGAAAAGACAATGGCAGTAAACTTAATTAACGTAGGACAAATTGCTAACGACGGAACAGGTGATGATCTTCGCGAAGCAATGATAAAAATAAATGAAAACTTCGAAATACTTGATCTGACAATTGGCGCAACATCAACTGCTAGTAATCTTGGTACTGTGGGGCAAGGACTTTTTTCTGCTAGCATTAACGACGATCTACAGTTTAAAAAACTTAATAGCGGTACCGGCATTGCTCTAAGCTCAGATTTTGAAAAAGTTACAATTAGTAACACAGGCGTTGTTTCACTTGCAATAACAACCGACGGTGGCGCCACTCTGCTAGAAGGCAGCGCAGAACTAACTATTCAGGGTGGACCCGGTATATCCACTCGCATAGTAGACGGTAACCTTGTTATTAACAACGATTATCTTGCAGAACTGTCACAAGATATTACTCCGGAACTGAGTGGGAATCTTAATGCCGGTGGGTACGACATACTTAATGTAGGCAACCTTACCGGATTAGTAAATGGAGTTGACCCAGCGGCCTATGCTGTTTACTTTGAAAATATTGAGCTAGGTGGAATACTATTTTCTGTTACCAACACAATCGAATTACTTACTGCAACATCAGACTTTGATCTAGGAACTTTCACTAACCCGTCAGCAATTAGTATTGACGAGGGTGTGATTTAATATTCCGATAAATACTCTGCATGGAGAGTACTATAGATGAGCAGTATTTGGAACATACAGACAGGGGATAGAATAGCAACTTCAATCGAAAGAGAAGCTGTTAATATTCTGCTGCCCTTAACAAACAATAACGAAACTATTACTGAAATTATAAGCGGACGTCTCCCACCAGGTGCAAGATTAGAAGGTAATCGTATAGTAGGTACACTGTTTGAAGTAGCCTACAACCAAAGCTTTAACGTTGTTATCCGAGCAGAATTAGATGATCTATTTGAAGATCGAACTGTAGAACTAATAGTTACCGGTCCTGATGACCCACGCTGGGTTACAAACTCAGGGCTTTTACCAATTGGCGCAAACGATTCGTTATTCATTCTAGACAATGTACTGGTAGATTTTCAATTACTGGCCACAGATACCGATCTTCCAGCAGGCGACCAGCTAAGATACTATATTGCAAACGACGACGGTGAGCTACCACCAGGAATAGAATTATCAAACGACGGTAAACTACAGGGCATCGTAGAACCCCTGTTAAGTTTGGACCTGGACTTTGTTACTGATAGCAATGATGTAACAACAACAGGCTACAGCAGTTATGTTTACGATTCAGTACCCTATGGATTTAGTGCAACTTCGATTTTTTCTAGAAAACTAAACAGATATTATCCTTTTGCTGTCACTGTAACAGACGGTACTAGCTTTATTCGAAGAGAATTTAAAATATACGTAGTAGGAGACGATTTTCTAACTGCCGATAATACACTAATGCAATCCAGCACAGGGACATTTACTGCTGATTTAACCAACATAAGAACGCCCACTTGGCTAACACCAAGAGACTTAGGAGTTAGACGTGCAAACAATTACGCTACTATATATTTAGAAACAATTGACAATAATCAGCTAGACGGTGAACTAATATACACACTCGAAAACATAAACAATCTAGGCACTATAAGTAGATTACCACCAGGATTATTATTAGACAGCAGAACTGGTGAGATTACAGGACAAATTCCCTATCAGCCAGCTATTACAATAGACTACACATTTACAATACGCGCTACTAGGATATCACCAGATACTGGAATAGTTAGCATATTTGCAAACTACTTTGAAGACACTCCGCGAGAGGCAACCTCGTTTAAAATATTTAAGATAGATCGTACCGGTGATATAGACGGTATTAATGACCTATTGGCTTTGGTCAATCGAGAAATTCTTCTCGAAGAAAGACTGTATAGAGTTATAAATGTTGATGACTCAAACGCAGACTATGACGTAATTTTTTTAGGGTCGCCTCTTATCACCAGTGTTCCGTTAATACTCAGCAGGGCCAGTGTTACCAGCAGCGACTACTTATTTGTTAACCGCCTGTCTGAAATCAATAGGCAAAGGTACACTCAACGTCAATTAGAGTTTGAACAAAACAAAGCCTATACTATAAGTAGTATTACTCCGTATATTGAATACGAAATAACACAAACTGATCTCAATATTACAGGAATATTTCCTTCAGGCAGTCCTAGAGATATACAAGTAGGCGAAGATTATATTGTGGGTGATTATATTGTTCGCTCAGTGTCCAGCGGGGGAGACGGGTTTATCTATGTGTGCATAGCAGCACACGCAACTGAGCCACAACTTGATGCTAACGGTGATATTATCTTCGACGACCAAGGAAATGTTCAGATATTATTTGAACAAAATAAGTGGTCCGAAGTTGCCGAAACGTCTAATGAGCTAAGTGTTAACGACCGAGTAATTGCAACCGTACAGGCGCTTGAAGACACCTATAACAACAGGGCATTTGTCAGTGCTGTTGAACCTCGACAATGGATAATTAAAATACCTAGTACTGCTAGTTCTAGAGCTGTTTCAAATATTCGCAACTTCTTTGGCAATAACGGAACTATTGTTGTAAAAGTGCTGCGTGACAATGAGGATTTTGTACAGCTAGATAAAAATCTTACTGTTGTGCTAGCACAAGGAAGAAATATTGGCATAGCACTATTTGCCCGAGACTTTTTCTCTGAGGACATAATTGTTGCAGAAAACGACGAAGTAGTCATGCCCAGCAGTATAAAAACATTTAACCTGCAGATAATTGGAGAAGTTGACAGTAACATAAGTTGGATTACTGCTGCGGACCTAGGAACTATTAATGCCAACTTCACTAGTATTTTTAGATTAGAAGCAGAAACAACCGTGCCCTTTTCAAAGATGACATATAAACTAATAAACGGCAGACTACCGTTCGGCATGAGACTGCAATACAATGGAGAAATAGTCGGAGCTCCTAAGCAGTTTGCTGATGCAGAAGGTCTAGGACTAAGCATATTTGATAATAACAATGTGTCCTGGGATGGTAAAATACCTGGCGAAACAACTTTCGATCGACAATACGATTTCACTGTTAGAGCAGTTGATCGATTTGGCATTGCAGCAATCGACCGTACATTTACCGTTCGAGTAGAAAGTTTTGACAACACGCAATATACAGATATCTACGCAAGACCCATGCTTCAACAGAGTCAACGAGATGCGTTTAGAGACTTTACAAGCGATCCCAGCATATTTACACCTGATAAAATTTATAGACTAGGTAACGCTACATTTGGCATACAAAAGAACCTAGATATGCTGATCTATGCTGGAATTGAAGCCAAAAACATTGCAGAGTTTGTTGCAGCCGCAGCAAAGAATCATAAAAGAACAAAGTACGGGTTGGGAGAGTTCAAGACAGCAATTGCAATTGATCCAGATACTCAAGAACAGGTATACGAAGTAATTTATATTGATGTTAACGATTTTGCACAGACTGATAAAGGTAAAACACAAAGTAAGTTTAACATACGTAATACTAAAAAAATCACAGTTGACAGTTTACAGTATGCAGCTATCGACGATAATACAAACACTGGATCAGGCTTTGATTCTTTGCCAGTATATGGTCGTGGCGGCTTTGTTAGATTTATTCCCTCTACTCTAAACCAGCTAATTATCGAAACCAGGGAAGGCGATGTTGAACTTTCAACAGACAATGCAGACTTTGAGGTAGAAATAAATGACACTTCCAGTGTTGTAGTTGCTCTTGAAAGAAGCGACAGTGAACCATACAGAATTAGACCGAATCCTACAAACACATTGAAAGTGGATAGTAATGCCATACTTGCTGGTCAGAGTTCGGATGTCGTAAAATATAGAGCTAGTATTGAACACATGCGAGATAACATCAAGGCAATTGGGCAGAATGAAAGAAATTATCTGCCTCTTTGGATGCGAACTCCTCAAAACAAATTGCAAGAACTAGGATATGTAAGTGCTATTCCAGTTTGCTATTGTGTGCCAGGACAAGCAAAGAATGTTCTAGCAGCTATAAATAATAGTAACTTTAATCCTAATATTATTAACTACGACATAGATAGGTATATTGTTAAGCGAAGCAAAGACTCATTGGAAGAAAAATTTATACTATTCGCAAACTACCTATTCAACGTATGATAATAATAAATAGGATTATATAACAGAGGAATAATTATGGCAAGTCAAATTATAAGCGACACGCTGGATGCAGCGTACCCAGTTGCTGGAGTGGATAATGACACCCAGGGCTTTCGCGATAACTTTAGTATCATTAAGGCAGGATTAGGCATTGCAAAAAATGAAATTACAATTCTGCAGAGTAATACTGCTAAGCTGGATCAGTCCAACAACTTCGACGGCAGTGTAATTGCTAGCGCAGAATTGTCGTTGTCCACTCACTCATCACGTAATCCCCTAACAATAAACTCGGGATCGTCAAACTTAGAAATTAGTTTTCTAGAAGGACACTACCAAACAATTGCACTAGCAACTGACGCTACGTTTATGCTGACTGATTGGCCGACCCGCGACAATGGAGTCTATGTTTCAAAAATGACTGTAGAATTTAAAGGAAGTGATTCTACCGTACACGAAATAGGGTTAACGACCAATGCCGGAACAATTAAGTATTCGTCAGACTTTCCTACAACATTAACGGTTGCCAGTAATAACACATCGGTCATTATTGAATTTTGGACTGCAACCCAAGGACACACTGTGTTTGCAAACTACATCGGAGAGTTCTCGTGATAAGTCCATTAATACATTCACTAAGTGATCTAAGCGAAAGTCAACTGGATTCGAAAATATCTGAGCTTCAGCACAAATATTTTCAAAGTTCTAATCCCAGTGTTAAGCATCAAATCACTGTGTTCCTTGATATCTATCATGCTGAAGTAGCCGATCGTCGAGTAGTCGCAGCACAAAAAGAAAGAGAACAAATGGCAGAAAACGGCCACAAAAGTGTTGACAATCTAATCAATATCAACTAAACTGTTTGTATGATTGTAAAAACAGACAAGTTAGGAACACCAATCTTCACCACTTTAGATCTCGTAAACATGATCTACAGCGGACATGCAGATAAAGTACACCTTGTACAGTGTGAAGACACAGCTGACGTACAACGGTTTAATGCCGTTGCAAAAGAAAGGTATACTTCAGGATTACAAGTCTACAACTCATCAACTACAACAATGGTAGAATTCGATAATGCCTGCCAGTCTGAGTGGTTCATGCCTGACGAGTATCTAAAGATAGATATTTACGATCACCTTGTTGGATTATGCTCGAATCAAAACGAAATAAACAGACTAACTAGTGAACTAGAAGAATATCAATCTCGTAATATGATTAATATACTTAGGTATATGATATTTTTAGTTGATTTTATGAGAGAGAATGAAATAGTTTGGGGAGTCGGCAGAGGATCTAGTGTAGCAAGTTTTGTACTGTATTTAATCGGAGTGCACAAAATACACTCAATTCAATATGGCCTAGACTTCCATGAGTTCATGAGATAAGTAAGTATATAATAGGAGACACACATGTCAAAAGTATCATCAGGAAAAAAACAGCACATCAGCATGAGAGGAAAGCAAGTTGATATGGACTTGCTTCGCAAAAGAAACGAATTAACTCCGGCAGTGGGAAATGCAAGAGTAAATGCACGTGGTGACGAGCTAGGCCCAGGCGGCGAAATTACACGCAAGCGTGAAGCAATTGTACAAGAGCACTACGCCCAAGCAGGCAAAGCACGTCCAGATAGTGGAAGAGCGGAGTCATCCGACAAACAAGCAGAAGTAGAGCAGCCGACTACTAAATTAGCACCTGCAAAGAAATCTTCAAAGAAGTCTCAAACCAAAGTCGAACAACAATTAACAACATTAGAAATAGAAGAGCAAGACAACAATGAAGATAACTGGGCCGAAGATGCAAAGGGCAACTTTATAAAAAAGGTAAACGATGGCCACTAACATTAATAATATACAAGGCAACCTTAGAGCAATCAATAATCGAGTACTAGTTACCGAGATGCACTTTGGTGAACAAACTACTACTACTGGAATAGTAATATCCAACGATGACGGTAAGACTCGAGGCATCTACCCTCGATGGGGCAAGGTATACAGCAAAGGGACAATTAATAACGATGTATACGCTGTAGGTAATTGGATATTAGTCGAACACGGCCGTTGGACTAGAGGAATTAACCTTGAAGCTAACAACACTGAATTTGAAGTTAGAATGGTAGAAACTGAAAGCATTCTAGCTTATTCAGTAACTGCGCCTAATAGTTTAAACATGGGTGCAGAATACAGAGACGGTGAACACGCTACTGTAGACCCAAGTTCGTTTATAAATCCACAATACTAACCAAGAGGCTCAAATGAATTACGAAGAATTAATTACGCAATGGCACCACGACCGAAACTTGATTAACGGATCTGACGACAAGTCACAATTTTGTAAATTAGTAGAGGAAATGGGAGAACTTTCCTCTAACATCTGCAAAGGTAAAGACATTAAGGACGACATTGGTGATATGATGGTTGTACTAATTAACATTATGGTGCGCAATGGTCATACTATGGACGATTGTCTTGCAGTTGCTTATGACGATATTAAAGATCGTAAAGGAAAAATGATAGACGGAATCTTTGTAAAATCAGCTGATCTTACATAGATTACTCAGGCACACTTAGGCACACTTAGTCACACTTAGGCACATTAACCAGTACTGTTTGGTCGGGGCTGCTCGACTCATCAAGAGTTTGCGATGTAACATCGTCGACGGATATCGATGCACTGGAAGGCAAAAGCTAACTAAAGGCTTTAAATGAAGTAGGCGCTGTGATAAAGATACAACCTACAGGCAAGTAATTTCGCTTAATAGGGATTAACTACCATCCGTTGATATTGTGAAGCTAGAGTAAGGGGTACCGGTCAACCGCCTCTGATACAGAAATGTAAATCTCTTTTATTAAGATGGTCCATGCTCACTCAGATGAAAATGAGTTACCTTCAATTCACCCAAATGGGTGAGTTATGGCTCTACTATCTAGATGAACCAACTGAACCTGCCTGCTAGCAGTCATGCAGTACAAGTGGTATTTGATTAACCAAACATTATTCACAAAGAGAAGTTAGATTGAGCGCAAGCGAAAGCTTGTGTTAAGCGAAGCGTACACACATACAGTCAAACACCAATTATATTAATGGCATGCTCTGAATTAAAAGAAACTACTTATCTTAGACAATAGAAAAATATTCAACACACAGGACTAGTATTATGAGTTTACTACTTGATGCAGGAAATAAAATACGCACAGCCGTTGCTTGGGATATGTATCTGTTAGACAATGTGCCGGCTCTTGATAAATTATGGAGTCAGGGCAAGTTTGAACAGTTTGAGACCTACAAAGCCCTAGCGGGATTAACCTACAAAGATTACATAGAAAAGAACAAATATCATCCTAATGCCGGTCTTTTCTACTGCCCTTATATTCCAATAGAGTTTACAAATGTTGAATTTACCGTTACCAAGTAATAATATACTTTCTGAAGATGATTGGAACGAATACCTAATAGAGCATGTGCCTGCTCTTGCTACATTGTGGAAGCAAGATAAGCTTGAACTGTTTGAGACCTACAAGGTATTAGCTGGCTTTTCTTACGCTGAATATATATTAGAAGGTTCACGAAACTTTATGAGTGAGCTAGCTAGTGTTCAACCTATGTCAGCACCCACAGGTGCAATATACAAAATTCGACTAATTAAATAAGTCATTGACATTCCTTAAATTCTGCGCTACACTGTATTGACAGTATAGGAGCAGATTTTGAAACTTCCAGAAACAGCAACAAACAACAAAAGTCTTACTACTACTGGGCTCGCAGGCATTGTCTTGATGTTCCTGCACCTTACTAGCTCCATTACAGGATGGGGTTGGCCCATCCTGTATATATTCTTAATCATATCTGGCATTGGTCAGGAAAACAGGAAAACTTAATGGCTACTCATGGAACCATAGATTTAGAAACACTTGACGTTAAACCTGGCGCAACTATCCTAAGTATAGGTGCAGTTAAGTTTGACCCCAAATCAGATTCTGAACCGCATTCAGAATTATACTTTAAGATTGATATTGACGAGCAGGATCAGCTGGGACGATCAGCAAGTGACAGTACAATTGAGTGGTGGGGCAGGCAAGACCCTGCCGTTATGGAAGAAGCGTTTGATCCCGTAGGCAGACTCAGCGTAGAAGACGCATTGCGACAGTTATCCAAGTGGTGCGTAGGAACCAGTGTGCTTTGGGGGCAAGGCTACGGCTTTGACTATACTATTCTTGAAGACTTATATCGCTGTGTAGGAAAGCCGATTCCTTGGAACTTTTGGCAGATCCGTGACAGTCGTACACTGTTCTCAGCATGTAAGCAGGATCCGAGAAAGACGTTGGGGCAGAATAATTTGCACAATGCACTATCAGATGCATACTTCCAGTCTAAAAGTATTCAAATTGCCTACAAGGAGTTAAACATACAGCGATGAAACCACGTGAAGAAATAGTTGAAGAAGTTATTAACTGGTTCCACAACGAAGCAAAACAGTCTAAGATGGCGTTTTTAGAAACAAAAGAATCGGACCTAATACTGTATCATCACACGCTGGGTCGCAAGATACGCAATGAGTTCAGTTTATGGGAAGCTAAGTGGACACCGGAGCTACAGGACGGTGTTGACTGTAGCTCCGGTCACCCTGATGCTTTGAGTCAAGGCATTATACAAGAAGTCTGGACCAGACTTCTAGGACAAGATTTATGATTAACACCCCCGAAGGAATTATCCGAAACATGTGTTTGACCTACAACCACGCATATTTTCTACCTACTAAGGCTGATGACGACGATAATCTCCTTAATTGTGCACTAACTATTAGTGAGAAAGAGTATCTTTGGAGACAGATGACACAGATATTTAATAACGATATTGAACCGTTTATGGAGTTTAAAAAATGAGTATGTTAGACTTTGCAAAATCAGAACTAGACTGTATCGGAATGACAGATGACGATTTAAGCGGCGAAGACATAAACTTTTGTATGCGTGATCACATTTTGCGCATGGTTGAAGAGTTTAGCAAAGAAGGCCACAGTGGATACAGCGCAAGCTATGCATTAGGTATTCTCAAGAAGCTGCTGGCGTTCGAGCCGTTAACACCGCTTACCGGCGAAGACAGCGAGTGGATAGACGTCACCGAAGAGTCAGGAGGTAATGTAATGTACCAAAACAAGCGATTGAGCAGCGTATTTAAAGACAACAACAGCGCATGGGATATTGACGGCAAAGTATTTTGGGAATGGTACACCGACGAAGAATCCGGTGAGAAGTCTAAAATCTACTTCTCAGGCAGTGGCTGCGCAACACCTGTGGGGTTCCCCTACACAAAGCCTGACGAGCCAATTTACGAATACCGTCCTACTGAGGACGAAACTGTATAAATGATTCATACTAAAATACAACAAATTCTTGCAAGAGAAACTACCAGACAACAGGAAACAATAGAGCTGATAGCCAGCGAGAATTTTGCTAGCCCAGAAGTGATGCAGCTTTGTGGAAGTGTTTTCACTAACAAGTATGCAGAAGGTTACCCAGGCAAACGCTATTACAATGGCTGTGAATATATTGACGAAATTGAACAGTTAGCAATTGATAAACTCAAAACACTGTTTGGCTGCACGTTTGCAAACGTACAACCGCATAGTGGAGCTAATGCAAATACAGCAGCGTTTCAAGCATTCCTCAACCCAGGAGACACTATACTAGGTATGGATCTTGCAAGTGGCGGACACCTGTCACACGGATCTTTACCAAACATATCCGGCAAAATCTACAATGCATTCAGCTACGGAGTGGATGCAAACGGCTGGATAGACTACAACCAAGTCGAACAGCTTGCTTACCAGCACCGTCCCAAAATGATCATATGTGGAGCTAGTGCATACCCACGACAGATTGACTTTGTGCGTTTTAGGGACATCGCAGACGCTGTAGGCGCAGTATTACTAGCTGACATTGCACATTACTCAGGTCTAATTGCCGGAGGAGTATATCAAACTCCAGTAGGACTAGCTGACGTCATTACTTCTACCACACACAAAACCCTACGTGGTCCACGCGGTGGCATAATCATGTGGAATGACCCTGCCTACACTAGAAAGATCAACAGTGCAATCTTTCCGGGCACACAGGGCGGCCCGCTGATGAATACAATTGCAGCCAAAGCGCAATGCTTTATTGAAGCAGACACTGTGTCATTTAAGCAATACGCAGCGCAAGTAGTTAACAACGCTAGAATAATGTGTGACGTATTTAACAATCATGGTATTAAAACATTGACACACGGTACAGATTCTCATATAATACTACTAGACTTAAGTACTAGCAAACTTTCGGGAAGAGCTGCTGCTGACTTACTTGAAGAATGCGGAATTACCGTTAACAAAAACAGCATACCTAATGACCCACGCTCCTTTGTTGAGACGTCAGGCATCAGAATAGGAACAGCAGCAGAAACGACTCGCGGGCATGGATCGGAATGGTTCTGCCAGCTTGCTCAAAAAATAGCAAATATTTTAAAAACTAAAACTAAAACTAAAAGGTAAATTATGAATCAATTATGGACCGAAAAGTATCGGCCAAATGATCTAAACGGCTATGTCTTTAAAGACAACTCGCAAAAAGAACAGATAGAAGGATGGATCAAACAGGGCAGTATTCCGCACCTGCTTTTATCGGGGTCGGCCGGAATTGGTAAGTGCCTAGCCGGTACCGAAGAAGTTTGTATAGAAATCGACACTGCTACATTGACTTCTTTACAAAAAGAGCAGCTATTAAAATACCAATCAATTGATAAGCATTATAAAATACCGATCAAAGAACTTTTCAAAATACTAGAACTGGACGAGATTGAATATAACGTGCCTGTTGTTAGCAAGCACTGTATAAAAATTGATAGCCCCACAGGCTATGTACCTGTTAATGGGCTTGTAAAGAAAAGACACACTGTTGCTACTTATGTATTTGATAACAATACAGAACTTAAATGTTCTACAGAACATTTGGTCTTTAGTAATGGTATTCCTAAGAAGATTAGTAAATGTGACGTAGTAGATACTATAAACGGGCCGGCTAGTATAGTTGGAATGTTATCAGGAGACGAACAAGACGTGTATGATGTGGCATTAGACACACCACACCAGTATGTAACACCCAATGGCATTATACATCATAACACTACTCTAGCTAAAATACTAATTAATCAGTTGGACGTGCAAGATACTGATGTGTTGATTGCTAACGGTTCAAAAGAAGGCAGAAAGATCGAATGGGTTGATAAGCTGATTATGTTTTGTCAGACCATGGCATTTGGTGACTATAAAATTGTGCTGATTGACGAAGCAGACTATATGAACATCAACAGTGTGCAGCCTGCCCTGCGTAACCTCATGGAATCATATAGTGCAGATGTTAGATTTATTCTAACTTGTAATTATCCCAACAAGATTATGCCGGCCATTCACAGCAGGTGTCAGCACCTTCACTTTGAAAAAATTGATCAAACAGAGTTTACTGCTCGAGTTGCCGAAATACTTATTACTGAGAATGTAACATTTGATCTTGAAACTATAGATAGTTATGTAAAAGCATACTATCCAGACATGCGTAAATGTATTAATACCGTACAGCTAAACTCACAAAGTGGTGAGCTGGAGGCCGCAGCTACTGCCAGCACCAGTGCTGACTTCCACTTGGCAATGACAGATTTGTTCAAGGCAGGTAAGATTACAGAAGCCCGTAAGCTAGTCTGTAGTCAAGCACAGCCGGAGGAAATGGATGAAGTGTACCGCTGGCTCTATAATAACATTGAGCTTTTTGGTGCCAGCGAGCACCAGCAAGACAGTGCAGTGCTAATTATCAAACAAGGGTTAGTAGACCATGCATTGGTCGTTGATCCGGAGATAAATTTAGCAGCAACTATGATCAGACTTGCACGTAATCTAGAGAAATAGGTTGACGCTCCTTCCTTGTGAGCTTATACTGTCAAGACACTAAGCAAACAAGGAAAGAAAAATGAGAGTATTTAAGAAAACTTGTTCCCTACTCTGGAATGATACCTGCTACGTTTTAAAGGAGGTACTATTACCTTATCTAGGTTATGTATGCGCTCTCCTTGTTTTATTAGCATCAATGGTGGGCACACTGAGTTTGCTAATGCATTATACATCATTGTCGGACGCGGGTATGTTTTTGGTAATTGTAGCCCAATCAATAATTCTACTCGGTGGCGGTTTTTGGATACACGTGGCTTGCCGCAAAGCTAAGACTATGATCATTGCAGAAAACAAAAATCTCATCAACCTCATTAATGAGACACGATAATGCGAGTACTTAAAGAAACGATTAAACTGATGAAAAAAGACCTTAGGATTTGGGCTAAAGGTCATTTGGTACCACTTCTTGTGTTTTTGTTAATTACTGCAACAATAAATGCAGATGCTATTATCACAGCACTAATGGCTGCATTCACTCCTTTTGGCGGTGATGGCGTGTTAATAACTATATTAATTGTAGGCATTATCCAAATATTCCTAGCTACCTGGGCATGGGGCGCATATAAAACAGCAGCAAAGAATGTCAAGAAAGAGAACGACGAGCTGTTGAGAAACATTAAACACACTAAGTCACGCAACTAACACTGAGCTAACAAGGTAAGAGAAATGAAACGAGTATATAAAGAAACAGTAACGCAGATGCAGACAGATTTTCAAGAATGGGCTGGAGAATGGCTTAGGCCTATTTGTGTTGTCGTACTATCAATTGCCTTTGTAGTTGCATCTGCAATTGGTCTTATAATCTTATTACCATTAACCGCCGGCGGGTTTTCTGTCATAATACTTATACTTGTAGTAGTAGTAACTGAGATCTTTCTAATAGCTTGGACAAATAATGCTTACGTCAAAGCAAGAGAAAAAATTAAAAAAGAAAACAAAATGCTAATAAACAACGTTAGGTATCCACGATGAGATTCGTTAAAACGATACTTCGTGAAATTAGAAATGATATAAAATCTATATTTTCACTATTCAACATTAAAGTGATTCTGTTTATAGCAGGTGTCGTTAGTTGGGCAGTGTTCGTAGTTTGGTTCGCTTGCTTTTTAGAAACTGTTGTTGGACTCCTTCCAGGAGAGGCAGCGCCGGTTTCTATATTTTCGTCTTTGGCTGTTACTGCGCTAATTCTCTGGATCGTAAATATAGTAATCCGAGCAAGAAAACGAATCAAATACGAGAATACTCAAATATTAAACACAATAAAAGGAAACACACGTGACCAAAATAAATACAATTAAAGCAATATTAGCTTGTGATGATCACGGCGGCATAGCAGCAAATGGAGCCCTTCCGTGGCCACATAACTATACAGATATGCGTTGGTACCAAGAGCATACTAAAGGACACGTTATCGTACTGGGTTCCACAACTTGGTGCGCACCTGATTTCCCCAGGCCAATGCCTCTACGTATAAACGTGTTAGCTACAACTAGGCCAGATGAGTTTCCTGGTGCGGCCCAATATATTAGCGGCAACATTGCTGATCAAGTGTGCTTGGTTGCTGATGCATTTCCAAATCTAATCACTTGGGTAATAGGCGGCCGCAACCTAATTGATCAAACACTGGATGTCATTGACGAGTTCTATCTAAGCAGAATTCCAGGTAGTTACGATTGTGACACATTTCTAGATGTTGCTGCTATTGAGGACCAGTTTGAGTTAACGTTCCAAGAGGTACATCCTGAGGTTACATTTGAGATATGGAAGAAAAAGTAACTGTTACTGACAAAGAACACACATACCTTGTGCTAAAGTGGGGTGTAAACTATCTACTTGATCTTTATTACTTATGGGCAGGCGGTGCTAGTGGACTAACTGAGCTAGAAAGAAGAGCAGCAAAACTGTTTGAACGGCACCGTAACCAAGCAGAACTGATACAAGCAGACGAGATCAAAAAAGAAATAGACCGAGAATTGATAGACAATATTATCAACCTAGCAAAGGACCAAAGCAAATGAAATCATCAAAAGAAAAAAAAGAAACAATTGAGCTACTAACAAACGCTAATCGCTATCACGAAGAAACAGAAAAATCAATAGGTACAGCGGCCGAGAAAGACTTTACTGACTATCAGTTCGAAGTATCACTAGATTGGATTAGGAGAGGTGCAGGAATTGACCAGAAAAAGAAATAATGAGTAATAAATCAGAAACTTCGTTAACTGAAAAAGATCGATTACTTTTAGAGATCAAGTATGGACAAAACTACATTGACAAGCTTACAAATGCCAGGTTCAATGATGTAGAACCGTGGGCAACTAAAGCCGAACGTCGAGCAAATCAAGAATGGTTATTGAAAATGTCTGGCATAGTAAAAAAAGGATAACGCTGAATGAAAGAATACCTACGAGCACTAGAATATATTTTAGAAAACGGCAAGAATAAAAATGATAGGACTGGCACAGGAACTAAAAGTGTATTCGGCTATCAAATGCGATTTGATCTGCGCAAAGAATTTCCAGCTGTTACAACTAAGAAATTAGCGTTTCGTGGAGTAGTTAGTGAACTGCTATGGATGTTAGAAGGCAGCAGTGACGAACGCAGGCTAGCTGAAATACGTTACGAAGACAAACGAGAAAACCTTATTGGCAAAAGAACTATCTGGACAGCCAATGCTAACAAGCAGGGCAAGGACCTAGGATACACTAATACAGACCTAGTAAAAGAACTGGGACCAATTTATGGCCATCAATGGCGACACTGGGATGCTGCACTAGGTTACGTAGATCAAATTGCAAATGTTCTTGAAGGATTACGCAATAATCCTGATGGTCGACGACATATTGTAAGTGCGTGGAATGCCGATAAAGTAGGTGCAATGGCACTTCCTCCGTGTCATGCATTTTTCCAATTCTATGTGTGCGACGGTGAGCTAAGCTGCCAACTGTACCAGCGCAGCGTCGATGCTCCGCTTGGACTGCCGTTTAATATTGCTAGCTACAGTTTACTGGTTCATATGTTTGCTCAGATACTAGGACTAGGAGTAGGTGAGTTTGTACACACTTCAGGTGACCTACACATATATCACAATCAAATAGACGCTGTTAGAGAGCAGCTAAAAAGAGATCCGTTACCTGGCCCTATTTTGATAATGCCAGCATTTACAAATCTAGAAGAGCTGCTTCAAACAAAAACCAGTGATTATGAGTTAATAGGTTACCAACATCACCCAGCAATAGACATTCCGTTTGCTACATAGAAATACTTGACCGGCATACAAAGGAAAGGGAGTAGTATGAAACTAATGCATATGGAAGATATTAAGCCGTCACATTGGATATCGAACTTCAAAACGTCTTGTCCAGTAGTTATTAACGTTAACACTGGTTATGAAATGGCTGGCGTTATTTCTAGAGTTGTTAGGCTTTGTGAACAATGCAATAGCGACACTACTGTGGTATGGGACACTGAACATCATACAGTAATACTATGGTTTGATGATGCCAAGTGGGAAACTTATTTTTCGTTAAAAGGAATAAGGGGTTAGTAAAATAATATAGTCAAGATAAAAGGAGCCATTGGCTCCTTTTATCTTGAGTTACTAGGTGTTATTCGTCTCCGTATATCTCAAGAACTTCCTTAACTGCGTCATGTCTCTCAACGTCTCCTTGTGCAAAACGGACTATGTCCAAATGAGTTAGATCTTTTGATTCTAAGAGATTTAGGAAATTAATTAAACCGTTATCTTTAGATCGGTCTGCTTGTGCTAAGTCTCCTGTGACTGCCATATAAGACCCTTGTCCTATGCGTGTAAGCAACATCTTCATCTGTCTTTTAGTAGTCGACTGACACTCGTCTGCGACTATATACGAGTTTTTAAAGGTTCTGCCTCTCATAAAACCAAGTGGCGCTATCTCAAGTATACCTTCTTGCATCATTGCTTCTAGCTCTCTTGAATTAAAATACTCACGCAACACATCCATAATAGGTCTTACCCATGGAGCCATTTTTTCTTCTAACGTGCCTGGCAGTGCACCAATGTCTTCGTCTGTGTCAACTGCTGGTCTAGTAACCACGATCTTGTCAACTTTGCCGTCTTTGAACATTTTTACAGCAGCTTGAACTGCTAGCATTGTTTTGCCGGTACCAGCAGGACCTACCCCGAATACAATACTTTTGCTTTCGTCAAGTAGTTTTAGTACGTATGATTCCTGTGCTATGTTTTTAGGTACGATATGAACTTGCTGTTGTTGTTTGCGTTGATTGATCTCGACTACGTTGCCGAAGTTTTTGCTAGTCTGCTTTTTAGCAGTATTTCGTTTTGCACCCATTAAGTGTCCTCCTTAGGGTCGAAGAGTAAGGTAATGTTTTAGTAACCATGTTGTCCTTACACTAATATTTACCTTTTGTCGCGGATTAATAAATTAGTATAGAACTCTTATCATACGATAAATAAGAGTAATAGAATGAGGCAACTTAAAAACATGCATGACGTATTAGATATTGTTAAGAACATTGAAAACGTTTTCGGTTCAAATACATCGTTCCAGGTGCTTAAAGACTTCGAAAGAGTCTTAGATCATCTTGACATATATGTATATGCAAACTGGATGGAAGGCGAGGTAGTTGAAGGCCCTAATATCGAACGACACTGGGTAACCTGCTCTTTTATGTGGCCTGAAGAAGAAATGCCTGACCCAATGGGCGGCAAGCGCCTGCTAGACTACGACTGTAAGGTGCGTTATTCTAAGTCTCATCTTGTTGTGCCGAGAAAGATAGAAGAGCCAAATGACATTCGTCCTGGAACTAAGAAAGGTAAACTAGACCGTCTTCCGGTTTGGGTTGTTGAGATTCAAATGCCCAAGAAATTAATGGCAGATATTTACACAGGTTATATGGGCGATGCTTTTGAACCGCCTGAACAGACTGCTCCTCCGGCAGAAGAAACTCAACCAGCAGACGATATGGCTACCGACGAAGATATGGGTGACCCAATGGACGAAGAGGAGGCTAGTGTATGAGTTTAACCAAAGGAGATCTTAGAGATCTAGTAGACGAGATTATAGAAATAGACTCGTACAAAAGTAAGATGGGCAGTGACGAAGACATTGTTACTGTTGCGTTCAGTACAATGACAACTGAATCAGCAACGGATCTAGCAGATTTTATAGAAAGAGGATATAGCTTTGTATTAGACGCCGACGCTACGCCGGGCGAACAAAGTGACGGAACATACAAAGTGTTCGTAGAAATTCAAAGAGACAAGGCAGTGCCGGCACAAATTGAAGAGCTAGTAAACGGTGTTAAAAACCTTACTGATATGAAAGAGATTAAGTTTAGATACTATAAAAACTTTAGGAGTGTGCCTCTGACACAGGCTGCGCTAGAAGAAGTTATGCCAGTCGACGCTGACGAATATGATATCACAGTAAACGAGTCTAATCTAAATAACTATAAGAATTTCTTTAATAGGAGTTTTGTCGAAGACGTTAGTATGCGAGACGACATGATAACTATTAAAAAAACATACGCTGATCCTGTTCAATTTAAGTTCATTGACTTTGGTCCTGCGCAGGAAACATTAGACAACATATCAGAATCGTTTAACGCGAACGACTTTTCAGAAATCATCTTCTTGTCTAAATATATCGGCGACTATAACATTACCAAATACGGTAATAAATTAACTTTTGAGAATGAAAACCATGTATTGGTCTTGGAAAGAATTGTTTACTAAAAAAGATAATATAGCCGCTGACTTTGCATTTACTTTTAATAGTAATATGCTAGAGGAACTGTTGACTGGAAATACCCACCCAGATGATTGGTTCAAAATAATGTGTAAAGTACTGCCTAAATACGAAATTACTACAGTTGAAAGAGTAGCCGGCTTTATTGCACAATGTGGTCATGAAAGCAGAGACTTTAGTGTGCTTACAGAGAACTTAAATTATTCTGCCAGCGCACTGAACAAGATCTTTCCTAAATACTTTGAACGTGCAGGACGTAATGCAGCAGACTACCACAGACAGCCAGAAGCGATTGCTAACATAATTTACGCTAACAGAATGGGCAATGGGGATACTGCAAGTGGCGACGGTTGGTACTATCGTGGCGGCGGCATATTACAGCTAACGGGATTTAACAATTATAGTCAATTCGGTGCGTACATCGGTATGAGTGCACAGAGTGCGGCTGAGTATGTACGTACCAAGGAAGGTGCCTTAGAAAGCGCATGCTGGTTCTGGAAAGAGAATAACTTAAACAGATATTGCGACAGACAAGACATCGTTGGATTAAGCAAGCGCATTAACGGTGGCACTCACGGAATGGACGACCGAAAGGCGCGTTACATAAAGGCCACGGACGTACTAGGTGGCGATCTTGAGTCAAGTAACATAAACCTCAATGTAATACTAAAAGAAGGTAGTAGAGGACCAACAGTGGCGCTGGTACAAGAAAAGCTAGGCATTACATCCGACGGCATTTACGGCCCGGGTACAGGGCGAGCAGTCAAGCGTTGGCAGAAAAAAGCAGGACTAGTAGCAGACGGAATTGTGGGGCCGAACACTATTAAGGCATTACTAGGAGAGTAATATGGGATTTAAACTTGCAGGTGTATTTGCGTTAGTCATGCTGCTCATGGGCGGCTTGGGCTACTGGTATTACTCAGATAGTCAATCAACAATTGCTACCCTGCAGAAGAATAATGCTGTGCTCGAAACATCTTTAGAACTTAGTGAAAGAGCTGTAAATACTCTCAAGTCTAACATTGCAACTGCTAACAACCAAATAACAGAATTGAACGAAGACTTTGCAGATATTCGATCGCAAAATAACCAGCTGGCTAATAAACTCGAAAAACACGAGTTAGGTGTGTTAGCAAGTCGTAAGCCGGGACTAGTTGAACGAGTTATAAACAATGCAACTGAGAAAGCCAGTAGGTGTTTTGAATTATTAAGTGGCGCTGAGCTAACAGAGAAAGAAAAAAACGCAGCGTTAGCAAAAGAAGCAAACTCTGAGTGCCCGTGGTTGTTTGAAGATAAGGAGCCTGTCAATGAAAGCAACTAATGTGCTAGTGCTCGTCCTGGTCGCAACCCTGCTAAGCGGGTGTAGCTTGTTTACTAAAAAGGTTGACGCTTCGTTTACTCCTATTGCTAAACCAGAATTAGTGTTGCCAGATGCTGATGAGATACGTATGCGCAGTCTCGAATGGTATATTATTACTCCTGAGAACTATCAAGAAATATTTGAAGAATTAAGACTGTCAGGAGAATCAGTAGTATTGCTAGGTCTGACCAGCAACGGCTATGAAAGAATTAGTCTGAACCTTGGTGATATACGTGCGTTCATACAACAGCAGCAAAGCATTATCAAAGCGTACAGACAATACTATATCCAGTCAGAAAAGACTATGGACGAAATCAATAACAAGATTCAAAAGAGTAACACTGAGTAAATAGTTAAAAGAACACAGCACTTGGGACCGTTATAGTTACATAAGCCCATAGTGTGTCGGTGCTCACTACCGTTGGAACTGGGCCGCTACCTTTAGTTTTAAAAAGTGTGAGTATTATTTTAAGCAGTTACTCCATAAATATAACAAGGAGTGACTATCATGGACAATATGGCAAAATTTGACAACAACGATGACGGTAAACTTACTGCAACTGAGTTTGCTCTCTATAAAGAAAATGAAACACTAATAGCTGACCTTGCTAAGCAAAATGACCAATCGAAGATGGCGTGGACTGCTATAATGACTATGCTGATTTTCACTGCGTTGTTATTCATGCCGTTTGTAGATGTTGATCGAGTTGCTGCTCTGGCAGATATGATCGACTTATTCTATCTTGCACAAGCAGGCATAGTAGGTGCATTTATGGGCGCAACCGCTTGGATGAAACGTAAGTAATATCAAGATCTTCTAATATACTACTAGTCTCAGATAAGTAAGAGCATGGACTACTATAACTTACTAAATGTTAAAAAATCAGCAACCGTTGAAGAGATTAAAAAATCTTATAGATCACTAGCAATGAAACATCACCCTGATCGGGGTGGTGACCCTGACACGTTTAAAAGTATTAACGAAGCATATGATATATTAGGCAATGCGGTCAAACGAGCTGCATATGATAACCCTCCAAACAACCACCAGTTCAATAGTCAAAATTTTACTCACCCTTACAGCCCGTTTGAGCAAGCGTTTAATCAGCATGGCTTTGGTCACGGGTTTGCTCAGCGTACTGTTCGAAACAAAGATGTAGTGATGATAGTAACGCTGGAGCTACGCGATACAATGACTGGAAAAAGTTTGATCATGCAGTACAGATTGGCTGGGGGTGAGTTAGAAACAGTAACAGTAGATGTTCCTGCAGGCGCAAAAAACGGCGACACGATACGCTATCAATCACTAGGAGATAACGGACATCCTGATTATCCACGAGGCAATCTTCACATAAAAGTGAGAGTAAACAATGCCCAGGGTTGGGAAAGGGATGCAGATCATCTTATTACAAAAAAACAAGTAAACGTGTTTGACTTAATGCTAGGAGGTGTTATACTAGTAAGTACACTAGAGGACAAGAAACTAGAAATTAAAATTCCTCGTGGCACTAAGCCCGGACAAATATTTAGTGTTACAGGGCATGGCATTCCTAATATAAACACAGGTAGGCGGGGGAACTTATACGTTGAAATAAATGCAGAGATTCCAAAAATTACCAATGAACAGTTGATAGACGAAATTATCGTATTACGAAACAAGATTAATAAACAATGAGGATTTAACATGGTAGAACCAAGCAAAGAACTGCAAGAAACTTTCGATAAAGCAATCAGCAACGCAAAAAAGCTCAGTCACGAGTATGTTACTCTTGAGCACATGGTCCATGCTATGTTTTGCGAAAAGAGCTTTGCAAGTATTATGACAGAGTTTGGAGCCGACGTTGATTATATCAAGTCGAACTTGGACTACTACTTAACTCACCAATGTGACGAGATAATTACTGATCAAACAAAGTATAAACCTAAGAAAACGCAAACAGTTGAACGTGTACTTAACCGTGCATTTACACAGGTGCTGTTTGCTGGTCGACAAGAAATTGGACTTGTTGACGTACTTTTGAGCATTTTGTCAGAAAAGAAAGCAATGTGTGTCTATTATCTAGAAAAAGGCAATGTTGAAAAAGCCAAGTTTGCAGCATACCTCGCCAAAGAATTTGACGAAGAATTTGAAGAAAGCGAATCTGCTTCACCTGAAGGAAAAAAAGCACTAAAAAGCTTTACATCCGATCTTAACAGCCTTGCAGAAAAAGGCAAAATTGATCCTATTATCGGGCGAAGCGAAGAACTAGAAAGCCTGGCATTAGCACTAGGTCGGCGTACTAAAAACAATGTGTTATTGGTGGGAGATCCCGGTGTCGGAAAAACGGCAATTGCCGAGGGACTAGCATATAACATTGTTAACGGTGCTGTACCAAAGTTCCTGCAAGATTACAAAGTGTTTAGTTTAGATATTGGGTCAATGCTAGCCGGCAGCAAGTATCGGGGAGACTTTGAAGAACGATTTAAGAACGTACTGGATGCTTTGCAAAAGCAGGGCAAAACAATCATGTTTATTGATGAAGCCCATATGATGAATGGCGCTGGCGCTGGCAGTGGCGGGAGTGCAAACGACCTAGCAAACATGCTTAAACCAGCACTGTCTAAGGGTGACCTAAAGGTAGTAGCGTCTACTACCTGGGAAGAGTACCGCAAGTATTTTGAAAAAGACCGTGCGCTTATGAGACGATTTCAGCGCGTAACGGTTGACGAGCCCACAGTAGAAGTTACTAGGGACATACTTGAAGGGCTTAAAAAGTATTACGAAGACTACCACAATACAGTAATAACTGGCCAAGCAATTGACGCCGCTATTAAGCTCAGTGTTAAATACCAAACAACAAAGAAATTGCCAGACAAAGCAATTGATCTCATCGACGTTGCCTGTGCGAGATACAAGCTCAAGGACGACTTTGAAGGTGATCGCATTGTAGATGAAGAGCAGATACAATTTGAGCTTGCTAAGATGGTCAAAATGCCAATAGCACAGATTGCAGAAAAAGAAACTGATAATCTGGTAAACCTGGAAGCTAACCTTAAAGGATCGGTTTATGGGCAGGATACTGCTATTGAATCAATTGTTGATAAGATTCTTGTTAACCAAGCAGGGCTAAAGCCGGATGACAAACCAGTGGGCAGCTTTGTATTTTTAGGTCAAACTGGCTGTGGAAAGACAGAAACTGCCAAAGCACTTGCTAAAAATCTAGGAGTTGCACTAGTAAGATTTGACATGAGTGAGTATATGGAAAAGCACTCTGTAAGCAAGCTGATTGGCTCGCCACCGGGTTATGTTGGATTTGACGACAATGCCGGAGTACTAATTACTAAACTGCAAGAAAATCCAAACTGTGTATTGCTGTTAGACGAGATTGAGAAAGCGCACCCAGACGTAAGCCAGCTGTTGTTGCAGATTATGGATAACGGTAAAATTACTGGGTCAAATGGCAAAGAAGCCGATGCTCGAAACTGTGTACTAATCCTAACAACTAACCTTGGTGCTGCTCAAACTGAGAAGAACTCCATAGGATTTAATGATGAGGAGGATGCTAAGTATGATGATGCTGAGTTCAAGCGATTCTTTGCTCCTGAATTCCGAAATAGACTAGACGGCGTAATTACTTTTGCTAGATTAGGAAAGCCCGTAATGATGAAAATTGTTGGTAAATTCTTGTGCGAATTACGCGACTTGGTTGCTAACAAAAACATTACAATTGAGATTTCCGACGAAGCACTTGACTTCTTAGTTGACAAAGGATTTGATCCAAAGAATGGAGCAAGGCCGTTACAGCGTGTGATCGATAAAGAAATTAAGCGGCCAATGTCTCGACAAATATTATTTGGGGACTTAAAGAACGGTGGCAATGTTACTATTGATTGTCATGCAGGTGAAATCAAGCTATTATGTTCAGCAAATGTAATTCATGAAACAGTTTGAAACAACAAAGTTGCATTACGGAAAGTATCAGTACAAGCTGCTACTTTCCAATCAGCTAAACACAATATTCCGATCTAGTCTTCAGAAAAGTAGTGTGTTAAGTTATGCTAGAGAAAGACTTGACCAACTAACTGAAAGTTATCAACGTAACGAACCAATGTCCGAAATAGTTTGGAGGACAACACGTAGAGTTCCAGTTGATCATTATCTCGACGCCAAAAATATCTATACCATATTAAAGTTTGCTGAAGATTACAAAATAAGACTTAACCCTGGCAGAACTTTAATAATATACTCTAATGATAAAGAATTGCTTACTAAAATAGCAAGCAGAATGATAGTTAGCAATAGGGAGTTTTGGGAACCTGATGCTGACTTTGCTAAGTTCTTACAGACAAAAAAGAACATAATACTCACTAATTCTGTTCCTGAGTTTTTGATAAAGGTTACTTTTGGAAACAACAAAATTAATCCTGACTTCGTTAATTGGTTAGAGGCCAATAAGGACAAGAGCAGAGTTGGTACATTAACTATCAATAACATTAAGAACGGGCATTATACTTCCGGGCTATACATTTATGTAAGAGACGATAAAGTGCTTAAACTTATTAGTATGCTAATTGGACATAACATTAGAAGGATAGACTATTTAGTATATAAAAAAGATATTGATAAATATTAGCATGGCAACTAGCGAAATAATTTTATCAAACAACACTCACTCTAGCGAATCGGCTATAACCGAAACAGTCACTGGAGAAAAATATAAAGGTGACGGTTACTACGGCAGAAGAGACGGAGTACATACTGTACAGTACACCTACGACAGCCTGAATGGATCCATTATCATTCAGGCAACTCTAGCATTAGACCCCATCGACGAAGATTGGTTTACTGTGCATTTATATAACGATAGCAATGGCTTTGGCAGTAGGATTATTAACTTCACTGGCAATTATGTTTGGATAAGAGCAGTTGTTAGTTTTGTTGGTGGAACAGTTGATTCCATCGTGTTAAATCACTAGGACCTAAGCTATGAACCATTTTGTAAGAATAATCTTTGAAAAGAAAGAGGGTTTACTGGAAAGTCTGGATAACACTATCTTTCCTGCATTAGAACTTTTAGAAACAGAACAGAACGCAAGTGTATTTCATATACCTTTAGAACGCAACTTGGCCGAAGATGAATCAGACGAGTATGCAGAAAGGTTAGCAAATTACCTTTTTGAAAACGGTTATGATGACTTTGACATTGAAATTTCAACTATGGACGGAGAATTATCTAACGAGGAAACACTTAATGCAAATGAGTTCTTTGAAGAATACGGTGTTATGTGGTATAATAGTGTACAGCTAGACGAAGCTGAGTATCAAGGTAGCAAAGTTAAGCTAGGTAAGCCCATTAGAAGCTCCGACGGACCGAAAAAGTTTCATGTATACGTTACAGATCCAAAGACCAAGAATACAAAGAAAGTAAACTTTGGTGATCCTGATATGGAAATCAAAGCAGACAACCCTGAAGCAAAAAAGAGTTTTAGGGCAAGACATAATTGCGACAATCCAGGACCCAATACTTCCGCAAAGTACTGGAGTTGCAAAAACTGGTAAGGGAAATATTATGAGAATGCAAGACGTAGCAGCAGTACAAAACAGAGAATTTTCTTTGCGATTAATAGAAGCAAAGATGGAGTGTCCCCCTGCAACAAAAGATTTGAAAATAAACACAATAAATAGAAACGATGCTGTACAAGCAGAGCATGTTCAGTACGGACCTCTTAATGTAGACGAACCAGGAACATACTGGGAAGACATTGCAGAGTTTTGGAGTACAACAGTAAAGGCAGCAAAGTCGAGTGTTTGCGGTAATTGTGTAGCATTTGATATTTCTGAAAGAATGAATGACTGTTTGCCAGGGCCTACATCAGACGAAGATGGCGAGTTAGGATACTGCTGGATGCATCATTTCAAGTGCCATTCTGCAAGAGCTTGTCGAACTTGGGCAAAAGGTGGGCCGATTGATGAAGACAAAATCAGTTATCAGTGGCAGGACAAGTCCACATTTCCAAGTGAGGAAGAGTCAGATGAGGATTAACGAATCAAATGATCGTCTAGCGGTAAAGGAAATATTATGAGATTAGTAGAATTTGAAGACTCGTTTGATACAGAAGGCACTGTCGAGGATGTCATTATCTACATGAGAAATGATCCTATAATTTATCGCAAGTCGTTATTTCCTGCTATAATGAAAATGAAAGATCTGCATGATTCAAAAAAACATATTGACCCTAATAAATGTCTAGGGCAAGCTGTAGGGAGTGCAATGGAGTCTTACTGCGATCAGTTTCAATTAGGCAGTCTTAATCGAGTATTTAAGAAAGACGACAAACGAGCGATTGTTGACAAATTATTTGCAGAAGAATTAACTCAGATAAGAAATGGAGCTTACTAAATGCGATTTGCTGAGTTTAGCAAAATTAAAAATCTTCCGCTAGAAGAGGTACCTGAATCGTTTAGAGATATTAACGGAGTATTAAATGTACTGGATTACCTCCAGGTTGTGGATGCAGAAATATCCGGTAAACTACTAAGCGAAGATCTTGATCAACGCACAATCAAACAAGTAGAGAAGCTGCTAAGTTTAAGCGTAACAAAGCCAGTTGTGGGCAACAAGTATATTCCTGCTTTTGCATTCTACACAGGTAATAATCAAATGAGACTATTTGGTTCGACGACTCCGTTAGAACTTTTAGAAATCTTTGTTGACAGCAACGGCATAACAATATACCAGTTCGAACAGAATAAAAAGTACCCAGATACCCGTTTAAGCAACACTTCTTACTCACAACTGTTTGTATTTAATGATATTTCAAAATTTGACAAGTTCATGAGTGTTATGTCATTACGTTTTAACGTCGACGCACTTAGAGAATCAAAGAAATTAACGGAAGCTACTGTTGGGCGAGAATATCAACATCTAGAAGACCTAGTTTTTGTTGACGGTAGCGTAGGCGCAATCAAAGCAGCAGACATACTAGACAAACTAGGATCCGATAGTTCTGACGTAAGTATTAAGTATGATGGCATGCCAACGGTCTACTGGGGGCGTGATGATCAAGGGCAGTTTGTGTTAGTCAATAAGAACGCATGGGGTAGGATCAAAGCCACTTCTGCTCAACAGCTAGAAGATTTTATTAATAGCACCGGCAAGGACCAGGGTGATCCTAAGCGAGCAGAGTTTGCTTCGAGCATGGGTGTGGTATTTAAAATTATGCAGCGAGCAACTCCGCCGCAGTTTCGAGGGTATGTGTTTGGGGACTTACTGTATACTCCACGCGATCCCTTTGAAACGACCAAGGCAGGAATTGAGTTTACTCCTAATCAAGTTAAATACACTGTGAGCAGCGATAGCGAGCTTGGTAAGCGCATTGCAGCTAGTAGAGTTGGTGTTGTTGTTCACACAAAGTTTAGCGAGTTTGGAAGTAAAAACGGTACTCCGATTACTGATGTTAATGAATTAGCCAGCAGGGATGCAGTTGTTTTAGGTCAGACCTATGTAACTCACCAGCCAGAAATTGACACTTCTGGTATTGATAGGATACGACAAGACGCTAAAAAGTTTGCTCCAATTATTGATCAATTTCTAGCTCCGATCAAAGGACTGTCTGATATGAAGAACATAATTTACACTTATGTAAATCAAACTAGCAAGGCAAAAAATTTAGCAGGACTAGAAACTGGATTCTTTAAGTGGCTCGAAAACTCAAAAGTAAGTGCTAATAAACAAAAGAAAATTATTGATATGGCACAAGCGTCACCTAATGCTATTCCACTAATTTTTAGATTAGTTAAAGAAATCATGGCCGTTAAAGATAATGTGATCGATCAATTAGATAGCGCAGATAGTGACGTTAGTGCAAGCACTGACGGAGTGCGAGGCGGTGAGGGATACGTAGCACAAGATTCAAAGATTAAACTTGTGCCTAGACAAAGATGGCAACCACACTAGGAACAGGGAATGTTATTAAGACAATTATATGAAGCTAAAGCAAAACGTATAGTGGCAATAATGCCTGGGGGATTTCATCCCTTCCATCCTGGGCACAAAAGTCTATACGACTGGGCTGTGAAAAGTTTTGGACAATCTAATGTCTATGTTGCTGCAACAAGTGATACCTTATCAAGACCTTTCCCGTTCGATGTAAAGAAAAAACTTGCAATTATGTCGGGAGTACCCCAAAACAACTTCATTGAAGTTAAAAGTCCATTTAATGCAGCTAGTTACAAACAACTTATTGATGACAACTCAGCTTTGGTATTTGTACGCAGCACAAAAGACAAAGATAATCATCCAAAGCCAGACCAAATAAAAAAGAACGGTGAGCCCGGCTACTTAAGAAGTTATGCCGGCAAAGATTTAAACACTGCTGACGAGATGGGTTACATGGTATACGGTCCTGCTGTTGACTTTGACTTCGGCGGAATGCAGATTAAAAGTGCCAGCGAACTTAGATCAGGTTGGCCGACTATGAGCAGCCAGGACAAGTCGAAGGCCGCACAATTAATGTACGGAAAAAATGGTAGCGTAGCGGCAAAATTGTTAGACGATGCGCTAGGGTCAAATGAAGTTGCAACTTCTGAGGACGATCAGAATACGTCCACACCTGATGTTACTGGTCAGGATCTACAAAAACTAGAAAAGTATCTTAATCAATTATTTTCTAGTTTAGACATTGACTTTATATTTACACGACATTTCTTTAATCAGATTAATCATTCAAGAAACAGTCCGAAAATTACTATTGCTGAGATTGTTACGCTGTTTAATAATGCCTATCGCAAGTGGGGACAGAAGATATCACAGATGAGGCCAGAGGCCCAGGCTGTCATTAAGTCTATGTCCACTGATATAAACCTACCATTTGTTTTAAATTGGGACGAAACTGGCGAAGGTATTGATCTTGTTGCCAAGACTGTAATGCGTAAAAAGAACTTTCAAACTTCTAATCAAGTGCTACAAGTAGAAAACACTTGCTCTAAAGTGCATCGAGGTACTAATGAGATGGCATCATATACTGGTAATATTGGAATGATGGAGTTAGTTCAGTTCTACAGAAAAGCTAAAGAGAATGATGACAGTGCATTAATCGACAAGGTAAGAAGTCTTATTGACGACGGACAGGATCAAGCTGTTTGGAAGATTGTACAAGAATACACTGGCACAAAGTTAGCCGGGAAGGAATTTGCGTACGAGTCCATTGCTGAAATGATTAGAATAGAACATGCAAGTATTAACGAAGCTGCCCGCCAACAAAATTTATGTTGGGATAGTGTGACAAACAAATGGAATCCTCTTACTTAACATGGATGAATTAGCTCGAATTAAACAGTTGGCTGGAGTAAACGAGTTTAAAGGGTATCAGGAATACTCCCCTGCTATTACAATAGAAGAACGCAGTTATAAAGCAGCAGAAATTAAAGAAACGCAACGTGAGCAAGGTTTTGCGCCAGGCACACCTGAATGGTTCGATTTATGGTTTAAACAAGTTAATAACCTTAATCAGACTCCTACTTTTAGAGGACGCAATAAATGAACAAGTTAAAGCCCTTACAAGCAGAAGAGATACGCAAAAAGCATACTCCTGACTGGGAAATGCGCAAAGGCACCTATCTCTATAAAGAGGTTACGTTCGATGACTATAATCAAACTTTACGTTTCTTTATGGATATTGAAGAAGCGCAAGTAAAATTAGATCATTTTGCTGATTTTATGTTCTTTTATAACGAAGTTACAATTGCTATTACAACTCATGATGCAGGGGGATTAACAGATTTAGATTTTGAACTTGCACTGCACATAGATGCATCACTAGACCAAATGGGTGCAAAGTCGCCGAAAAGGTAAGAATGAAAATAGAAGAAATTACAGAAGCAGTAGGCAGAATTGTTAAAGGAGTAAACACTACTCCTGATGTTGGTCCTGACGAAGTAAAGATACAAGCTGCCAAGTTTGGTAACATAGTAGATAAAGACGGCCGGCCACCCACACTAAGACATAAAAAGGATATTAAGAAGTGAAAATAACCGACCTAGACGAGAACATATTAAGCGAATTTCGAATCGACAAACCAGATCCTTCACAGACGCTTGGTATTCCTCGCAGAAAGATGCCACAAATTAAAGAGAAAGATTATCCGGAATTCCTTAAATACTTAGAAAGCAACGGTGTTACTATTACTCGAGGTCGGCTACCAGCAAGAACGCTAAAACCAGTACAAAAAGAGTTTAGTGACAAAGGGGTTATGAAAGCTCTTCTAAAAAGAAAGAATGAAAAGCCTATTATTGCAAGTTCGGATAACTATATTATTGACGGTCACCACCGATGGCTAGCAGCAGTAAACACCCTTGCATCAGTCAGCGTAATTCGTGCAGACGTTCCGGTAAAACAGTTACTAAAGTTAGTACATGCTTTTCCTAAGACCTATTATAAAGACATTTACGACATTGATTCAGAAGAAACTCCAAACCCGCAAGACGATCCTGCGGTTAAAGAGTCTGCAACAGCAGGCGGAACTAGCGCAGGCGCAGTTGCAAGCGTAGCTAATCCTACAGCAGCAAAAGCTAAAGCTAAATTAGATAAAAACGGAGTTCCGATTGCCCCGCAGAAGAAAAATAAAAACGGTACAGCAAAAAATGCCCTTGATGTCAATGACAACATAATGGGTGGGCGGCCGGTTAAACGATAAATAAGATTATTAGGAGATTAAAACTATGGCTAACACCAAAATTAAAAGAAAAGTCAGTAGGGTGAATGAATCAATATCTGATCTAGCAGGAACAGCCGACGCTGATCACGAGTTACAAATGGCTCGATCACAACTATACCGCATTGCAGAGTATGCAATAAAACTTCATGACTTAATGAAAACACTACCAGATACTTATGATCTAGAAGCATGGCAGCAAGCAAAAATTACCAAAGCCGCAGACTACATGGATACAGTGTATCACAATCTAGAATACAAGATTAAGTCCAAGGGCGAAATCAACATGCCAGGCGGAATGCCGTCTAGTGAGATCACAGTAGGCGAAGGTAGATTTGATAATCGGTCCGGGGGTGTAATGGGCGGACCGGCCAAGCGCGACCAGATGGGCAAGGATATTGCTTACGATACCAAAGATGACGAAAAGGCTGGCAGCATTAACACTGCAAGAAAAATGTCTAAGATGTCTCCACATTATATGCTAATAAACGGCAAGTTGTGGAAAAAAGATGGCCAGCCGGTTGAGTTTAGAAACTTTGATGCAGCTAAGAAAGCCGCGGGGACCATTAGGAAAAAGTATCCTGATAAAAAAGTGCAAATAACAACTAAGTCAAGTGATCCAACAACTGAAAGTGTTAGACGCAAGTTTGCTGGTCGCTTGGGTGCTAAATTAGCAGAACGCTCTACCAGTCAGCGTAATGGGTCAAATAAGCTAAACGAAAATTCCGAAGTAGTTGAATTAGGGCGTACTATGATGGATATGGCAGTTAGTCAAAAGGACGACAATGTATCAAACCAGTTAAGCACATTAGGTGATGCGTTTACTCGTTTCGGCACTAGTGCCGGGCCGTCAAGTATTAGAGACATAATTAAGCAAACTGGCATTCCGCAAGACATGATTGAAAAGTACATGCAAGCTGCACACAAGCGTCAAACAAATCAAGGTAGTGTTCGTAAAGGTACCAATATGCCTAGTGACGAGTTCCAAGAATCAAGAACTCGAAAAAAGAAGTAACAGGAATTATTTATGGACTACAATAAACTGCAAAGGACTCTATATGACATAGAGCCTTCGAACACCCAAGAAGAACTACGAAAATTACAAGAGTCTGCTAAGAAAAGTGCTTCTTTAACTAACGAAACTAAAAACTACTTGGAAGAGAGTTTAGAGGTTGAAGCAGGATCGCTAAACATGGATCGAGATTATAGTATATCAGATTTTGCTGCGCTTGCAGGAGTACAGTTGACCGAGAGTCAAAAAAACGGAGATTATGCTAAAGGTAATGTTCCTATGCCCAAGGCTAAATCTGGACGGACTAATCATCCGCTAGACGATAAGCTAGTAGGATCCTATGATTACGAAGACGAAGACGATGTCGAAGAAGGACTCGCCGATGAAGTTAAACAAGGATATAAGAATCCTCAGAATTTTAAAAAGGCGTTTGGTATCGGGAGTAACCAAGGAAAATCGTCAGAGAAGAAAGGATCAGTACCTAAGCAAAAGGCTGCAACAACTAGAACTAATTCTAACGTGTCGAGTAAGATAGAGAAATATTCTGCTCAGCTAGACGTTATTTTTAACAACGCTAGGCTAACAAGAGAATTCGAACAATTTTTAAACGCAAAGGCCCCTCGGCAAGAATCTGCGTCAACAAAAAACAAAGATTCTATTAAAGAATCATTGCTTAAAGCACTTGGCGAGTTCGACAAGAAGAAAAAAGATAACTAGTAATTAGTGCTTGACTATACCAAATGGTTATAACAACGTCGGCAAAAGTGCAGGGGCTATATGAAATTAACAAACGTTAATAATAAATTTGAAACTAATCCGTTCCTAACAGTTCCTATTTCTTATGAAAAATTAAGAACCCTTCCTTTTAAAGATTTTGATAAAGACGGTTACGAAGTTCCTGCCGAGCTTGAACATTTGCATTACATTGCGAACGGTGTTAGATTAAACAAAGATATACAGTACCATGTTGCTCCAGTTCAGACATGGTATATCGATAGTGAAGACTCAGAAGAAGGACTGGTATTAGATCACTGTATGCTATTATTCCGTGGTGCATTCGCAGGTGAGGCCCGCCAGCGTATTCAGGAAGTATCCGAAACTCGCCCTATACTTAACAAACTATTAAGTGTTAATCCCAAATGGGGCATTGACTTTTCACTAGATTATGTCACTCATGCTATATGTATGGAAGTAATTCACATCGAACAAGACTTTTCTGACATCAAAACTGCTATATTAGCAAAAAAGCAGTTAGAAATTATTATTGAAACCACAGATTGGGAGCAAGGTGTTAAGAACCTACTTGCACGTGAATCTGAATGGAAGGATCTTTCAAGCGATGACCAGAGTGACTATAAGGCAAAATTCTTCGGGTGGCACCGTGCATTCGACAATCGAAAAGTATTTACCGGTTGACATCCTGTCAAAAAAACCGTATAATAAACAGTAACTTAGAGTAACACACAAAGGAGAAACTATGAGTGATCGTACCTACGGACCTGAAGAAAAAGCCAAATTAGAAAATCTAGTAAGAGAAGCTATTACTGCATTACAAGAGATTGAAGATTTGAAAGGTGGTCTTAAAGACACCGTAAAAGCTGTAGCAGAAGAATTAGATATTAAATCCTCGTTGATTAACAAAGCAATTAAGATTGCTAAGAATCGCGATTGGGAAAATTACTACGATGACTTTGATGACCTCGAAACTATCATAACCACTATCGGAGCAGACAAGTAATATGAAGGCACCTGATGAGAAACCTTATCAGAAGCTGGCGTGGTTAGCAACAGCGTTGCTGATCACCGCTGCTATCTTATCTTCATTTAACATATATCCTTATTACATTATTGCGTTTGTAGTCAGCAGTGGACTTTGGACCGTAGTTGCTTGGCTGTGGAAAGAACGTAGTTTGATTGTATTAAACGGTACACTTACATTGATCTACGTAATAGGACTATTCTTTTAGGAAATAAAATGACAGAAATACCAGAACACAAAGACCTTCTGGGCACTGTTAAGAAACTAGGAGCTAAGATGATAGTTGTTTGTATGACTGGTTATTGCGGCGACAAAAGAGTATATCCTGAGGACTGCTTAGTCGTGAATGACCCAAGAGTCACTTTGTATATGCTTAAACATGCCAAAACATAATTATTAAAGAGTCGTTCACTTACGAACATGCAGCATGGCACAATTGGCCATAAACAAGGAGAATACCCAACGATGTACGTTGACGCATTATTTGATAGAAAAGAAGACGTTATTCGCGTTGTTGAAAGACGCGAAGGAAAACGAACCTTTGTAGAATATCCGGTTAAGTATACGTTTTATTACAAAGACCCAAAAGGAAAGCATCAGAGTATCTTTGGCGATAGTCTAAGTAGAATTGTTGCAAAGAATACTAAAGACTTCCGAAAAGAAGTTGCTATTAACAGAGACAAGACACTGTTTGAAAGCGACATTAATCCAATTTTCCAATGCCTAAGTGAAAACTATCTCAATCAGGATTCCCCTAAGCTAAACGTATTGTTTTGGGACATCGAAACTGACTTCGACCCAGTGCGTGGATGGGCTCCGATTGACGACCCGTTTATGCCCATTACAGCTATCACAGTATGCCTACAGTGGCTAGACAGCATGTTGATCACACTAGCAGTACCGCCCAAAGGTCTCCCACTAGAGGAAGCCAGGGCAATGTGTCAAAAGAGATGGGGAGATGAGGTAATACTGTTTCCTAACGATTCCAAAGGCAAAGGTGAGCAGGATATGCTGCTTACGTTCTTGGACCTGTTGGAAGATGCTGATGTGCACAGCGGTTGGAACTGCATTGGCATAAATGAGCAGGTATACCTAGACGATAGAATTAAGACACTAGGAAATATAAAAAAGGGAGACACACTATCTAACGCAAGTGTTGTAAACACGTTTGATTCTGGCTTAAAACAAAAAAATGTACTAGTTGACGATTTTGGCGCAACAATAGATATATCGGATGAGCATGTTATTCCGCATTATTTTAAAGATAAGAGAAAATACAAAAACCTTAATACGCTAAAATTAAATAGCGTCGAAGGTAACATATCCTCTATTAAAGAAAGAATGAAAACTCAAGATGTTTATTTACGGCAGCCAATACACCGCAACACTAATAATGCAATGACTTACGGTAAGCTGTTTACAGAAAATACACTGCCTATTATAACTACGGTCGAGGAGATAGAGGACTCACTTAAATTCCAACAAAGTCATCTATCCAAAGAAAAGTGTATATCAAAAGACGAAGTTATATCGGCTGATATGTGCAGGTTGCTTGGAATGATGTTTACTGACGGTACGTTTGACAGTTATGGCGGCACTTATTCATTTTGCAACTCTAATCAAGTATTGGCCCAGGCAGCAGTTGACATTATAAACAACGAGGGCATTGGATATGTGAATTTAATAAATCGTAGAAAGGATGGTTGTTTCTACGTTGGTTTTAGTAGGCACAATAAATTCTCTGTTCTTCGAAATATGATATACAGTGAATCAGCTAAAAAAGAGTTAAATGTCGAACTATTGTCTATGCTGTCTGAGGACCAGTTCTGTGCGTTTATCAGTGGCTGTATTGATGGTGATGGCTCAGTGGCGACTTGGCATGCGGAGATATGCAATTTTGAGAACCAATCACGTAAACTGAATGTATTATTGAAGTGGAACGGATTTATTACCACAGTAAATGACAACATTGTTCGTATTAAATATGTAGCGTTTTGCAAAGAGCAACTACTCAAAATCAAGCCTTTGCATAGTAAAAAGCAAAAGTTGCCGGCATTATTTGATAAGAAAAATTCAGCCAACTGCAAAATTCGGTGGTTCCACGACGCAGATTCAAACGAGGTCATTGTAAAAGTCAAACGTATTGTTGAAACAGACGAAATGATACCAATGGGTGATATTGAAACTACCTCACATTACTTTGTTTGCAATGGGACAAAAGTTCATAATTCAGAGGGGTATGACGTGCCCTACACTGTAAATCGTATACAGCGCGTATTAAGCAAAGACGACACGCGAAAGTTTTGCCTATGGGGAGAACTTCCTAAGAAGCGAGAATACGAAAAGTTTGGAAAGACATCTGAGACCTATGACTTTGTTGGACGTGTGCATCTTGACAGTCTAAATCTTTATAGGAAATACACTTACGAAGAACGACACACTTATAGACTTGATGCAATCGGCGAGCTAGAGATAGGCGAAAATAAGACGGTATATGAAGGAACACTAGATCAGTTGTATAACAACGACTTTGAAACGTTTGTTGAATACAACAGACAGGACACTGCACTGTTAGACAAGCTAGACAAGAAGCTGAAATTTATTGACTTGTCCAACGAACTTGCACACGCTAACACAGTGATGTTGAAAACAGTTATGGGAGCTGTTGCTATTACTGAGCAGGCAATTATAAATGAAGCACATCACAGAGGTCTGCAGGTACCAAATAGAAAAAAGCATAGTACCGAAAACACGCAGGCAGCAGGTGCATACGTTGCCTTTCCAAAAAAAGGACTACACTTAGCTATAGGTTCAATGGACTTAAATTCACTGTATCCTAGTGTGATTCGAGCACTAAACATGGGGCCCGAAACTGTTGTAGGGCAACTTCGGCCAGACATGACAGACAGAATGGTCCATGAAGCAATGACACTTCAAAAGAAAACGTTTGCAGGTGCATGGGAAGGTCATTTTGGAAGTCTTGAATATGTTGCTGTAATGGACAAACGAAAAGACGTTGCGTTGACTATTGACTGGGAGGATGGTAGACACGATGTGCTCAGCGGTGCAGAAATATACAAACTGATATTTGAAAGTCGAATGCCTTGGATGATCAGTGCTAATGGCACAATCTTTACAACTGAGTTTGAAGGAGTTATTCCGGGTCTTTTAAAGCGTTGGTACGCTGAACGTAAAGACCTACAGGGAATGTTAAAGAAAGCTATTACAGCCGGTAACAAAACCGAAATAACATTTTGGGACAAGCGTCAACTGGTAAAGAAAATTTCGTTGAACTCTCTTTATGGGGCAATTTTGAATCCGGGCTGTAGATTTTTTGACAAGCGAATCGGACAGTCAACTACACTAACCGGTAGACAGATCGTTAAACATATGAGCGCAGAAGTAAATAAAACCATTACTGGGGTGTATGACCATGTCGGAGAAGCTGTAATTTATGGTGACAGTGTGACCGGAGACACTTTAATTACGCTTAATGATAAAAAGATTTCTATCGAAGATCTATTTAATCGTTTTGATTACAGAGTAATACAAGATCAAGGCAAGGAATACGCAATTCCTAGAACTGAAATGGAAAAAGAAAATAACGCAGTGCTTGGTTACAATGCTTTTGAAGATGAAGCGGTATTTGGAGAAATAGCTTACGTGATGCGACACAAGACCAAAAAGAAGTTATACGAAATTGAAACTGATGACGGGAAGAAGGTCACAGTAACAGAAGATCATAGTTTAATTGTAGACCGACACGGAATTACTACTGAGGTTACTCCGAAAAACTTAGAAGAAGATGACTTAATTATTACTATCTAACTGACAAATTATCTACAGGAGGTATCCAATTGAATACTATTAGAACAAAAGTAAAGAAAGTTACTTGCTTAGGCGAAGTAGACGACTATGTGTACGATGTGTCAATGGTTCAACAAGATCCGTTCTTTTTTGCTAACGACATACTAGTACACAACACTGACTCAGTCTACTTCAGTGCGTATCCTACGCTGAAAAAAGACATCAAGGAAGGTAGTATCCCTTGGGATAAGGACAGTGTAGTTTCTCTATATGACCAAGTTAGTGCACAAGTAGACACTACGTTTGTAGACTTTGCAGCAAAAGCATTTCATTGTGCTAAGTCTAGAGCAGAAGTTATCAAAGCAGGCAGAGAGATTGTTGCTAGCTCGGGATTATTTATTACTAAAAAGCGATACGCTACACTAGTATACGACGACGAAGGAAAGCGCAAAGATGTAGATGGGGCGGAAGGTAAAGTCAAGGCAATGGGGCTAGACTTACGACGCAGCGACACTCCAGTGTATATGCAGGACTTTTTGAAAGAAATACTGTATATGGTTTTGACAAATGTTGATCGAGAAATAGTACTAGATCGAATTACTGTATTTAGAAAAGAATTTATAGATAGACCTGCTTGGGAAAAAGGCACTCCCAAACGTGTAAACAATCTAGGACATTATCAACGTCTTGAAGAAAAGCAGGGCAAGGCCAACATGCCAGGCCACGTAAGAGCAGCAATAAATTGGAACGCCCTTAGACGCATGCACGGAGACCAATATTCACAAGAAGCAACTGATGGAATGAAATGCATTGTTTGCAAACTAAAACCTAATCCATTGGGATATACTAGCATTGCATATCCAACTGATGAGTTACGTTTGCCGGAATGGTTTAAAGAGTTGCCGTTTGACGATGGTGCAATGGCAGGAACTATTATCGATAATAAGCTAGGCAATCTTATAGGAGTACTTGATTACGACTTAGAAAGCACAAAACAAACAACTACGTTCAATAGTCTTTTTGACTTTGGAAGCTAAACCTAAATAAACTTGTTGACAATCAACAGGTTATATCATATACTGTACGAAGTATAATTAAACTAAAAGGATTAAAAATGAAGGATATTTTGCAAGACGTAGTAGCTCACACCCACGCATTGGGCTTCCTGACAATTATTAAGATAACCAACGACGAAAACACTCAGATTGATTCAATGGCCGAAGATCGAAGTGTAATAATGAGTGCAACTACCCACACTCCGGTACCACAGTTTCACGGTACCTTTGGTATGACTAACTTGGACAAGCTAAGCCTCCACCTAAAGAATCCCGAGTACAAGAACGATGCTAAGATTGAAGTAGTATCCAAGCAAAAGGACGGCGTTGATATTCCGACCTATGTACACTTTGAGAATGCTGCCGGTGACTTTGAAAACGACTATCGCTTTATTTCGCAAAACGTAGTTGAGGAAAGACTTAAGACTGTAAAGTTCAAAGGAGCAGCTTGGAACATTCAAATAGAACCTACTATGGCTTCTATTGCTCGAATGAAGCTAATGAGTGCAGCACATTCAGAAGAAATTATCTTTAATGTAAAAACCAAAGGCGGTAACCTAGTGTTTAGCTTCGGTGATGCAAGTACTCACGCTGGCGAGTTTGTTTTTCAGCACGGAGTGGAAGGTACACTTAAACACACCTGGAGCTGGCCTGTTGCACAGATTCAAAGCATCCTAAATCTGGACGGTGAGCTGACTATGTGCATTTCAGACCAGGGTGCTATGATGATTTCAGTTGACAGCGGCATGGCCAAGTACGATTACATTTTGCCAGCTCAGTCTAAATAAAGCGAGGTCAATATGAACGAAGACAACGAAGTAGACCTTTACGAACTTGCAAGATTATTTGACGCTGCGTTAGCGTCAAATAACCGCAGTGTCAAAAAAGCACTGCGTAACTTTATGCTAGTAGCAAGCATTGTCGAGGCTGAGGAAATATCTGCAGGTCCTGGACCGTTAGCTAGTATTCTCAGTCGTATATCTACTCTTGAAAAAGAAGTTATAACTATCAATCAAGCAGCAAGGTATAAAGACTATAACGACGGGCAATACTTTAACGGCATTGGCCGCTGGGACGTCGGTAACCTACCTGTTGGCAGTAACGTGGGTACAGCAAAGTATAAAATTCCGACAAACAGTACAGTGTACGGAAACTTTGACGACTTACTGAATACTAAAGGAAAGTAATGAATAAAAACCTAACAGCAGAACAAAAAGATTACGCATTTTTCCTGCCAGCACTTAGTGGTTTTTATGCCACCTACGTAGGTAAGCAACGGTACGGTGAATATGTGTTAACATCACGCATTCCCAGTAACTTTAATCACGGAGTTGAAAGTCTAAATTACCTAAACCATAAAGAAGGCCAGTTCCAGTACAAATGGAGTTTGTATTCTGCTGGTCACGCTGAGCTTGATATTAACAAGCACTCACCTAAAGAAGACATGATACGCAACCGTGATCGTGAGAACACATGGATGTTGGCGGATTCCGGTGGATTTCAAATCGGGAAGGGTGTTTGGGAAGGTGACTGGAAAGATCCAAACTGTCCTAAAGCGCAGAAGAAGCGCGATGGAGTTCTGCGCTGGATGGATGCGTACATGGACTATGGCATGATCCTTGACATCCCTGCATGGGTAGCACGTAGCCCAGAAGGCGCCAAAGCAACGGGAATAAGCACTTACAGTGAAGCAGTAGCAGCAACTCGTATTAATAACGACTATTGGATGAAGCACAGAACCGGAGCATGCAAGTTTCTCAACGTATTACAAGGTGAAAATCATGCAGACGCCGAAGACTGGTATCAGCAGATGAAAGACTACTGCGATCCAACTATCTATCCAGACCGCCATTTCAATGGATGGAGTATGGGTGGGCAAAACATGTGTGACGTTCATCTCGTGCTTAAACGGCTTGTAGCACTGCGATTTGACGGCTTATTAGAGCAAGGCATACATGACGTAATGCACTTCCTGGGAACAAGCAAGCTAGAGTGGGCTACTTTGTTAACCGATATACAACGTGCGGTTCGCAAGTATCATAACCCGAACTTCATGGTTACTTTTGACTGTGCGTCACCGTTCCTTGCTACAGCAAACGGACAAATTTATATTCATACCGAAACACCTGATCGCAAGAAATGGGTCTACAGGATGCAGCCCAGCATAGACAACAAGAAGTATTCTACTGACAGTCGACTATTTCGTGACACTGTGCTAACTGATGGCGTCTTTAAGAACTTTACAGACAGTCCTCTTACAAAAGAACTAAAAGTATCAGATGTGTGTATCTATGCGCCGGGTGATCTAAATAAGATCGGTAAAGAAGGAAAGACTAGCTGGGATTCATTTAGTTACGCTATTCAAATGGGTCACAACGTGTGGAGTCACATCAACGCTGTACAAGAAGCAAACAGACAGTACGACAACGGTATTGTACCTAAGATGCTAGTTGAAGAACAGTTTGATCAAATATTCTTTCGTGATGTAGTGGACAAGATATTTGCACAGACAACGCGAGAAGCTGCTCTGGATATAGTAAACGACCACAGCCGTTTTTGGATGTCAATTCCTGGCACCCGAGGAGCAGTAGGTAAAAAAACAGTAAACGCCAGTACTTATTTTGATAACTTGTTTGAATCTTCGTCACAAAAAGATGATGATCTTGCAGAAGATGCAGAACAGAACTTGGAGATTTTAGAAGATGAACAACCCGAGTAAAGAAGTAAATCGACTAGAAGAACTTAAATTTCAACACAACAAGGTTGACACGCTAGTTAAACGGCGCTATACTGAGTATGCTTCGAACTACGAAATTAATCGTTTTAAAAACCATCAAACTATGGTACAAAGACAAAATCCACCGACTTAATAAAAACTAAAGGTACAACATGAAGCGTGATTATGAAGGACAAACAGCAGAGGGTGTAGTGTTCTTTGTGGGCATAGAGGTCGAAAAGACTCCAGCGTTCGGAATGCGTACTCTGTTTGTTACTGGACTACAGGACGTAAACGAGATACGAGCAATCGCAGACGAGGAAGAGTGTACACACATCTTCTTTGGAGCCAATCATAGTTTTAAAATAAACAGTAATGATGACTGGTTCGAATGGGATGAGATGATCAAAACTTTTCTTAAACAGGACTTCCTGTGTAGCTTGGATATTGACGTTACACTTGCTGAAGACTTTCTCGAAAGCGAGCTAGTAGAATACAATAACTTTATTCCGCAAATAAGAATTCCCATGCCTTATATTAAGCAGTGGAATTACAACACAATGGTCAAACTTGACGACCGTGACTTCAAAGCTACTAACCCTGGTGTATGGTGTCATAACCTGCATGACCTAATGAGTCGTGACAGATTTACAAATTGGAATGAATATACACTTGACAAAATCGTAAAGTAATCGTATACTTACAGTATACAAACTAAGAGGTAAAAGCAATGTTAGAAATATACGTATCAGGCACAGCAAATAGTGGTAAGAGCACTATTAGTGCTTTAATTAAAAAAGTGCTAGCTGATTACAATATCCATGCAACTGTTAGGCCAGCCTTGCCGGGCGAGCTAGCTGCTGATCATGACGCTCTTGCGGATTTAGATAAAAAGATGGAAGCAATTGCATCTGGTATCGAAATGCGAGGCGAGAGCGTAGAAATACTGGAATGCCAAATGACACGGGGCAGTGCAGCAATCGGAGTGCCGCAATGATAGCCAGTAAGCGTACATTTATTAAAGTGCGTACTAGCTTTGAAGGATTTCATAAGTATCCAAATGCAGGTCAAATCGACCCCAGAATACAGTTTCTTGAACATGAGCACCGGCATTTATTTTACGTAGAAGTAAAACTTTCAGTAGACCATTTAGACAGAGAACTAGAATTTTTCTTAGTTAAATGGGCATTACAAGATTTTATAAAAGCAGGAAATCAAGACCACAAATCTTGTGAGATGATTGCTGATGATATACTAGAAAAGCACCTCTTACCCTTATACGGTGAACGGTACTATGAAATCGTAGTCTCAGAAGACGGCGAGTCCGACGGCATTATTGAATATTTGCCGTAATTAATAAACACTAACCCAACAAGGCTTCGGCCTTAATTACAATTACTAAGGAATACAATATAATGGCTATTAAAAACCCTACAGTAAACAAGATCTTTAACGACTTGGATGCATACCGCGACTTTTGCCGACTAGAGGGCAAAGTCTATAACGAAGCTGATTTGTACCGGGGACAGTCGCCAGTATGGCAGGCATATCAAAAATATCAAGGGTGGTTGCGAGCAAAAGCCCGCGGAAACTTTCGGAGAGGCTAATGACTATTTACATTGTAGACGTTGAAAGTGTATCAACACGATACACTGGTGAGTGGAAGCAACACTTACCTGCGCAACTGCGTCAAGCTACAATGGAAGATATTGTCGTTATCTCAGGTGGAGAAACTCCTCAGGCTACAACGCCTGGGGCGTTCCTTAACTTTGGCGGAACCAATGTTTACAAGAGTAAACAGTTAGAACAGATTGGTGAACTATTCTGCAAAGGCGAGATAAACAACGGCGATTACTTCTTGTATACTGATGCATGGAATCCTACCGTAATACAATTGCGCTACATGGCAGAACTATTGAGCGTAGATATTAAAATAGGCGGACTTTGGCACGCAGGAAGTTACGATAAAAATGACTTCTTGGGCAGACTTATAGGTAATAAGCCATGGGTAAGATATGCCGAACAGTCAATGTTTCACTGTTATGATCATAACTTCTTTGCTACTGACTTCCATATTGATATGTACTTGAGTGCCTTTGTCATCCGCAGTATGAAAGACTGTGTCGGCGCAGAGTTAGTTAAGTCAGGTAAAATAGTGCGTACCGGCTGGCCGATGGAATATTTACAAGAAAACTTGAGCAAGTTTGCAGGACAAGAAAAAGAAAACTTAATCCTTTTCCCTCATCGTGTTGCGCCAGAAAAGCAAGTGGAGATATTCCGTGATCTAGCAAAGGAAATGCCAGAGTACGAATTTGTAGTTTGCCAAGACACTGAGCTAACCAAGGATGAGTACCATGCGCTGCTAGCTAGAGCAAAACTAGTGTTTAGTGCAAACCTGCAAGAAACACTGGGCATCAGCTGGTATGAAGGCGTGTGTGTGGGAGCAATTCCAATGGTGCCTAACAGACTAAGCTACAGCGAAATGGGCAGTGATGTATTTAAGTACCCTAGCAGATGGACTGAGAACTTTGCAGCATACTGCGAAAATAAACAAGAAATAAAAGCTAGAATCAAAGTGTACATGGAAAATTACGACAGATACCTTCCGGCACTGGCTAAACAAAAAGAAGTGCTAGCGAAAGAATTCTTTAGCGGAGACACAATGTATGACATTATTAAAGCAAGGTGAAACTTCGTTGGTTACGAATGACGAGACTGGCACTATTGCAAGCAACATCAATTGGATTAACCCTGCTAACTGGAGTGTAAATAGCATCAGTGCAGTCTCAGTAAACGGCAGTCTTTTTAATACCAATGATGATTTCTTTTTCCCGAGCAGGTACAACCAAATACCGTTCAAAACAGCGTTTCCGGCGTTTGATCAAGTACAACTGATGTGTGACCAGTATCCGGGACTTGAGCGAGCATACGAGAATTTTAGAACTGCGTATGTGCTAGTAGAGCAGGACTGGAAAGGAAAGCAAGATGCTAGATGATATACATTCGTCCAACGGGTCGTTAATAGTCGCTGGTGCTAGTAATAGCGGTCCTTATGTTAACTGCGGTCCAGATGACCCTCGAGCAGTGCCCGGAGATGTAAGATATAGCAACCACATGTTCCAGGTATTTGCAAGCGGATGCTGGACTACACTGTTTAGTAATGTAGCAGACGTAAGCTTACGAGATGACGATATTAACGCTCTGCGTTGGGCAAAAGATAAGATGCTGGAGGAGGAAACAGAAAAGAAACTAATGAACAAATACCCTGCGCTGAAAAAAGCAAAGGAAAACTACAACACAATTAGAGCACTAGTAGAAAATGACAACTAAAAAGTATTACACGTGGCAAGATGTTGAAACTGCGGTTACTGCCATTGCACTACAAATGTACAAAGACAAATGGCGCCCTGATTACATTGCTGGAATTACTAGAGGCGGGTTACCCATTGCAACTATGCTCAGTCACTTAATTGATGTTCCTATGCACACACTAGATGTTAGACTGCGCGACACTACTGATATGGGACCTGAGAGCAATTTATGGATGGCTGAAGATGCGTTCGGCTATGTGTCAAACGAACTGGATCAACCAGCGCCTAGCTGCCGTTGGGATATTAGCAAGCGTAAGAATATCCTTATTGTAGACGATATTAATGACACAGGTGCTACCTTCAGCTGGATTAAGGAGGACTGGCAGAGCGGATGCTTGCCGTCCGAACAATACGCTTGGGATTCTGTTTGGACCAAAAACGTGCGGTTTGCTGCTATGACAGAAAATACTAGTGGCGACTTTCGTGACGTACAATACTTCTGGGCCGCAATAGATAAAAAAGAAAAAGACCAATGGCTATCTTTTCCTTGGGAGAGAGACTCGTTATTAGCTAGAGTTTCTGACAAGAGGCGTGGTACTTCTTCAGATTAGAGATGTCTACATCCTTACCGCAAGAACATGCAATCTTAAGACGCCCTTTCTCCCATCCCTGAGGAATCTCAGAAGGGAGGAATCTTTTTTCTGTTTGTAACATAGTATTGTGATAATAGCTTTTACCCTTTGCAGCAGTAGACCAAGATTCGAAATTTAACGGTAACTTGCCTCTTCTAGACCAGCGAGGCTTATAGGCATGCTTTAGGCCGTAGCAAGGATTATTCTCTCCATAATAATTCCTATTTGCGATGTATTCCTTAAAATTTGGGCTAGATGAATTGTCGCCACCTACGCCGCCATAGTTCATGTTGTAGCCAGTTCCGTGAATGAAGTGAGTATTATATTCTTTAATAAAATGCTCCTCCATTTCCGTCAACGCATGATCTTTATCAAGAGTTTGGTATAGACATTGAACAGAAAATTTCTTTGAGGAATACTTACGCATAGCTTTATGGAATACTGTTTTGCTGCCATTGTTTGCAGATTGACAATGCCTTTGGAATCTATTTTTTGGATGGTGTGATGTAAAGCCTACGTATTGCTTGCCGTTAATGTTGTTCGTAATAAGGTATATAGAATAAATAATCATGCTGTTGTTGTCCTTTAATAATAGAGTAGTCAGGTATTGCTGTACCGTGGATTACACTTTATTTATCCTTTCGTTGACGACCTATTAAAATTCAAATATAATGTACTAACTGAGAGCTATCAATTATGAATACAAGCTTCTATCACTTTTCCTTGGGAGTCGACTCGTTTTGCTCCTTGGGGAGAATGACTTTTACGCTTGGCCACAAATAATCACAGACATTGACAAAAATCTAAATACGTGGTACAATGTATTAAGTCAGAATAAGGACATCCTCGTCCTTTCATAACTCGGAGAAATAATGACACAAACAATTTCGGAAGTAATTAAGCAACGGTTGAATAACGCTGGTGCCCGGTACTGGGCAGGTGATAACATTTCAGAATACATTCTCGATGGTGAGAAGGAAGAACTAATTCTAGAACTAGCAGATCAGTTTACAAGCGTTCTTGACAGTTTAGTAATTGACCGATACACTGATCCAAATTCAATGGACACTGGTCGACGTCTTGCTAAAATGTACATCAACGAAGTAATGAGCGGCCGCTATAACCCTGCCCCAAAGGCAACTGCATTCCCAAACGAAGGCATCGAAGCTTATACTGGCATGTTAGTAGTGCGTTCAGAGCTGCGTAGTATGTGTTCGCATCATCACCAGCCCGTAACTGGTGTTGCCTACATTGGAATTATCCCAGGTAAGAAAGTAATCGGTCTCAGTAAGTACACTCGCATTGCTCAATGGTGTTCAAGGCGCGGCACTCTACAGGAGCAATTGGCTAACAACATTGCTGAGGAAATACAAAAAGCAACTGAATCATTGGATGTGGCTGTGCACGTAGGCGCCGAACACGGATGCTGTACTAATAGGGGAATTATGGCTACTAGCTCGTTAACCCAAACTACTGTGCTGAGAGGAGCATTTAAATCTGACCCAAGTACAAAGAAAGAATTTTTTGATAACATTAAACTACAACAGTCGTCGGGTGGTAAGGGAGTTTACTAATATGAAATTGAGGTACTCAGAAGTTTTCTCCAGTTTGCAAGGTGAAGGTTTATTTGTAGGCGTTCCTAGCGTATTTTTGAGAACCTTTGGTTGTAATTTTCGCTGTGAAAATTTCGGCCTGGAACGGGGGACTCCTAAAGCTAAACACAATCCTGAAGTTAAGGAACTTATCACAAGTGACAGACTTAATGACATCGACAAGTTTGAGGACTTGCCTATAATTCATACAGGCTGTGATACATACGCTAGTATCTACCCTGAATTTAAGAAATACATGAAAGATGGAGAAGTTGATAGTGTGGTCAAACACTTACTTAGTGTTACCCCACAAGGCAAATGGACCATGGACAACGGTCAAGACATCCACTTAATACTTACCGGAGGTGAACCAATGCTATGGCAGAAGTTTTGGCCTAAACTGCTAGAACACCCCGGAATGCATGATCTTAAAAACATAACTATTGAAACCAATGGCACCCAGCCATTGTCACCGGAATTAGTTGCCGCATTGTTGAGCAGGCCCGAGGTGAAGTTGATGTGGAGTTGCTCACCTAAACTAACAGTATCCGGTGAGGCGTGGAAAGCTGCGATAAAGCCTGAAATAGTTGCAAGCTATACTCAAGAACTTCCTAACAGCGACATATACCTCAAGTTTGTTGTAGCAGACGAAGTTGATGTTGAAGAAGTACACACAGCAGTTGGTGAGTATCAATCAACAGGAGTAGCGTGTCCTGTATATTTGATGCCGTTGGGCGGCCGCAGTGAAGAATACGAAATGAACGAACAGCGAGTAGCTGATATTGCTATAAAGCAGGGATGGAGGTTCTCACCGAGGCTACAAATTCAATTGTATGGTAATAAGTGGGGCACGTAGTACTACATAGGAGAAACAGATGAGTTTTTGGAAAAAGATTACAGGACTTGAAAAAATTGAAAGAGAAAGAGCGATTGTCGAGGCTCGGCTTGAAAAGGTAATGGAAGATGTTACCCGAGCGGCAGCCGAAGAGTTTGAGAGAAAACAAGCTCGTGAAGAGGCAGCCAAGGAAGCAGCAGCCGAAAAAGAAAGACTTGATAAAGAAGCTGTATTTAATGCGCTAGACCCAAAAGCCCAAGCAACCCAAAAAGGCGAAGAGTGGGTTCAAATACTTGACACCCACGTAAATAAAGACAATATCAGAAACGGGTTTTTTGAACTTGATTGGAATGAGTTTTTTATTATACGATTAAGAGCAGAAGGATACGGGCTCGAAGCTGATCCAGAAGAAGAAATAGTAGATCGATGGTTCCGTGATATTATCTTTAACATGCTACAAGAAGACGGGTTGGCCACCGACAGAGGATACGGTTATATCAACGTGGAGCCAATTAGTAATAACAAGTCGGAGGTGTCATGACATTCATTTTACTATTCTTATTAAAGGTCTTGCTAGCACTTATAGTAATCGCTGGCATCTTTGCTACTGCAATTGGTCTGCTAACATTAGTACAATTTGCTCGCTCTAAAAGTCTGCCAATGGATAAGAGTAATAGAATTAACCATATCAGGCTGTGGTGGTTTGTATTAACTCGCCCTGAACTTTTTGTAAACGACTTTCCTTGGCTTAAGAACGACGAGCTTGACAACACCAAGAAGGACTGATCATGGAAGTAAATTCACTAAAGCCAAGTACGAAATTGAACCCACGCGGGTACTCAATAGGTACATGGACATTGCTTGATCCTCTTCCAGGCCTGCCTGATAATAGAATGCCTCTGTTAGAGGGAGAGGATAATAAATTTACTTTTGGTGTAGATTCTAGACTGCTATCTATTTCGCGGCGCCGCGATTTATTTGAATGGGTTGAGAAAACGTTTGAGCCAGACTTATACAAGATTACAGGAGAATTCGAAGAGCACATATGGTTTGAACAAGAAAAACACCGTACTCTGCTAATTATGAAATGGAGTTGACATCCAGTAACCTATATGCTACAATATACTTTAAATGAAACATTAACTGGATCTTTTTCATGAATAAAACTTACATACTAATTGACACGTCAAATTTGTTTTTTCGAGCACGTCACGTCGTACGCGGTGACATCGACACTAAAGTTGGTATGGCTCTGCACATTACCCTAAACTGTATAAAGAAAGCCTGGACTGACTTTAACGCAGACCACGTCATCTTCTGTCTCGAAGGACGCAGTTGGCGCAAGGACTTTTATGCTCCTTACAAGCGTAATAGAGCAGCAGTTCGATCAGCAATGACCGCACAAGAGGAAGACGAAGATACTGCATTTTGGGAAATCTATGAAGAGTTTACTAACTTTGTTAAAGAAAAAACTAACTGCACTGTTATTCGTCATCCTAATCTCGAAGCAGATGACCTCATAGGTGGCTTTATTCAACTGCACCCAGACGACTCGCACGTTATTATCAGCACAGACGGTGACTTTGCTCAGCTAATTGCTCCTAACGTGACGCAATATAATGGTGTAGCTAATATAACCATTACACACAAAGGTTACTTTGACGATAAGGGTAAGGAAATAATTGAAAAGGCAACCAAAGAACCTAAACCCGCTCCGCACCCAGAGTGGCAATTGTTTGAAAAGTGCATGAGGGGTGATACTAGCGACAATGTATTTTCAGCGTATCCAGGCGTGCCTAAAAAAAGCACCAAGAATCGAGTGGGCTTGTTGGAAGCATTTAACGATAAGCATGCAAAAGGATTCAGTTGGAATAACATGATGTTGCAACGTTGGTCTGATCATGACGGTAACGAGCACAGGGTACTTGATGACTATCATCGTAATGTAATACTGTGCGACCTAACTGCACAGCCACAAGACATACGTGCTATGATTAACGAGACCATTGATAATATTGAAACTAAACAAGTTACACAAGTGGGCATGCGACTAATGAAGTTCTGTGCCAAGTGGGATATGCAGCGAATTGCAGATCAAGCACAGTCCTATGCAAATGCACTAAATGCAAGGTATACAAAATGAAACTATTGCCGTTCGAAGATCAATTAGAGCTTGTAGAAGCAGCAGCTAATGGAATTGCTGTATCGGTTTTTCTTAATGTCGATGATTACGAGGCGCAATATCAAAAGAACTACTTTGCGACGCTAGGATTCAACGGAAAAGAGAAGTGGAAGATATGCACTATATTGTCTGAGGTTAAAAATATGCCTGGGCATTATGTAGTAGTAGGAAAGAACAATCAAATAGTCTGTGGGCTACACGGTGATATTTTCTATATAGAGGACGAAGAAGCAGAAGCAGACGAGGAGTACGTAGATTAATGGCAACAAAAGTTAAAATGATTATTAAAGATAAGTTTTGGATTGTCGAAGAAGACGGAGACCGAATTGGTACACTGAGCTTAAACGATGATCGCTATATGTTTAGTAACAAAGCAGAAACATGTTACTTTGACAATACTCAACAAATTAAAAAGAAATTTGGTTTCAACATTACGTGGAGTGACAAATCTAGTTCAGTAGATAATACTAATGATGTAACACTCGAAGCATACGGATATCCTACTAGCGTTGCGCCGTTTAACCGTATCTATGACGTTAAGCGTCACTTGCCTTTATTTACAAAAAGCGAAAAGTCTAAAAGTATGTATTGTGCAGGGTATCATATTATAAAGTTCAATAAAGGCTGGGTTAGAAGTTTTTGCCCTAAACTTAGTACTGTCGAACAGTACGAAACAAAAGGCCCCTTTAAGACAGAGTTCGAAATGAGGCAGGAGCTAATCCGTGCAGTCAATTGAGCCGTTAAATACTATGCCTATACAGCAGTTTATGCAGCAGGTTAAATCTGCTGATAATAGCCGAGCAAAAGAAGTAAAGATGGATATAATCCAAGCAAAGAATCTTGCGTTTACACTAGGAGCAGTAATGGCGAGGCTTAATGGCGACCTTGAGAAGCTAATCACAGAAAGTAAAAGCAACGACAGTGCTGTATTACAAGTACAAGTGGACGGCGGAACCAGCTGGAAGTAAACTGCACAGATATCACTAATACGCTAAATATATACGTAGTTAATAAGGAACCACGTATATGTCACGACCTAAACCAACAGTCATACTCGAAAATATAAACAACAAGACATACCGATCAGAGCAAGTACTCGAAGCAGAAGCAATTTGGGCCGTGTTTTATCAGGACCGGCCCTTTAATTTAAAAAGCTCAAACGCCCTTACGAACTACCCTGGACCAAAATACAAAAAGACTAGCTTTTCAAATCCAGGGCACGCCATTAATCTTGCAAAAAAACTAAACGACTTATTTAAGTGTTGCGACTTTTCTGTGCACAAACTAGAGTCAGGTGAGAAAGTATGTCCATGAACTGGAAAGAACTATACACTAAAATGTTTTTAGCTGCCCTGGACCAGAGTACAAACGAGCTAAGTGTTAAGCAACATCTGTCTCTGTGGTGGCAGAACACACGAGTTAAAGAGATAGGCGGACTGAGACTAACTGAGCAAGGCATGGACGTGTTGACAGAGATTGGGTTACGCACATACAATATACCCTACCCACCCGGAATGGCCACTACTACTCAAATAATAATCTTCCTAGATCACTTTATCGAGTGTCCGTACTATCTCACCAGCAAAGGAGTTATAGTCACGAACGAACGGAAGGCAGTAGAGCTTACTCTATTTTCGGGCGACATACGCAAGTACGGAATGATAAAGGCTATGAGTCAGTCAAAAAAAGAAAAATAATTTTAAAAAAATAGTTGACATTGTTGCTAAAGATGCTATCATGTTTAAGTGCGTTAAACAAAACGCGAACGAAACTAAACAAACTATAAACGACAAAGGTATTACACCGTGGCCCAAGCAGAAACACAAGCACGTACAGTTAGTCCTAACGGCGCAAAACGCAGCATTCTACACGCTATCCGCAAAAAGCGTCCTATATTTTTGTGGGGCCCCCCGGGCATTGGCAAAAGTGAAATTGTAGAGCAGATTGCTGGTCAGATCAACGCAAAGGTTATTGACATTCGTCTAAGCCTTTGGGATCCAACTGACATTAAAGGCATTCCGTATTACGATCCTGAGCAGAAGAAAATGGTATGGGGTGCACCTAGCGAATTGCCAGACCAAGCAATGGGAGCAAAGTACGAAAACATCATCCTGTTCCTGGACGAGATGAACAGTGCCGCTCCAGCAGTACAAGCGGCTGCCTATCAGCTGATTCTTAACCGTAAGGTAGGTACTTACGAGCTACCAGATAACGTAATGATTGTTGCTGCTGGTAACCGAGAAAGCGATAAAGGTGTAACCTATCGTATGCCGGCACCGTTGGCCAACCGATTTGTTCACTTGGAAATGAAAGTCGACTTTAACGATTGGTTTCAATGGGCTGTAGACAACAAGATCCACAGAGACGTTGTAGGCTACGTTACGTTTGCTAAGAAAGACCTTTACGACTTCGACCCTAAGTCACCAAGTCGTTCATTTGCTACTCCGCGTAGTTGGACTTTTGTAAGCGAGCTAATTGAAGACGACATCGATGATGCTACTACTACTGACTTGGTCAGTGGGTCAATTGGCGAAGGTCTAGCTGTAAAGTTTATGGCACATCGACGCGTTTCGGCTAGCATGCCTAACCCAACTGACATCTTAGCAGGCAAGGTCAAAGAAATGGAGACACGCGAAATCAGCGCAATGTACTCTTTGACTGTTGCAATGTGCTACGAGCTCAAGGAAGCATGCGACAAGAACGATAAAAAGTTCGATAACAAAGTCAATAACTTCCTGCGGTTTTCAATGGACAACTTTGATACCGAGTTGGTTGTTATGGGTATTAAGTTGGCGCTAACACAATACAGCTTGCCAATTGATCCAGACGCTGTTGCTTGTTTTGATGAGTTCCATGAACGTTACGGTAAGTACATCAAAGCTGCTCAAGGCGTATAGACACAAGATTAGCGCAGCGTAAGACCTGCGCTATTTTTTTTGAAAGGTGATTGTATGACAAAGAACTGTAATAACGTCGTTTTCTACTATCGCATGCCCAAGAACGGCAATGCTGATCTTCACAACAACAAGCCCAAGTACACATCGTGGCCCAAACTTGAACATCACGATAGCGGTCCGGCTGTATCGTGGGCCGAAAGCTATTACGGCAATACATACGATTGTGGGTTTATAACTATGCCCAATCTGTTCACAGCGTGTGAGGTAATTAATTCTATCGACAGTCGAGGACAAAGCGCAAAGGTTCCTCAAGCGGTTGTTTACTGTAAAGAGAAAGATTGCTACTTTGAGTTCGACTTTCGAGTAGACGGACTAATCGAAAGTGTTATGGCCGACGGAATCGCTAACGGAAAGTTTAATGCTCCTATGTCGTTCCGATTTGCTGGCAGCAACTATTACTTTGTTCCTACAGCAGGGTCGTTCCAAAAGTTTAAAGAGACGTTTACGATTAACAACGCACCCAAGACTGCTACCAGTACAGCTATAGAGATTGGCGTTCCGTTTGTTGGTGCACACGAACAAGTATACACCTACATGGGTTCGTTCACTTGTACCAAAGACGAAACCTACAACCCGTATGGTGATGTGCAAGAGCGGACTGACTACAGTGATAATACTGTCCACGTGTACTACAGAAACCGCTTCGCCAAACACCTCTCGACCAAATACAACTTTAACGAAACCTCGTTTAGTGTCTCGAAGTCTAAAATGAACGTCAAACGACTGTATGACGTTAACGAAGACGAGATAACTACTTTTGACACTAGTAAAGTATTCATCGAGGCCGACGGCGGCTGCAAAGGCAGCTATGGTATCGGTCATAGGTTTACACTTAAACTTAACTTTGAAAAGAAAACATTGCAGTTCGTAGAAAAAGAAAAAGTAAACGACGGTCGAGGAATGTGCTTTTGGCGTTGACAGCGTAGCAAACAAGTGCTATACTACATAAACAAATTAGATAAAGAGGTTATTATGAGCAAGAAAGCAGAC
>Ga0136561_1000002_pt1 | contig 134953 bp, 125 predicted proteins | sample AntRauMeHopE1498_FD_104641 | JGI IMG/M metagenome (GOLD analysis project Ga0136561, IMG submission 104641) | Saline lake microbial communities from Rauer Islands, Antarctica - Metagenome Hop E1 #498 | ecosystem: Environmental > Aquatic > Non-marine Saline and Alkaline > Saline | place... | reverse complement strand
GTGCGGGTACTGGAGCAGGAGCAGGAGCGGGTTCTGGAGCAGGAGCAGGAGCGGGTTCTGCAGCAGGAGCAGGAGCGGGTTCTGGAGCAGGAGCAGGAGCGGGCTCTGGTTCTGGAGCAGGAGCGGGAGCAGGTTCTGGTTCTGGTTCTGGTTCTGGTGCAGGCGTAGGAGCAGGTTCTGGTTCTGGAGCAGGTTCTGGTTCTGGAGCAGGAGCAGGAGTAGGAGTAGGAGTAGGAGCGGGCTCTGGTTCTGGTTCTGGAGCAGGAGCAGGCTCAGGTTCTGGTGCCCCACTTTCACCACCAATGTCGCTTATGATTTGATCGAGCTGACTCTTTGAAATACACGTCTCGTCACCCTCAACTCCAATACAAAGTTGTTCTGTGCGAACTTTCTTTGTCACAATCAATTGAGCAAAATCAGCAATCTTATTTGCAAGTTCTTTTATTGCAGAAATAAGAAGTGTAGAGAAGCGAGAATAATTTATTCCTTTGTAACCATCTGTTGGATTAATAAATACCAGTCCTGGGAATATATCTTCTACTTCTTGAGCAATCAAACCAATATCGTGAGCATCCGTTGATTCCCAGTCAAATTCTGATGGATTGAGTTGCAATATTCTCTCGAGAATATCTTGCGAATCAAGACTAATAATATTTTTCTTCAAGCGCTCATCGGATGATGATGTTGTCAAAACTCCAGTCGAAGTGAGGTTGAGATCAAATGCATATGCTCCTGAGCCTACCGCAAGGAATTGTGCATTTCCATCAACAGATAGTTTTTCGGTGGGTGCCGTCGTACCAATTCCGACATTATCACTAAACACAAACCCTGCCCCACTTCCCACTGCATCAAAAGTAGTAAGTCCTGTTGCACCTGTAGTAGCATTCCAATAGTTTGAATCGTCATATCCTACTCGTAGTTGCTCGGTTGTTGCAACTACATGGAGTGCAGAATCTATCCCACCAGAAAGTCCTTGGGGCATTAGTTTTAATCCAGTGGTTCTAAGTTGCATAATTTCTGTTCCAGAACCTGAAATAGAGTTAGAAGCACCCCAAAATCTCATATGAGTAAAAGCATTCCCTAGTCCTGTACTTCCTCCAATGTGAAGGTCTGCTCTACTAGTTGCAAGACTATCGGCAACAAGCATTGTTAAAGGGGATTTTGAGTTGTCATAGTGCATACCTCCCCACCGAGTGAACTTTCTTGTTAAGTCAGTTTGTATATTTGAACCAACAATAGCAAAGTCACTATTGAATACAGTTAATCCTATATTCCGATTTGTTATACCAGTACCAATTCTTTCTCCACCAATTGTAACTGTGCCTTTTACATGTAGTTTTTCTGTCGGTGCTGTCGTCCCAATCCCGACATTACCCTCTACAATCAAACCGTTACTTGGAGCTGAAATAGCTTGATATGATGAACCTATGCTTGTATTCCCAGAAATAGAAACGGTCGATGCAGGGTTAGTAAAATTACCGAAGGCTGTATTTCCACTATTTGCAATAAACAATCTTTGAACATTTGACCCAACTAATGTTCCTGTTCTTACGGCAAAATTTTTTCCTTCATAATCTTGAAATGAAAAAACATCGCCTGTCGCAGAGAACTGTGAACCAATCAATCTTTCTCCCGTCGCAGTATCTTCGTTTGTTCTCAAAACAATTCTTGCTTGATTACTTGCTGTATTTTCGAATTTTGCCAAGACCTGATTGTTTGTTGATGTACTTGTTTCTCGTAAATATAAACGATTATTAGTGGTAGGTGCGACATTAATTCCTAAGTTCGTAGAAACATACGCATTACCCTCAACTGATAGTCTTGCTGAGGGTGTTGCTGTTCCAATCCCGACTCTACCATTACTCAATACTCTCATACTCTCCACTCCCCCCGTACTCCACGCAAGTGTATCTGCAGATGGTGACCACATTCCGTCCCCTGTTCTACCTGTAAATGAGTATGATGGAAGTGAAGCTGTACCTAGTGGAGCTGAAATTATTCCTGTAGCTGATACATTCGCCAAAACCGTTCCTGCACTATTCTGCCATTCTTGGAGGTTTGCTGTTTGAGAGGCACTTGCTGTAATAACAATTCCTTTTGTACTTGCATTGGTAGTGGTTACCCCTAAGCTCCCTGTAAGAAGCCCCCCTGAAAAAGTAGATTGTACTGCTGTTGTCGCACCCCGACCTGTTACAGAGGCAAGTGTGTCTGTTTCTGAATATGAAGTTAGATATGTGCTTGAATCAACCGAACCATCTGCTTTGAGAAATTGTGAAGATGTTCCGCTTGTTTTAATAAAAGAATTTGCAGTTACTGACCCTGTAAATGTTCCGTTTCCTACTACAGATAATTTTTCAAATGGTGAAGTCGTTCCAATTCCAAAATTACCAGCCGTCACATAGGTACTACCTGTTCCGTTTGGAGTAATAGATATTCCACCATTTAAATTGGTTGCGGAGAGAACATTATTTTTTAATTGCAAATTACCAGAGGTTATTCCATCGACAAATTCAGTTGAAGTTCCATCAGTTGTTGAAAATGTTTTTCCTGCAGAAAGTAAAATATTTCCCTTTAGATAGACCACTCCAGCACCCAATGGGTTCAATTCAACATCACCAGTTCCCGCTGTTTGTAATACAAGACTCTGGTTAATGTCCGCTGTCACAATAATATTATCAGATCCATCTTCTTCCAAAACCTTTTGGCCGTTGATGAAGAGCGAACCAGGACCAATATACACATCACGCCATTGCCTTGTAGGACTTCCAAGAGACTTTACGTTATCCAATAGCGGAACAATATCTCCACCAACATCGATGTCTCCTGCAATAGTCGAAATCGCTGAAGCATCAGTGAGATTTATGGCTGATGCACCAATGAGACCAGAAAATGTTGCACCGTTCGAGAACACCACATTGTTCGAGAAAGTTTTTTCTCCAGCAAAAGTTTGAGCTCCTGTTGAAACAATTCCAGGATTTGTCGCGTCGGCAAAAGTAAGAGTCAACGTGTTGCTTGCAATGCTTCCCCCATTAGCATTTGATCCGCCTGGTGTGGCGATCACATTTACAATGCTTGACCCACCGTTTATTTTTGAAAGCGCAATATTTGCACCAGCATTAATATCTTCGTTGACGATACTTCCGTCTACTATTTTTGCAGAGTTAACAGAGTTGTTCGCAAGTTTTGCGAGCGACACGGCAAGACTCTCAATAGTAACTGTTCCATCATCCGCGAGTGAAACATCTCCAGACAATGAAACTTCCTGTGCAAGCCCAGCACCATCTCCTACAAAAACTTTTGCAGTATTTAAAATATTTCCTAATTTTTCAGCATCTAATTCTTCAAAAGCACCCTGAATTGTTGTGGCTGATATATTTCCAGAAGGTGTAAATATAGGCGAAGGAAAACAGTTATCATCTGTTGGTCCACAAGGTTCGATTGCTTCGGCGCCAGGATCGAGAGTTTCACCGATAGAAAAAGGTGCGGTACGAGGAGCTGCAAATAGAGGGGTAGCAGCCAAAAGCGAAAATGTACAAAAAGCCATTGCTAACAAAAAATATGCTCCTGTATTCCTGGAAGTACTCATGAGGTTTCTATTACGACAAGTATACCACTTTATGAGCAAAAAAGTGAATGTTTTCAACGAAAAAACTGTTAACAACTAGCGATTCATCCTCCTCGCAGCTGCTCGTGTATCTACCACCTCATCTGTTTCATCAACAATTTCACCCACGAGCTGCTCCAACACATCTTCAAGTGACACCACGCCCGCAGTTCCTCCGAATTCATCTTGCACAATAGCGAGATGCGCTCTATTTTTTTGAAATAATGGAAGTAACTCATCAAGCTTAATTTCTTCTTTTACGAAAAGAGCGTCGTGTGTAAAATCACCTACCTTCATATCTTCTTGATCTTTTGCCAAGGCTATCAAAAGTTCATGTCTCAAGCATACACCAACAATAATATCGATTTCTTTGTCATAGATAGGAAGTCGTGAATTCGTAAGACTGTAGATATCTTTTTTAATATCGGAGAGAACATCATTTTTATCAAAAGAAACAATCATTGTTCGCGGTGTCATAATATCCCAGGCTTCAATATCATTCAGTGTGAAAACTCTCTCGATGAGGGCTCGCTCATCATCTTCAATACTTCCCTCTGCATGTCCAATTTCACTCATCATTTGTAAATCTTCTTCTGAAACTGATGGCTCATCGTTTGAAAGATGTTTTGTAAATTGCTCAATTACAAAAATAATAGGAGCAAGTACTTTTGTGAGCCATAAAAGGATTGGGGATATAAAAAGTGCAACCTTTTCATCATAATGCTCACCAAGGGTTTTGGGGACGATTTCTCCAAATATAATAATCAAAATTGTGAGGAGTGCGGAGATAACACCAATCCACACTTCTCCATAGTGTTCCGCAGCGACAACCCCGATATACATTGAACCAACAATATTAACAATATTATTTCCAATTACGATTACAGTGATTGGACGGCTGATTTTTTCTTTAATCTGCGCGAGGGCCCTTGCCCCTCGCTCATTATTTTTTTTGAGAACATGCACACGACTATCGGAAACAGAAAAAAGAGCCGCTTCACTTCCGGAGAAAATTGCCGAACCTATAAGTACCGTAAATGTAAGTAAAAGTAATAAACCCATGATCAGTGCGATGCTCTATCTAACTTATCCACCTTTGTGCAGCTGGTAGGATTCGAACCTACGACCCCTGAAGTATCAGTTCAGTGCTCTAACCAACTGAGCTACAGCTGCGTATTGTACTCAAAACTATTCAAAAAAAATGAATAATAGCAAGGACAAGTACGATGAAATATAACAGAAAAAAGCCCATTTCGCAAATGGAAATGAGCCCACAAAAGAACATGGAGCACGGTGCGAACCATCTACTACCCCCGCTCTAAAAAGAGAAAACCCCGGCAGCTGCTGTAAAAGCGAGTGCCGGGGTCAAACAAACAATCCACAGAAATTATCTGATCGGGTTGGATCCCGGTATCGGGATCCATTCGACACGAACGCCGGTGGCGCCAATGTCACGGTAAAGTTGGACGGGAATTTCCCGCCCAGTTACGTCTCTGCCGGAGGTGATCCGGTGGATATTGTCGTCCACCGGGCCGACAATCTCCCCAAAACCATCGAGCGGGTCATAGACCAGCTCGATAGTGCTTGTGGAGTGTTTGATTTTTGCAAGTGCCGTTTCCAGCACTTGCGGGTTATAAAAAAGAACGGACGCTGACACAAGTGTCAGCACAGCAATGAGGGTGAATTTCATTTTCATCGACCTTAATAATGGCATATTTTATAGTAAAAGTCAATATTTTTCTTGACTTAATCCTATAATAAGTCTATTATCACCTAGTATGAACATAATAATAAGCGTAATTTGTTTCACAACCATGACATTGATTGTTACCGTAGGAGGTTATTTCTTCTTTGACTCAATAAAGGCTACTGATGAAAAAAATAAAACTCAACGCGAAAGTGATGCCGTAAAGATTCAACAACTTACTCGCGGAGAAACCATAGAGGTGACACCTGGAGAATTTGTAAGTAAAATTATGAATCCCACTCAAATCGCAGCAATGATTGGAGAAGGACTTATCACTCCTGGAGAGGCAGAGGACTTAAGAAACGGAGGCAAACTTCGTATCACATTTGTTCCGAATCCTATTCCGAAACCTGATGTAAGCATGCCTCAAGAACTATTAGAAGAGTAATTATTTACTCGTTACGCCGCTCATTTGTGAGCGGCTTTTTTATTACAAATTAATTATTTCTTAATTAATTTCTTACGAACTCATTATGATTAGAGCAAGCAAAAACCACCCTCTCGGGTGGTTTTTAATAAGTATTCTCTCTTTTGTTCCGCTCTAGTTCTGCTTTCCAGAACGGTCAGGTATACCTTTAAGATATGAATACCATTATCCATTATGTGCTCGTACGAGACACACAATATCGACACCGTAAATAATTTTTTCCGTAGAAAAATTTACGATTCACATTGATTTATTCCACGAACAGCTTCCGCTACCCGTGCCTTGTTACGACTTAGTCCCTGTTATTGAACTTACCTTAACATCACATAAAGTAATGCTTCGGGTACTCCCAACTCCCTTGACTTGACGGGCGGTGAGTACAAGACTTGAGAACGTATTCACCGCGGCATAGCTGATCCGCGATTACTAGCAATTCCAACTTCATGTGGTCGAGTTTCAGACCACAATCCGAACTGAGGGTATTTTTATAAAGATTGGCTCCACCTTACGGCATTGCATCTCGTTGTTATACCCATTGTATCATGTGTGCAGCCCAAGGTATCAAGGGACATGCTGACCTGGCGTCATCCTCACCTTCCTCCCCCGCCTCTGATTTCAATATTAAAATTGAAAGCACAGGCGGGGGCAGTCTCGCGTGACACGTATAACACACGACGAGGGTTGCGTTCGTTACCCCACTTAAGGGAACAATTCAAACCACGAACTGACGACGGCCATGCATCACCTGTCAAAATGCCCGAAGGAGGGTCCCGTTTCTGAGACCTGTCATTTTGATTTCTAACCTTGGTAAGGTTCTTCGTTTATCATCGAATTAAGCCACATGATCCACTGCTTGTGCAAGTCCCCGTCTATTCCTTTGAGTTTTAACCTTGCGGTCGTACTACCCAGGCGCCTGACTTAACGCGTTAGCTTCGTCTCTGAGAGGGTCGATTCTCCCAAAAACTAGTCAGGATCGTTTAGGGCGTGGACTACTGGGGTATCTAATCCCATTCGCTACCCACGCTTTCGTTCCTCAGCGTCAAGATTGTACCAGTGAGCTGCCTTCGCTTTTGGTATTCCCCATGATATCAACGGATTTCACCCCTACACCATGAGTTCTACTCACCCCTTACATCTTCTAGATCTACCGTTTCCCTCGCTTTTTCCCAGTTGAGCCGGGAGCTTTAACAAGAGACTAATAGAACCGCCTACAAACCCTTTACGCCCAATAATTCCGGATAACGCTTGGGGCACTCGTATTACCGCTGCTGCTGGCACGAGTTTAGCAACCCCTTATTCCTCAAGTAACGTCAATATACTTCCTCCTTGAGAAAAGATCTTTACATCCCGAAAGACTTCATCAATCACGCGGCGTCGCTCCATCAGACTTTCGTCCATTGTGGAAGATTCTCGACTGCGGCCACCCGTAGGTGTATGGTCCGTGTCTCAGTACCATCGGTGAGGGTCAGCCTCTCAGCTCCTCTAGACGTCATTGCCTTGGTAGGCCTTTACCCTACCAACTAGCTGATATCCCGCAGGCCCCTCCTTAAGCGTTAAAACTTTACTCCTTAGAGACTATCAAGTATTAGCTCCAGTTTCCTGGAGTTATCCCTGACTTAAGGGTGGGTACCTACGTGTTACTACCTCGTTCGCCACTCGGTTCTAGACCTCGTTCGACTTGCATGCCTTATCCACGCCGCCAGCGTTCATCCTGAGCTAGGATCAAACTCTCAAATAAAATATAGAGCATGTAGTGCGTCACCGTGACGCGCATGTGATCTCTATATCCTTCGAGCGGAACAAAAGAGAAAATACTTTTTTGCTATGTTGTTTGAACCTGCACAATTTTATTCAGTGAATTTATTTTTTTTCGTTCTTCGTAACTATGAAATTTTCAAATGTGCGAACCTACGAACCTCCGGCATCCTCATGGCTGCTTTCCTCTCAGTAGGTAGGTAGTATTATATTCATAATGAACCAAAAGTCAAGTAAATTACCAACTGTTACAGTGTTTGTACCCGCACGCAATGAACAGGACACAATTGAGCGTACTTTGGGGTAAATTATAGCTCAAAAAAGCGCCCTTTGGGCGCTTGATTCCATTGAAATATACCTCGATTCTTCGACCGACAATACTGCAAAAATAATTGGCGGCATCTTTCTCAAAACTACAGGGAAGATTTTATGCTTGGCCTTTTACGTAAAATACACAAAAACCCAATATCTATTGGGATTTTCGTGATTATTATTCTCTGTGCACAATTTGCAAATCGATTCCAAAAGAAAAAAGCCGTGACTTGTAGGACTCTTTTATTTCTTCATTGAAACAAGGAGTGGTGCTGCCAAAAATATAGAGGAGTATGCTCCTGCAAGAACTCCGGCGATAAGTGCAACGGCAAACGGCTGCGTCACCGCACCACCAAAGAAGTAGAGTGCCACGAGTGCAACAATTGTTGTAAATGAGGTGTTAATTGATCGAGCAATCGCTTCTCTCAAACTCTTCCCGACAATTTTTTCAAAATGAGAGATTCGCTTCTTTACATCTGAAACTGCTGCGAGATTTTCACGGATTCGGTCAAATACCACAATCGTGTCATTAATTGAATATCCAATAATGACAAGAAGTGCTACCACAAAGAGTGTGTCTACTTCTATTCCAAAGAAAAACCCCATAGCCGCAAACACTCCAAGCGGGATAATAATATCATGCACAAGTGCAATGACCGTAATAATTCCGTACTTCCACGATGGAACCGGCTTTGAAACATGTCGGAATGCAAACGCAATGAACAACACAATAAAGAATATTGCTACAAAAACTGAGACGATAGCATTTGTTCGCAACTCTGCCCCAAGCGCTGGACCAATTGTACTAAATCGATCTTCTTGAGCTCCGAGAGACTCGCTCAATTTTGCTGTTACAGATTCTTTTTGAGCATCAGTAAGTATTTGTGATCGAAGTACCACAGAGTCGTCTCCGATAGTTCGGAGTGAATAGTCACCAAGGAAATCGACATCGGCAAGTTGCGCCCGAATTTCTGTAATAGAAGGAGTTTGCTCTGTGAAGCTGTAGTCAATACTTGATCCGCCTGTGAAGTCTAGCCCGAAACGGATTCCCCACCCAAATACTGCAAGAAGAGCTGCTCCTATAATAACAGCTGAGAGGACATAGTATATTTTTCTGAATTTGATGATGTGCATATTTATTTCTTAAATCCGTTACTAAACAACCAATGCGTAAAAGCATTTTCACGAGAAGGAGCAATTGCAATCGCAAATGTTCGTGAAACACCAATTGCTGAGAGCATACTCACTATCACTCCAAGTCCGAACACAAGAGCAAATCCTTGCACAACAGATGATCCTGAAAGCCAGTAAAGCACAACAGCACTAATAAGACTTGAGAGGTTCCCGTCTCGGATTGATGGCCATGCTCGCCGTGATCCTTCTATCAATGCTTGTCGAATATGAGCTCCGTCTCGCATCTCCTCGCGTGCTCGTTCAAATATGAGAACGTTAGCGTCAACCGCCATACCAATAGAGAGAATGAATCCAGCAACTCCAGCTGCAGTAAGTACTACCGGAATTATCTGGAACAATACTGCCATAATAATCACATATGAAAGCAATGCGACTGCAGCTACCAACCCCAATGCTCGATACCAAAGCACGAGGAATATACCCACTGCAATAATACCTATCTGTAAAGCGAGGAGACCTGCTTTAGTTGTTTCCGCACCAAGTGACGGACCGATTGTTTGCGTTTCAATAAGCTCTATCGGAACAGGAAGTGCTCCAAAGTTAATATTTCGTACGAGCTCTCGAGCTTCTTCTGCTGTAAAGCTTCCTGAAATTTGTGCTCTTCCATCTTTAATTTCGTCTCGCACAACAGGAGTTGAAATAGGTTGACCATCAAGGAATATTGCGAGAACATTCCCTACGTTATCTCTGGTTATTTGTGCGAATAAATCCTTACCTTCTGGATTAAACACAATATTAACTACGGGTTCGTTTGAAGGAGGAATAAAATCAAGTCTTGCTCGCTGTAGATAACGACCAGTAAGCTCCGTTGGAACATATGCTTTATTTTGATCAATAGTTACTCGACCAACACCGTCCTCACCAACCTCTATTTTTTCAGCGTCTTTGAGAGCTTCTTCATCAAAAAGTCGAAATTCAAGAAGTGGAGTTGCACCAATAGTATTGATTGCTTCTGAGATATCAGTCACTCCAGGAAGTTCGACATTGAGTCGGTAATCGTTTCCCGTTTTTACGGTTTGCACAATTGGCTCAGAAACACCAAGTATGTTAATTCGTCGTTCGATAGCATCCTTCAAAGCCGTCATTGCTTCTTCTGGATTATCAACCTTTGATACATCTCCCTGATATGTCAAGTGTGCTCCCCCATTGAGATCGAGTCCGAGTTTGAATGCATAATCTGAAAAACGATTGTCTGGTTTTTGAGCCTCGAGAACAAAGAATCCTAACCCGGTGAATAATATTAGTAAGATGATGCTGTAAATTCTGTATTTCATAGTTTTGTTATTCTATCAGGAATACACAAAAAAACTAGCGCGGTCCGATAAACTCATTTGAAATGGCGTCTTTGTGTGTAGCGCGACTATATCGTCGCATACCCATCAAGATACCGAGCCCTGTGAACAACATGAGCATATGCGTTCCTCCATAACTCATAAAAGGAATCGAAAGTCCCGTCACGGGCAAAAGACCTACATTCATACCAATATGAATAATGAGATGACTCATGAGTAGCAGAGCATACCCGACAGCAAAAAAGGCTTCAAAGTTAGTCGCCGCCGTGACTGCATAGTGTAATATTCTCGATAGCACAATCGCATACAATATAAGTAAAATACAAACACCTACAAATCCCCACTCTTCTGAGAAAGCGGCGAATATAAAATCGGTTTGATATTCTGGTAAAAACTCTAGCCGCGACTGTGTACCGTATCCAAATCCTTTTCCGAGCAACTCACCCGATCCTACACTTATCACTGACTGATAGGCATTGTAGCCCGTTCCCTGCACATCTTGAAGTGGATTAAGGAACGTCATAATACGAGCTTTTTGGTAATCAGCAAAAACAGAAACCCACATAATAGCCATGAGCGATATCCCCCCAAGCATCACCAACATCAAATGCTTTTTATCAATTCCTGACAAGAGCACCATACCAAACCAAAGCAAAAAAATAATAAGAGCAGATCCAAAGTCTGGCTGAATTAAAATAAGAAGAAATATAATACCAGCATACACTCCTGAAACAATAATATGTCTAATATTTCTAATTTCTACATGTCTTCGCGAAAAATACTTTGCAAGTAGTAGTATCAATACAAGCTTGGCAATCTCTGCGGGCTGTACCGCAAAAAAACCAAAGTCCAACCACGATTGTGCGCCCTGAAATACTGAGCCTAGAAAAAACAACGACACAAGAAGAACAGAAATCGCTAGATATAACCACATAATCACTCTCGTTCGTCGTAGTATTTTCGCATCAAAAAAACTTACTCCCAAAAAAACAATAAATGAAATAATAATCCATATTATTTGCCGATTAAAATAAATGTCAGTATCAACGAATGAATGCATTGTTGCAAGCCCCGCAGCCATTATTGGAACAAGAGCCCCAAGAAGCACGAGGTCGATATGCCCAAATAATCTTTGATACATTCGGGTCATGCTATTGCTCGTACTGAGGGATTATTTCTATTTGAGTAACAGGTTCAGGAAAGGGCTTACTCCACGTAAATACCATTGTTTTTTCTTCTTGTGCAGAAATACCTTCTATATATGTACTTGAGAAAGCCATAAGATTATTGAATTCACCGTACACAAACACAATTGCAGTTATTTCGCCAATATCTCTCGGGGTTGTATTAGTAATTTTTGCACTAATGCGAGGATTATTACCCTCTTGTATCACTCGCTCTCCAGAAATAAAGAACGGCCGCTTTTCAACATATTCTTTTTTCCACGTATGATCACCTAGCTCAAAAGCAAGTCGTGTTGGAATTCTTTCTCCAGCAAACAGGCTATTTTCAATAATTGGCACAAAAGTTTTTGGCGGAATATCAATAGTGCCCGACCTCACCTCCAGCTCAATATCATTTTCAAAGAGAGTGAATGTATACGGTACTCTTTTGGCACCGGAGGTTGGGTTGCTGTTTTCAATATATGCAACAGTATTATAGTATCCACTATCTGCACTCGCAGAAAAAAACCTACTCCAGAGCACTACGGGATCAATAGCTTCATTCTCACAAACAAGCGCACATCCCCCGCCACAATCAAGCCCAGTCTCCTCTCCGTTTTGTAGACCATCAAAACATGTTGGCTCTACTCGGAGAAAAAGAATGATTGCAATAATAATAACCGGCATACTAATCACAGCAACTACTCCAAGAAATATTGATACTTGTCGGCGCTGTGACCATGACATACTAGAGTATCGTTTTTACGAAAATCGCTAACGAAAGTAAGGCGGTGAGGCTGTACATAGCAATCGCCATTTTTTCAATTCCAACCTCTAATTTCTTTGATGCATTTGTTTTTTCCTTAAAATCATCAAATGTCTTTACGAGATATGTAAGAATAAGCGGGAGAAAAATATACAAACCGATTATCGCAGTAAGGATACTGAATACTGTTCCAATAAGCAATCCTGATAGCGGTAACATCTGCTGATTTATTGCTTCTAGTGTTAATTGAAAAGTAGGTATTTCAAACATAAACTTGATAATATAAACATATATAAGCTCAATAAACGTAACAACTACGGCGAGCGGTACAAAGATAGTTGCAAATACAGCAAGAAATCTCAAAACAACATCTATCGTATTTTTAATAAGAAAGGCAATTCCTTTATGGAGTGACGAATAAATAGTGTTGTTCTCAAAGAGCAAGAAGAACTTTGAGAAAAACGTCAGTACCAACCAAATAACACCGATGAATATAAGAATACTTCCAAATAATCCTAAATCGAAATATATTGCAGCAGTTGTAAACGTAACGAGCGGAATTATTGTTACAATCTCTAATCCAAATACTGGTAATATTTTTTTTGTTCCTTTTGCAAGAATCTTCTTAAGAGGTTCGCGAGTGTGCGCTAAAATAGATCGTATACTTGCCACAAGACCTACTGTTGCAATAAGAACAGCAATCAAAGTTGCCAGCACTAAAGACAGATACGGTACCAGCAATAACATATTGATTGTGGCTCCACCCAAAACTCCAACCTCGTATAAAAAGACAGTGAGCATGAGTACTGCTTTAGGAAGAATGCTTAATACTAATAATAAAGTCGCAATACTAATAAAGTGTTTTTTTCGTGACCATGTTGTTTTATAGGCATGTCTAATTTCTGTAAATATTTTTTTTAGTTCTTTCATGCATATAGTATAACAAAAAAAACCATAACAAAAAACTACGCAAATTGCGTAGTTTTTTGTTACTTGATTGTGTCTCCTATTCCAGCGGTTAGCTACTTTCCCCTTTACGAGTATCATCGCCACTAGAGAGCTTAACTTCCGTGTTCGGAATGAGAACGGGTGGGACCTCTCCGTCGAACCACCAGAATACGAGACACAATCTCGTATCACATAAAAAAATCAATAGTGTGTTATACATAAATATCTCCGAACAAATTGAACTGTAAAGTACATATTGCTACAGAAAATACATTTTTCTGAATCGTTGGCGTTTAGATTTCCTAACAGGATCGGATAATTAGTACACCTCAGCTGAGTACATTGCTGTACGTACACTTGGTGCCTATCAACCTGATCATCTTTCAGGGTCCTCAAACGATTATTAATCTTGAAGTTGGCTTCCCGCTTAGATGCTTTCAGCGGTTATCCATTCCCGACATAGCTACTCGACAATGCTCTTGGCAGAACAGCCGATAGACCAGAGGTCAGTTCATTTCGGTCCTCTCGTACTAGAAACAAATCTTCTCAATAATCAACGCCTGCAGCAGATAGGAGACCAACCTGTCTTACGCATCTTTTCATATATTCCTATATGGATTGGACTATATCTTCTTCCTTCATGGTATTAGCATGTCAAAATACATTAAAATGTATAGATTCATGCCTCATGCGAGGAAGGCTTACATGTAGTCTCTACGGGTACATTCATATTTCTATGAGTGCTTCCCTCGGTATTGTCCTCCTCTTTCTTTGCAAGAATTTCTTTTTGCATCAAAATAGGGTGGGATTTTACCGAAATCAGTAAGCTTGTTACATACACTTTCATGCATGTACCGCCGTAATTGGTTGGTCGTGTGACGAAAAAACTTTTCATTTGGTTAATAACAGTCGATGCGGATTCAGACTGTTCAACATTCAAGAATATAGGGATTCCTCGCCCTACACATTTGAACACTGAACGGTCTGAACCCAGCTCGCGTAACTTTTTAATTGGCGAACAGCCAAACCCTTGGGACCTTCTCCAGCCCCAGGATAAGTTGAGCCGACATCGAGGTGCCGAACACTATCGTCGATATGGACTCTTAGATAGTACCAGCCTGTTATCCCCAGAGTAGCTTTTATCCGGTAATCTGTGGCGTCATCTAATGACAACCATAGGTTCACTATGTTCTACTTTCGTATCTGCTTGACACGTACGTCTCGCAGTTAAGCTCTCTTATGCCATTACACTATCGGCATGGTTTCCATTCACGCCTAGAGAACCTTAATAAACTCCTCCGTTACTTTTTAGGAGGATAGCGCCCCACTAAAACTACCCACCAGATACTGTCTCCCTTAGGTTTACTAAAGGGTTAGTACATATAGAATTAAAGAGTGGTATTTCACTGACGGCTCCACATCTCCCAAGAGAAATGCTTCAAAGCCTCCCACCTATCCTACGCATTAAAACCATATATACAATATCAAGCTGTAGTAAAGCTTCTGGGGTCTTTTCGTCTAGCTGCAGGTAACCGGCATCTTCACCGGTATTGTATTTTCACCGAGCAAATCCTCGAGACAGTTCCCTAGTCGTTACACCATTCGTGCGCGTCTGAACTTACCAGACAAGGAATTTCGCTCTGTTTTGTTATCTTTATGTCGCCATAAAGCACGGACTCTATCTTGCCACAAGGGCTTTAGCGTTTGGTCTCTGGGGATTCTAAAAATCGAGATTTCTTTTTTCTGTTCATTTTTTCAATTAATTTTGCAATTTTGACAAGACCATCCTTTGTAAGATGTTCTTTCTTGCTCATTAACTGAATAATTTGAGAGAAAATGATGAAATCATTTTGCTTGTATGTGTATAGTTTGTTTTTCTTGAAGAAAGGTATTATTCTCTTTTCAATATCACTCATGGATCGGACGCAATACTTATAAAGATGTTCTTTATAATTATCGTATCTTTTATTTTCATAGATTTTTCCACATTCAAAATATTTTTTAAATATTTTAAGTGCGGGTAAGCTTTTCTTTCCTTGAGTTATTACGAACTCAGGGAAAACTTGCCATCCACTTTTTGAGGTATTATTTTTCAATATACTTACTGAAAAACAACCTTCTCCATCAGTAAAACCAACTAACCACGCTTCAATTTTTAGTCTTTCCTGCTGATTGACTGCACTGGGTACATTGTTACTAGATATATATTCTATATGGAATAATTATACCATAGTAGTACCAGATACTCAGTTTTTCCAGCATATAGCTAAATTTTAGGTAGTTACTTTTCCTTTTACGCAAATATAAACAGGCTTGTTTATCAAATTCCGTCATAACAGTCCCAATTATTGTGTACCAATTGGCACACAACCTTAGGACCGTTATAGTTACGGCCGACATTCACCAGGGCTTACATAGCCCAGCACAACATATAAATACATTGCACCCTCCATGTTTAACCTTCTGGCATTGGTCAGGTGTCACCCCCTATACGTCCTCTTACGAGTTTGCAGGGAGCTGTGTTTTTGATAAACAGTCGCCAGGGATACTTTCGCTGCGGCCCTCGTCCCCGAAGGGAGTTGGGCAGGCCTTATTCCGAAGGTACGGCCGCTTTTTTGCCGAGTTCCTTGAGGATCTCTCACTCGTTCGCCTTGGTCTTCTCGACCTGACTACCTGTGTCGGTTTATGGTACGGACTCACAGTACTTATGCTTAGAGGCTTTTCTTGGGACGCTCTTCATCTACATCTCTCGACCCGAGGGTCAAAATTTTCACATTGCCGAATGTATGTGATGTCCGGATTTACCTAGACATCCACTCTTACAATGCAAACCCAAATCCAATAATGGGCGTAAACTTATTTCATCCGTCCCCCCATCGCAATACTGCAAGGTTACGGAATATTAACCGTATGTCCATCGGGTGCGGCTTTAGCCATCCCCTTAGGCCCGACTAACCCTTCGCTGATCTTCATTGCAAAGGAAACCTTAGTCTTTCGGCGTGCGAGAATCTCACTCGCATTGTGGTTACTTGTGCCAACATTCTTACTTCTTGACGCTCCACCATGGGTCACCCCTTTAGCTTCAACGCAGACAAGAATACTCTCCTACCGCTCATTATTTAAAATAACAAGCCCTCAGTTTCGGTAATACATTTAGCCCCGATTATTTGCGGCGCATAGTCTCTGATTCAGTGAGCTGTTACGCTATCTTTAAAGGATGGCTGCTTCTAAGCCGACCTCCTGAATGTCAGAGAAACTTCACAGCCTTAAGCGCACTTAATGTATATTTTGGGACCTTAACTAGAGATCTGGGCTGTTTCCCTTTCGACCGCCGGAGCTTAGCCCCCGGAGTCTAACTGCATAATAATTACTATTGGTATTCGGAGTTTGATAGGTCAGGTGAGGTTTCCCCCTGTCCAAACCTTCCAGTGCTCTACCCCCAACAGGTACGTTATACGCTAGCCCTAAAGCTATTTCGGAGAGAACCAGCTATTACAAGATTCGATTAGCTTTTCACTCCATACCACAAGTCATCCGAGAGAATTGCACGACTCAACGGTTCGGACCTCCTCCTTGCTTTCGCAAGGATTCATCCTGCTCATGGTAAGCTCATCTTGCTTCGGGTCCGATGCATACTACCGCCCGAAGGCAGTCGCACTATTCATACTTGGTTTCCCTACAGCTCCGTCCCTAAGGGACTTAGCTTAGCAGCATGCATCGACTCGTTGGCTCATTCTTCAATAGGCATGCCATGACGGTTATAAATAACCGCTCTGACTACTTGTAAGCATATGGTTTCAGGTCTATTTCACTCCCCTTTCGGGGTTCTTTTCACCTTTCCCTCACGGTACTAGTTCACTATCGATCTCTAAGTGTATTTAGCCTTACCAGTTAGTTCTGGCAGATTCACCCTGGCTATTAATGTCCGGGGCTACTCAAGGACAACGACAAAAAAGTTTAGGTATTTTCGTATACGGGACTATTACCCTCTGGGGTCAAGCTTTCCAGCTTATTCTACTAATACAAAAATTTATAACTTCTCTTACATAAATGCAACGTCATTGCCTTACAACCCCACTGTGCAAGCACAGTGGTTTGGGCTCCTTCCTTTTCGCTCGCCGCTACTAGGGAAATACTCTCCTTACGGAGCTTGTTTTCTTTTCCTCTGGTTACTGAAATGTTTTACTTCACCAGGTATGCTCTCTATCATATAGATAGAGTGACCTTACGGCCGGGTTTCCCCATTCGGAAATTTCCGGATCAAAGGCTGTTAAACGCCTCCCCGAAACATATCGCAGTTTGACCACGTCCTTCATCGCCTCTTAGAGTCTAGGCATCCACCATATGCTCTTGATTTCCCATTAGGAAATCTAAAAACCACAACGATTCTTACTTATTTTTACTTACTTACTTTACCTTCTGTTTCTGTTTATATTTTCTGTTTCAATTATTTGTTCGGTGATACCTACGTATCACACTATTGAATTTTCAATGTGCACCTGCCACACATTGAGTGTCAGGTAGGTGCTATTATACTTATGAGGAAAAGAAAGTCAAGGAAATTATGCAGTAAAAACGCATATAGTTTTGATATAAAATTCAGAGCGATTTTAGGTGGTTTTGGTAGGGTAAAATGAGTGAATTTTGAGTATAAAAATGGAGATAATTTTACAGAAAAGTGTCGGGCAAGATCAATTGACTCTTATTGTAGAAATATTAATATATAGATATTATTTTTTAGCTCCCTCGTACACAAACCCTTCGGAAACCCTCCATACACCCCTCTCCCGAAAAGCGGGCATCTTTTGTCGACGAGCAGCATTAGCGAGTGCTGGTCCAGATTTATTGTTCTGTTTTACATATTCCGAAAGAGTAATGATTTTATCACCCCTTAGGTACGCCAAGCGTTTATGTAGGGACTCTATGAGCAAGAGAGCTGTGATCTTCTCCATTTTCTTAGCTGTTTTATTTTCTCGATATTCTAATGCATTGAAGTTATAAACTGCTTCAGCTATAGTACTTTTCACTGCTTTTTGTCAAATATCAGTGAAAAGTACAATCAAAAATCTATTTTTCACCGATTTTAGTGCAATTTTTAGTGCAATTAAGTATTTAAACTAAACTAAACCAAACGGACTTCGTTTTCGATGCCGATGCGATCGAGGACTTTTTGATGGGGGTAGTCGAGTGTATCTCGAATAAGGCGGTCGTACATACTGAGGCGGTATTTGAAATCTGCTGTTGTGAAAACTGCGTAGCGGAGCTGACTTCCGAGCTCTGACTCGATGAGCTTGATTGATTGCTTGAGAACACCATCTTTGAGTTTATCCCCCACTATCATGAGATCGACCGGACCATCATCCTGTTGCAGAAATACTCCACTCACAATTATGAGATTTAACTTTCCAGCTTTTTGGAGTTGCTTTTTAATACGATGTTCGTCAATTGGCACAGACTTGATGAGGAGTTGTTGGAGCGGTCGCATGTACTCAAAGGCTGTATTGGTCACGAAACCCTGCACTCGCTTTTTCTTTACCTTACCACTTCGTCCGTCCTCGACGTCTTGAAAAAAAGACTTCTTGTGAATGAGTTCAATTTTGAGGAGCATGTTGAGTTCACGAGATAAATCCCTTGAAGCTATTTTTGCGAGCTTTGCGATGTCGTCTTTTGCATAAGGCTCTTCTGTATTGAAAAGAAAAAACTTCAACACCTTAACGCGGCTTTTGCTTCCAAATAATTCTGTGAGTATCGGTAGTGACATATGAATGTAGAATATTATGACAATGGTACATCAACAAGGTAGAAAACCAGTAGACTTGCGCACAATAATGCAAGAAATCCGACTGAATACTTGAAAACATTGTTCATATGGATATTGTAGCATAATTTTATTATTTTCCGGAGATACGCCTTTCTGCTATTTGGTATATATCTTTGCGGTGACCAATGGCGTCAATCAAAGCTGACTTATCCTTAATCTTATATATAATTCGATAATCACCCACTCTGAGTTTTCGGCTCCCCGAAAGGCTCGTTCGCAGAGGCGTACCGAATATCTCTGGATTTTTTGCAATCTTAGTTTTGATAATTATTTGTATTTTTTGAAGCCACGGAGGTGATATTTTCTTGAGATCTGATGGAATTTTTGAGTGATAGATTAATGTATACATATTACTTCAAGATATCTTTCCACACTTCTTCATGTGTCAGCGCTTCTTCTATTTTGAAAGTTTTCGTTCGATCTTGTGCCCACTCTTCGAGATAGATATCTTCTTGTACATCAAGGGCAAAGGCAATCATATCGGTTGCCGCTTTCGAGACTGATATATTTTTTTGTTTTGCAATTTGCTCAAGGTCTTCTTTCATGTCCTTTGTGATTGTTATTGCGATGCGATTGTTTTTTGTAGCCATATATCCAGATTATCAAAGTGTGACACTTTTGCAACACTTTATTTTTCTGTCGGCGGGTGGCGTTTGGCGGACGCGGTGTATTAGCTATTTTTTGTCTGGCGGACGAAGGACTGGATTTGCCATGTTCACTTCTCTCCGCAAGATCATCGCATCGAACGGAATTGTGATACGTGTGTCAGGAAGGATTATAGTGTTTGCAGGAATCTTGAAAGCATTCTTGCGCGAGCCTGTTGCAAAGTCTATATAGAATCCTCCTATGTTTACCTCGCTATTAAGCGGGTTGTGGATAACTATGTATGTATCAGACACTTCGCTGATGACAACCTCATTTTTAAGGACATGCACAATTGTCCTTGAAATTCCTGCATCTGTTTTTCCAATAATATTTGCAGTAACGACATATGTTCCGGGATATCGAAATGCATGCTTCACCTGAATTCCCTTACTAGAATATCCATCACCGAATGACCACATAACCTTATCGGTTTTATATAAACCATCTTTCGTAATAACTTCAAAAGATAATGGCACCTGTGGATAACCTATTCTCTCGCGACCAATACTGATGTCTTGCACTTTGCGAGTATGGATTTTCTTACTCATTTCGAACTGACTATTTTCACTGGATATTTTTGTGGTGGTTTTTGATGTACTGTTTGATGAGCCACTACTCGACGAGCCTGCAGCAGGCGAGTCGATACTGTCACCTTCTTTGTTTACTTCACCTGGAGTCGATGGTTCGTACTTCCACTTATTATCAATAAATTGCAGGCTGTATTCTTCATCGAAACTCCCTTCGGCGGCAGAGTATGTCACCTCATCAACATTTGATTCGTACAGCTCCAAGATGAGCGACTCGCCTTCATTTGAGAGACTAAAAACACTATCAAACACTAGTCCCTTAAAGTCGGGATGATCATTCAAGAAAGTAGGCATGTCAGATGCAATCACTACATACGAATCTGCTGGTATGACTGTCTTATCTCCTGTGATTTTGTGGCGGACATTGTTTTCAGTAAAGCGAATATCGCCGATGTTAATCTCGGTGTTGATATATATCTCTATCCACTCCCGTTTTGTATCGGCTCCTGGAGCGTCGTACATGATCTCGCTTATGAATTGAGCGTGTGCAACTTGTGTATGCATGCAATATATAATAAATAATGTTGTTGTGATGAAGATTTTTTTGAGCATGGAATGAGTGTAGCGGAGTGAGGTGAAGTTGGGATAAAGCGCGGGCACTGATAGAAAAAACTGGAGAAAACAAAAACCACCCTTTCGGGTGGTTTTTATAATCTTTTTAAGATATGAGCGGTATTAGAGAATTAATGTCGGTGATAATTCATCACTGTCCTTAAGTTCTACTCCTGCCACTTCGGTAATAGATGCCTCGAATGTTCCTGCATCTCTTGCAGTGTAACGTACTCGGAATCCTACCGTATCTCCTTCGTCAACAGTAAATACTGTTCCTACGCTTGATGCAGAATCTCCAGATACTCGTGAAAGAACTCCTTCACCTGAACCTGTTCCGAATCCTACAGCATTTGTGAATGCAGCAGTTGCTGTATCCAGAATACTTAGAGAATCAATATCGAAGTCTTCATCTGAATCACTGTTATTTACAGTAAACATGAAGTCAATAGTTCCGGTAGTAGAGTTTTGAGACTCTGTTACCTTCCAACTAATGTTTGTGATTTCAGCACTAGTAAGTGTCAATGTGTGAACACTTCCTTTTAGTGATGATTCAGCTTCTACATCGCCTACTCCTTCTCCATCAACTGAGTGTACTCCAACTTGGATAGTTTTCACAGCTAGTGTTTCAAATATTCCTTCATCTAGACCGTCATTATTCGGGTCAGCTTTTCTGAATTCTACGTTTACAGTAACTTCTTCGTCGTCGTCTCCGTCGATTTCAAAGTCTCCGTCAACGTCGAATGTTAGTATTACAGCATTAGGAGATGCTGTATATGTTCCAGCTCCTCCGTTTACTGCATCGTCTAGACAGTCATTTGAATTAGTTGATTCTGTGTCAACACCTGCACATGTTCCTGTGAATGGTGATGGGGCAACATCAAAGTCATTAACTTCGTCATTACCAATTTCAAGTGTTACATCGTTAATCGCTGTAGCGTAATTTACGCCTCCTAGGATAACCTCAAGAACGATTTCATCAATTTCGATGTCATTTTCTTCAGCTTCAAGTTTGAAGACAAATACTGCGTGTTCTACTTCGTCATCTTCGTCTACTCGCAGAAGAGCTGAATCTGGGTCATTGTTTGAAGATTTGATTTTGATTTCTTCATCTCCTCCTTCTTCGTTAATACTGAATGAAACTGTTTCTCCAGATGTTTTGCCCTCTTCATCAAAAGCAATATTATCTGCTCCACCGTATTGTGTGATTCCAGCACCATCGAGTCCTCGAATTCCTTCTTTAGCAATATAGATTACCCAGTTAGCACCGTCAGCGTCATCAACATTGTTTTGTGTGGTAAGCCAAATTTCGAATTCGAAGGTATCTCCTTCATCGATTATTTCGTCAAGTCCACTCATTCGGAATGTGAATGGGTTGTTATCTCGATTCCAATCATCTTCGTCGTCAACATCTTCTTCTGCGAAGACGTTTCCGTTGATTGCAAGGTGAATTGTTTCGTATACATCCCATGGTTCGTCGTCAGCGTTTCCACGGACATCTTCATTGCTGAAAGTAAGATCAAGTCGTTCCATCTTGAAGTCTCCGTCTTCGACGTCGAATTCAACAGTAGCAACACGCTTCATCTCTCCTTCTTCTGCATCATCTTCTGAGTCCATTGAGAAGTCTTCTAGTGAAGCTTCGTCACCTGAAAGGTCATTTGATGATCCTGTTCCTGGAGTAGTTCCTGGCATTACGATAGTTCCTGGTGTTGTTGGAGCTACTAGGCTGTTAAAGTGTGCTCGTGTGATTGGACCAAAGTATCCTGAAGCTGGAGAAATTCCAACTGATGCTTGGTACATTCCAAGAGCTGCTTGTGTAAGCGGTCCAAAGTATCCTCTTGAAACGCCTGCTGGCATTACGAGAGTTCCTTGTAATTCAAGTGCAGTTTGTAGTTCTACTACAGCTGGACCAGTTGATCCGATCGTAAGATCAGATACAAAACTGTATCCTGTTGCTGTTGTTGTTGTACCTGTTGTTGCTACAGCTGACAATTGAGCAAGTAATGCGTCAATTTGAGCTTGTAGATCAGAAACAGTTTGTGCACCTACGTTTGTTGATATACTTCCTGTAACCGCGAAGGCTGCAGCAAGCATAAATCCTGTAAGTTTTTTCATAGCTATGCTTTTATAATTAACTTTCTCGTTTTAGTTTTAAATAAGTTGAGAAAATGTATAAATAATTTCTAATATTAGATGTTTGTGGTGAGGGGCCGGCGCACCGTTCACCTACTTGCTTGCGCAAGTATCTATCTCGCCCGACGGGGCACAGCTTCTCAAGGATGAGAAGCGCGTTCAAAGAAATGTGGAACATCTACCACACCTCAAAGTTTACATGTAATTCAATCTGCGTTTCGGTTAATCAATCGTAACTGTCATGCGGACATACTGATATTCCTTGAATAAATCATTTGTTCGACCATATGAAATTGTCAAAGAAAGTGGTTCAAAAAACATAAAGTTTCTGAACTGCATATGATTATACGTGCGTTATGTTTTTTGTCCAAAAACATTGCATGTGGATAACCTGCAGTGCCACCCGTGTAGTATACAACACCAGTGTTAAAAATCAAGGGTTTTGAGAGATTTGTGTGGATAGTTTTTGTGCTGTTCTCACACTATTTTATTGCATCAATCGTCGTGAGTTGTCGTTAGTTAGCGTGCGATTTGGTAGGTGCTCCATCTTTTTTCACCTTCTTTTTTGACAGTCCCCTTTGCGACGAGAGTCTGAAGATCACGCTGGATTGTTTTCTCGCTAATACCTGAAAACTGGTCGTAAATGTCCTTTATAGATGATTGGCCTTTTTCTCGTAAAAGACGAGTGATAATGCTCAGTCGCGCATCTTTATCTTCTGGAGCTTTTTGAGATGAATTATTTTTCTTTGTAGAATGGGAGATATTTGATTGAGGTCTTGTTTTTGTTGGCTCTACTGGAATATTATCTTTATTGTCTTTATTGTCTTTATTGTCTTTTACATGTCCTTTATAAAGGTCATGCCCTATAAAAGACACTTCTTGCTCTGCTTGGTCGTGATGTGGATCAAATCGTTGCTCGAAAGACTCTTCTTCCCTATCTTCAAACGAACCATCTGTCGAAAACATTTCTTCAATTGAAAAGAAATCTTTTTCGATAACATCTGATTGAGAGTCTGAAAGTGGTGTCTCGATAATTGAGCGGAGTCGAGCCAGAACTCCTGCCATCTCAAATTCTACGATTGAAAAGTTTGTGTCCGAAATAAGTCGCGTTTGATGTGCAACCGCAAAAAGTGACCGCAAGAAAAGATAGTCTTTAATAAGAGACTCTACTTCGTGAACCTCAAAGTGTACAAGTGATTTTACAGAAAGAGTCTTTTTGAGGAGATTCATAGCGTGCTCTCGCATTTGAATAGAGAGTTGCGGAACAGCGTGTGCGAATGATTCTGAAATAAGAAAGATTGCAGAGACAATCTTTTCAGTCTTTTTAAAAATAAAGAGTTGTCGTGAGTCTCTAATCAGGTCAGAGTTCCGTAGTGGACGCATTTCCTTTTTAGGATCTTTATTACTTTCGCCATAGTTAGTATCGTTGTTGTTTTCCATGTGTCTTTTATTATTACTTGCACTTGTCCGATAAATATTTGCCTGTCCGCTTTCTGTCTGTTGTCCGTAGTATATAGAAGTCTCTTATTTTGGCAATGTCCGAAACTGTTTTCATGTGTTCTATATTACGCTCTATATATAGAATAAACTAAGCATATATAGTATGTACACTCTATGGTATTATTACCTTTATATGGGAAGAAAAAAGAAAAAAGTAGAGGGCGAAGAAAAGAAGTCGTTATTTTCACACATAGATGAAGAGACGGTCGAGTCGATAGCGGCTATTATTTTTATTATTGTTGCGGTGTTTTTTACCCTCTCACCTTTCGGGCTCGCAGGGCTCGTGGGAGAAAAAACATTTAATGGTTTCGAGTGGTTACTTGGTGTTGGATATTTCCTTCTGCCGCTGACACTTTTGTTTTTGGGAATATCTTTTTTCAAATCAAGAAAGCGAAATGTCGCAACTCCGAAAATTATCGGTGCAATTATCTTTCTTATCAGTAGTCTCGGACTTCTTTCAATTGCAGGTGGTGAAGGTGGATGGCTCGGAAGTATTATCGCTCGACCACTCGTGCAACTCTTTGATGTTTGGATGGGGGCAATCGCAAGTGTTGGAATCGCGCTCATCTCTCTCATCCTTATTTTTGACTCACCTTTCAAGTGGATCTTTGGAAAGAAAAACGTAGAGGGCGAAGAAGACAGCGAGGAAGCTGAGTACAAAACTGATCCAAAAATTGAGGAGCAAGTTCGCAAGTTGGAGGAGGCCGCAGCCAAAGAGCAGGAGCGGCGAGATAAGGAGGCCGCAGAGGCTGCGGCAAAAAGCAAATTGAAAATCAAAAAGCCGAGTGAAGACGAACTCAACCAAAAAGATAGTGGTCTCGTATTCCTGACACAAGCTTTTTCAAGAAACACTCCGTTTACTCCCCCGCCACTTTCACTTTTGAATAAAGACTCGGGGCGACCCGGAGTTGGTGACATCAAAGCGAATGCAAACATGATCAAGCGAACACTCCAGAATTTTGGAATCAATGTTGAAATGGACGAAGTTTCAATTGGACCATCGGTGACTCGATATGCTCTCAAGCCCGCCGAAGGTGTGAAGCTCGCAAAAATCGTCGCTTTACAAAAAGACCTCTCGCTCGCACTCGCCGCTCATCCCCTGCGAATCGAAGCTCCTATCCCTGGAAAGTCACTTGTAGGAATTGAAATTCCCAACTCAACCAAATCAACCGTAGGACTCGGTACACTTTTACGTGCAAAAGAATACGAAACTTCTGAGAAGCCACTTCTCATGGCGCTTGGAAAAGGAATTTCTGGGCAATCTATGTTTACAAACCTTGCGAAAGCTCCTCACATGCTCATCGCTGGAACAACAGGTTCTGGAAAGTCTGTGACGATTCACGCACTCCTGACTTCCCTTCTTTTCCGAAACCCACCTGAGAACCTCAAATTCATCATGGTCGATCCAAAACGAGTTGAGCTCACACTCTATAATGGTACTCCCCATCTTTTGACTCCTGTTATTACCGAAGCAAAGAAAGCAATCCTCGCTCTCAAATGGGCAGCTCGAGAAATGGATAGGCGTTATGACCTTCTTGAAAAGTGCAAAGTTCGAGATATTTCTTCATATCATGAAAACATCGTAGAACCAGCTCATAAAAAAGGGGGTGACACTATGCCTGAAAAAATGCCTTATATAGTATTCGTTATTGATGAGCTTGCTGACATTATGCAAACATATCCAAAAGAACTCGAAGCTGGTATCGTTCGACTTGCTCAAATGTCTCGAGCTGTTGGTATTCACCTTATTCTTTCAACTCAACGACCGAGTGTGAATGTTATTACCGGTCTTATCAAGGCAAACGTTCCTTCTCGATTGGCGCTCCAAGTGGCTTCGCAAATTGACTCGCGGACGATTCTCGACATGCCTGGAGCTGAAAAACTCCTCGGTGCTGGAGATATGCTTTTCCTTTCGGGAGATGTTGGTCAACCTTCTCGTGTGCAATCTGCTTTCATTACTGAGACTGAGGTAAAAGGTGTCGTAGACTACCTTATCAATCAATACAAAGACGAGATTCCACAAGCTGAGATTGATTTCCAGGCTGAACAAGAAAAAGGAAATGCTGCGTTTGGTAACCTTACAGGAAATGGATACGAAGATGAGGATCATGATGATTTGTATGAGGATGCGAAACAGACTGTTATTGATGCTGGCAAAGCCAGCACATCATACATTCAGAGAAAGTTGCGAGTTGGGTATGCGCGCGCAGCGCGCCTCATCGACATGCTCGAAGACAGAGGTATTGTAGGACCAGCAGATGGTGCAAAGCCTCGTGAAATCCTCGCAGGAGGAGATGATGGAAGTCGGGGTGACGAATATCCAGATATGGATGATGTAGATAATAATCAAAACGACGATAATGAGGAGTACGACGACAATCAAACTGACGACGACAATTCTTCACGAAATAAGTATGAAAATTCATAATCCCTTTCGAGCAGTATTTTTTCTTATTGGAGCTATTGTAGTTGTCGGCTATTCCCTCTTTACTGCTCGATTCTTTATCGCTGGACCGCAATTACAGGTTGATAATCCTGAGTATATCGAAACTAGCGAGCCTCTTATTACTATTTCTGGTACTTCTTCTCATATTCAAGCTCTTTGGGTTAATGGTCACGAGGTGTTCCTAGAGGAAGGAGGTGCGTACAGTGATACACGCATCCTCACCCCTGGAATTTCATATATTACCCTACTAGCAAAAGATCGTTTTGATCGAACAGAGAAAAAAATTATCACCGCCTACTATAACAAGCCTTTCGAGGCACCAGATATGGACGCAGTGAAAGCTGTTGCTGTAATGAAGTCTACTGAGGCAATAGGTGCTACTGAGGCAATAGCGGCTACTGAGATGAGCCTCGCGGAAGTCGATTCGGAGGTAGAAGCTGATTCAGAGGTAGAAGCTGATTCAGGAAACGAGATAACAGAAGTTGACACCGTGGAAGATTTGACCTCGACTGAGGCAGTATCGACGACTTTATAATAAATTTATCCAGAGATGATATAATATACCCATATGGCAATAAAGAAAAAAGTAGCAAAGAAAACAAAGAAAGAGAAGGATATTGAAAATGCAGCCGGAAATTCGGGTGATATTATTACAAGCACTATTAATGAAATTAAAACTAAGTTTGGCGATGAAGCCATCATGAAACTTACTGACTCACCAAAGGTAAACATTGATGCAATTTCAACAGGATCTATGGGACTAGACGAGGCATTGGGTGTTGGAGGTTTCCCTCGAGGGCGAATCGTCGAGATCTATGGTCCAGAATCATCTGGTAAGACTACCCTTGCGCTTCACGCAATTGCAGAGGCACAGAAAAAAGGAGGAGTTTGCGCATTTATCGACGCCGAGCATGCGCTCGACGCCGAGTACGCTGAGCGACTTGGTGTGAAACTTGATCAACTCCTTGTATCACAACCTGATAACGGAGAGCAAGCACTCGAAATCACAGAGAGTCTTGTTCGTTCAGGAAAGTTAGACATTGTTGTCATCGACTCTGTTGCTGCTCTTACTCCCCGAGATGAGATCGAGGGTGAGATGGGAGCTCATCATGTTGGTAAACAGGCTCGACTGATGTCGCAAGCCCTGCGAAAACTGACTGCAATTGTTGCAAAATCAGGAACTGTCGTTATCTTTATCAACCAGATTCGTATGCAAATCGGTGTGATGTTCGGTAATCCAGAAACTACCCCTGGAGGAAAAGCTCTTAAATTTTATACATCAGTGCGGCTCGATATCCGTCGAATCGCTCAAATCAAAAAAGGAGACGAGATTATGGGAGGACGAGTACGAGTAAAGGTAGTAAAGAACAAGGTTGCTGCCCCATTCCGACAGACTGAGTTTGACCTCATGTACAACGAAGGAATTTCTCGAGAAGGTGAACTCATCGCCCTTGGTGAAAAGTATGACATTATCAAGAAAGCAGGTGCTTCATACTCATACGGAGAGATAAAGCTTGCTCGAGGATATGATGCAACACGAACATTCTTGAAAGAAAATCCAACAGTGTCAAAAGATATCATGAAGGAAATTCAAAAGAAGTTGAAGGAGGATAAGTAAAAATTAAGTAAAAAAATAGACAGGCAAATTCATTTAGAAAGCCTGTCTATTTTTTTACTTAATTTTTTAAGCTACCAATTAGCTGTGCCTTTGGGTACATTTGTATGTAGTTGCTTGTTCTGATAATATTAGCCTCATGCTAGAATACAACGAAATTAGAGAACGAAAATACATTAACCTTGACGACACGGTGTACGAAGTAATGTCTTCGCACACCTTTAGAAAACAACAGCGAAAGCCTGTGAATCAAACAAAGCTCAAAAACCTCGTAACAGGAGGTGTAACCGAACGATCGTTTGGACACACCGACAAAGTTCCTGAGGCAGATGTCTCTCGAAAAAAATACTTATATCTTTTTAAAAAAGAAGGACGACAAAATGATCCTGGAGAGTACTGGTTCTGTGACCCAAAAAACCGAGCAAATCGCTTTATGATCGCAGCTTCAATTCTTGGGCCTGAGAAGCAATACATGAAAGAAAATACTGAGATTGATGCGATGGTGTGGACCAACCCAAAAGGAGAAGAGATAATTATCGGTATTAAGCTCCCTATCAAAGTAGAACTCAAGGTCACCGACGCACCACCTGCAGTAAAAGGAAACACTATCAGTAACTCCAACAAAGTTATTACTCTCGAAACAGGTGCGACTATCAACGCTCCGATGTTTATCCAGCCTGGTGAAATCATACGTGTGAACACAGAGACGAATGAGTATGTAGAAAGGGTTTCGAGCTAGACTGAGCCTTCAACAATAGAAAAAGCCGAGGCTTTTACCAAGCCACAAAACAAAAAAGTTCTCAGAGCTAACCTAATGAATTTGCTTTGAGAACTTTTTTGTTTTGTGGCTACCGTTCGATAAATGGAAGTAATGCCATGAATCGTGCGCGCTTGATTGCTTGAGCAAGCTTTCGTTGGCTTCTTGCTGCTACACCAGTGTGCTTTCGTCCTTGGATTCGCCCGTGAGGGTTGAGAAACTTTCGGAGAATCGACGTTGCCTTGTAGTCTATGTGAGAAATATTATTTTTCTCGAAAAAACATTGTTTTGTCATATACGTTTATAATTACCTATTACCTTAGAAAGGAATATCTTCTGGGTTAATCTCTTCTTCTGGATATTCAATAGAGTCATCTGAAGGGCCATTGTTGTCTTGCGGAGCTGATGCTGATGCTGATGAACCTTCGTCTTGTCCTCCTGATGGAGCACCTGAACCCTGTCCACCTCCATTGTTCTTTGCTCCGAACTGTACGCGGTCTGCGATAATTTCTGTTCTATATTTTTTAGAACCATCCTTATCATCCCAGCTTCTTGTTTGAAGTCTTCCTTCTACAAGAGTGAACTGTCCTTTTGTAAGATACTGAGCTGACGTTTCTGCTGGTCGACCAAACACAACAACGTTGTGATAGTCTGCCTGCTCTTGCGTCTTGCCGTTTTGATCTTTCCAAATACGGTTCGTAGCAAGTGAGAAGTTCGTAACTGCAGTTCCGTTTGGAAGTGACCGCTTCTCTGGGTCTCGTGTGAGGTTTCCTCCGATGATAACTTTATTGAGATACATAGAATTTATTTTATTAATTCATCGATTTTTTCGTCCAAATCATCTGATTTTTCTTTTGATGACTTTTCTGAATCTTTTGATTCTTCAGCTTCGGGTTCAGCTTCTTTTTCAGCTTTAGTTTCAGCTTCCTCGGTAGGAGCCTTTACCTCTTCTGTCTTTTCTACTTTTTCCCTTTTTACTTTTTTAGCTTCTGGCTTTGCATCTGAATCTTGGTTTTCACCATTTTCATCTGTTCGCTCAGCGGCTTCTTTTTCTTCAAATCGAATTGCTGCTTCTTCTGCGTCTTCAACAGTCTTTACTATGATTGATCGTAATACCGCAGTATTTCCATCTACCATTTCTTTAATGTCTATGATTGCTTGTGAAGTTGCAACGCATTTGATCCAGCCAAAGTATGCTGTGTCGAATCGTTGATTTTTCCGATCGATATTCTTTGTAATAGTGTACGCTAGTTGCATAAGTTCTGGAGCTTGTTCAGCTGTAACTTCTGCATGTTTTGCGAGATTGGATTTGAGGCTAATAAACTCGTCTTGGACTTGCTCTGGGGCAAGAGAAGAAACGATATGGAGACCAATCTCATACAACTCCTTACCGTCTTCTGTGATTTTGTTTGTATTTGTCATACAAAAGGAACAATACCACAGTAACTATGAAAAATCAATGAAGAATTGCTTCGTATTTTCTAAAATTTGGGCTGCCATAACATCTTCATCTTCCCCTCGTATTTCTGCAATTTTCTTTGCCATTTCAACGACAAATGAGGGCTCATTTCGTTTTCCGCGGTGCGGAACAGGTGCAACATACGGGCAATCTGTCTCAATCATAAACCTATCGAGTGGCACCCTTTTCACAATATCTTCATACTCTTTTGCAAAAGTAACTACGCCAGTAAATGAAATGTAGAATCCCATTTCTATAATCTGGTCGAGCTCGTCTGCTGTTCCCGCAAAGAAATGAAAGTTTACTCGAAGTGCATCATCGTATTGTTTTTTGTATTCCCGTAAAATCTCAAGGACCTCCGGGTAGGCATTGCGACAATGAATCATAATTGGCTTATTAAGAGAGACTGCCATTTCAATTTGGAGGCGAAAAGCATATTCTTGCAAAGATTTCTCGTGAGCTCTCTCTTCTTCTGTTTCTCCTTTGAGGCGAAAGTAGTCGAGTCCGCACTCCCCTATACCCACTACGTACTGAGAGGATACAGCCAAGTGAGCGATGGTTGCGATTTCAGTCTGAATTGCAGTTTTTGTTTTGAGGTCTGCAACATATACTGGGTGTAGCCCCACAACTGCTCGTAGCTGTGTTGATTCAGCAGTAGAAATTTGTGCGAGATCGATTACTTCTCTCGAGCTCCCCGCATCAACGCCCACATTAATTGCGGCGACCTGCGCATCGCCCATACGAGAGAGAACTTCGGACCTGTCGGTATCGAAGTCTTTGAAAGTGAGGTGTGCGTGAATATCTACGTATTTCATATTAATATTTTGAGAGTTTATTCTTTAGAGCTCTATTCTTGCAAAAAGTGGCTCTTCTGGTTTTTCTTGCTTTGCGATTGCTGCGTGGATGCGCGCTGCGGTTTCAGGCATAAAAATCTCTACGTGAGTAGCAACCCACGCTAAATCCTGCACGAGCTTTGCGACTATCGTAGCCGCAGCGCCCCTGTCCTCTTTCGCAACCTTAAATGGTTTTGTTTCTGCGATATATTCATCCATATCACTTATTTTCTTCCAGATACAATCAGCTGCTTTTTGTAAATTAAACGCTTCCATTTCCTTTACGAAATCAACATCGAGTACAACTTCTTGCACATCAATTTTTTCGTCACAATATGATTGCGCCATCTGAAGAATGCGACTCGTCACATTTCCAATACCATTTACAAGATGTGCAGTATAGCTTTCATTAATCTTTTCAAGTGTTACGTCAGTATCCTCAAAAGGATGTAGATCTCGCGACATAAAATATCGCAATGTATCGGTTCCATACTTTTCTATAATATCAATTGGATTAATAACATTTCCGACTGACTTGCTCATTTTTTTTCCTCCACTTGCAATAAAACCATTGATGATAATGTGCTTTGAAAGAGGAAGCCCTACTGACATAAGCATTGCCTGCCATCTAATCGATTGATGTTGCGTGTTGTCTTTTCCGCAATACTGAATCGGATTTCCCTCCTTCCAAAATCTATTGAATTGAGAAGCAGTATCTTTCTCTCCTTCTGGCCAATCAAGTGTTGCAATATAGCTCACGAGTGCATCGAACCATACATACATAGTCTGCTCATCGTCACCTGGAACAGGGATTCCCCAAGGGAGCTTGTGTGACAATCGTGAAATGCTGAAGTCTTCGAGACCCCCTTCGAGCATCGACATCATTTCTCCGTGACGAGTCGGCGGAATCACAAAATCTGGATTTTCAGTGAAGTGTTTTATGAGAGGCTGCGTAAATTGACTGAGTTTAAAAAAGTAGTTCTCTTCTTCGATGAGCTCAAGCTTTTTTCCAGAATGATGTGGACACTCGCCATCAACAAGATTTTTTTCAGTAATAAACATTTCACATCCAGTGCAATAAAGTCCTGAGTACTTTTTCTTGTAAATATATCCAGCTGCTGCACATCGTTTCCACAACTCTTCGGCAGCCTTAACATGCTTTGTATCAGTAGTTCGGATGAAGCCAGCTGGAGTCACATTAATTTTTTTAAGAAGATCTTTGAATCTTTGAGAATACTCATCGACATGTTCTTGCGGAGTCTTTCCTCGCTCTATTGCTGTTTGATATATTTTTTGACCATGCTCATCAGTTCCTGTGTTTAAAAAAACTTCATATCCTTGTGCTAATTTAAAACGAGCAACAATATCAGCTCGAATAAACTCCATCGCATGTCCGATATGAGGGTCTGAGTTAACGTATGGAAGTGTTGTTGTTATATATTGGGTACGCATATTTTGCTGTGATACATTTTAGCATCAGTACTTTCGGCGCGCGTGATTTCTGTATTAGACTTGTTCTGGTTTTGCATTTCGTCTTTTTTCAATATCACCAAGTGCCTCCATGGCTGCTGCGGCGATTGGGACAGCGAGAATCATTCCGAGAAATCCTGCGAGTTGTGCTCCGACAATGAGGGCGAGGATAGCAATAATGGAAGGAATACCTACAATTTTCTTTACTACCAGAGGATGAATTAGCTGACTTTCAAACTGCTGAATGATAATGTACAGTCCTGCAACAAGGAGTGCAAGGGTTGGTCCTTCTGCGAGAAGCGCGAAACCAATAGCTGGAATAGCGGCAAGGATTGGTCCAAAGATTGGAATAAGCTCAAATGCTGCGGTAATCGTAGCAAGAAAGAGTGCATTAGGAACACCAAGAATTGTAAGCCCCAAGTAGGTAAGAACTCCAATAAGGAGTGCAAGGAGAAGTTGTCCTTGCATCCAAAGCCCAATCTTTTTTTGAACTCGTTTCCACAGATCAATTCCGTATGCTTCATGCTTTATCGGAACTACAATTCGCAAAAAATTCTCAACTCCGTTTTTTTGTACGGCAAGATAAAAAGAAAGGACAAGAATGAGGACAAAGCTAAAGATTCCTCCAAAGAGAACACTTGCGGCTTTAACAAAACTAAGCGTTACACCACCAACTGTTGTCCCGACATTTTGTACAAAACTAATAACAGACGTGTCTTGCAAGAGAACCTGCAGCTCTGGAATATCTTTGAGCGCTGGTATTGCAAGTAGTGCGTTGATGTATTGAGGGATTGAGTTTGCAAGCGCCGTACCCTGCTGAGCAAGAACTGGGAGAAACATTGAGAAAAAGAGCGAGAGTGCTGCTGCAATTCCAATATAAATAATAACCACAGCAAGTGTATGAGGAATTTTTCGGCGTGTCATAGTACCTGCAATTGGCTCAATAGCGGAAGCAATAATAACGGACGTAAGAACAATAAGAAGAAGATCTTTTAGTGTAAACAGAACATAAAGAAGTAATCCAATAAGAATAATCTTAAAAATTGTTCCTGAAGTAATATTGACAGAGTAGTTTTTTTCGACTGATGGAGTTTTTGATGGTGTCATATATAGCTATACTATCACAGTTATTTTTTTCTGCGAGCAAGGATATTGAAGTGCTTTCGTAGGCGATCCTCCCCTTCTTTGTCGGGTCCAATGACTGCAAGATTGGCATTTTCTGGCTTGAATATCTTTCGAGCAACGCGCATAATGTCTGCTGCTGTTACGTTACGGATTTCTTTAAATCGTTCTTGGGGTTTCTTAATCTCATCTAGCAAAAGCTCTTGGCTTGCCAAAAACATACCGATATCATCTGTACTTTCAAGATCCATGGCACTATTTCCGATAACATAGTCTTTTGCTTTTTGAAGCTCCTTATCCTCCACAAGTTGATGCGTCAGACGCGAACACTCAGAGAGAATAACTGTCAGTGCCTCATCAAGTTTTGCATGTCCTACTCCTGAACCAATAGTCAGTAGTCCTCGGTCGGTATATGTATCAGGGTGTGCGTATACATAATAGCAAAGTCCTCGTTCATCTCGCATTTCACGAAATAGTCGAGAGCTCATCCCTCCCGCAAGAATTGTAGCAATCATTGAAACAACAGGTTGATCTTTGTGGTGAACTGGATATGTTCGGAATCCGAAGAGAAGATGCGACTGATCAGTTTTTTTATATTCAAGTCGAATACCTGGTGCTTTTTGATTTTCTGCAGTTCCTCCTCGAGTTGTTTTTTCTTCGATTGATATATTTTCAAAGTTCCGCTCAATAGCTGAAACGATTTTCTTTTCATCAAAACGTCCTGTAACAACTACGACGGTCGCCTCTGCAACATAGTGTTCTTTTTGGTATGCAACAAAATCTTCTCGGGTGATTTTTTCAATGTTTGAAATTGGCCCGAGAACACTTCGTCCTGCAGCTTGCTTTCCGTATATAAGTTCAGACAAAACGCTCCACACTTTTTTCTGTGGAAGGTCTTGATACATGTTGATTTCTTCGATGATGACACCCCGCTCTTTTTCGATATCGATAACAGGCAATGTTGAGTTGAGGTAAATATCGCTCACAACATCGATAAGGACCGGGAGTTTTCGGTGATGTGCTTTTGCGTAGTATCCCGTGAACTCATTACTTGTGAAAGCGTTGCTCTGTGCTCCTGCTCCGTCGAGTTCATAATTGAGATCTATTGATGATCTTTTTTGCGTCCCCTTGAAAAGCATATGCTCCAAGAAGTGCGAAATACCGTTTAATTCCTTTGTTTCATAGTCTGATCCAGTTTCCACTAATACCATAACAGTAGCGGTTTGCGCTTCTTTCATTGGTGCAGTGATGATTCGGAGTCCGTTTGGTAGTGTTTTCTTTTTAAAATTCATAGGTGCAGTATATACGAAATTTGGGAATTATAAAGGTGTGGTTTTTTATTTCAGTTTCCTTTCAAGAGCTTCAATCGCCACTCGCTCCTGCTCCCCAGTATCACGGTTTCGAATCGTCACTGTGTTTATGAGATTTTTTCCGTCTTCGCTTTTTTTACTGTCCTTACTTATCTGCAGTGACTTCTCCCAACCTTCTGAACGACCCTTTTCCAAAAGTCTTTTCAATAAGACGCGCAACAGGAAGAAGACTTCCTTTTAGAGATGCTTCTGCAAAAAGCTTAAAGACATCTTCTCTTGACGCAAAATCGTCCGTATTTTTTTTATACAAATCATCAAGCAAAGAATTAAAACTTCTTCTATCTTCGTAATAAGGATATGATTTTAATTTATACTTACCTGAGGAGTCTATTGTAATCGTTGCGACATTCCTATTGAGATCTTCAGTTGAAGAATTTTTTTCTTCTGCGAATAATTTAATATTTTTATCACGCTCCTCAAGATCCTCTCGTATCTCAGGCCAGTCTAGCATGTGTTGTTTCTCAAATCGTATTTGTAGCTCAGTAATTACTGACTCATCTATTTTTTCAAAAAGCAATCTTTTACCATCAAGAGTACCCACAGAAAAACCTGATCGTCGAATATTAAAATTGGCTATATCATTATCTTTTTTTAAAGTCATTTCAGCAGATTCTTTTGAACTAACCTGAAAAGACCCGAAACTTTGAAGATGCATCATTTCATGCACGAGCGTCTGCAGAAATGATAATTTACTTGTATCATAGTCTTTAAATACTCCAATGCCTTGCTTGAAAGAAGAGTGAAATCCATAGTCTGTACCGAAATGCTTTTTCATTCTTTGTAAGTCTTCTGGCGTAAATTGTTCTAAATCAATGATATGAATATTTTCTGAAGCAATTTTTACTGCCTCAATACCATAATCTTCTAAAAACACTTTAAATGATTCATTAGTCCTACTAATCATTTCTTGCAGCTCCGGATTTTTTTCTTTCTCACCAAAACTAATTGTATTATTTTCAAATTTATCTTTGAAGTATTGCAAAATTGACTCTTCTTTTTCAGAATCAAATCCTACGACCCTATTAATTCCAGATTCTTTTTGATTTAAGGGAAATTTTTCCATTGATATTATTCAAATTATGCAATTATTTTTTTGGCAATACTTTCAATCGCCACTCGCTCCTGCTCCCCAGTATCACGGTTTCGAATCGTCACTGTGTTTATGAGATTTTTTCCGTCTTCGCTTTTTCCACCGTCCTTATCTTCGACTTCGGCTTTGGCTTCACCTTGCCCTGCTTTGGCTTCACCTTGCCCTATAGTATCGAAATCAATCGTCACACAAAATGGCGTTCCGATTTCGTCTTGTCGTCGGTAGCGCTTTCCGACATTTCCATTATCGTCGAATGTTGCACGCAGGCCGGACGCGCGAAGCGCGTCATAAACCTCTCGAGCTTTTAGGACCAACTCCGGTCGATTCTTCAAAAGTGGGAACACCGCAACCTGGTAAGGTGCAATCGCTGGAGAAAGTTTCAAGTAGCTCCTCGTCTCACCTCCCAACTCATCCTCGGTATATGCACTCGATAGTACAGCGAGCACCATTCGCTCAACTCCAAGTGATGGCTCAATACAGTGTGGAATAAATTTCTCCTTTGTTGCTTCATCAAAATATTCGAGGTTTACTTTGCTCGCTTCCATATGTTTTCTCAAATCATAATCAGTTCGATACGCCAAACCACACAACTCTTTTCTTCCAAAAGGAAAGTCAAATTCGAAATCGATCGTTCGATCTGAATAATGCGCTCGATCTCCGTCAGGTATTTCAAGTTCGTGAACCATATCATCAGGGAGCCCTATGGCTTGGGTAAATTCTCTCACACTTTTTCGCCACAGCTCAAAATGTTCTTTCCATGTATCGGGATGCACAAAATATTCTACTTCCATCTGTTCCATTTCTCGATTTCGGAAAATAAAATCACGAGGGGCAATCTCATTTCGAAAAGCTTTACCGATTTGTCCAAGTCCAAAAGGAAGTTTTGGATGAAATGAATCCATCACATTTTTATAATTCACAAACATTCCCTGTGCCGTCTCTGGTCGCAGGTATGAAATATCATCAGGTCCACCCGAAACTCCAATGTCTGTTTTAAACATCATATTAAATTGTCGCACTTCTCCGAGATCATTCTTGTCGGGACTTTTGATTCCCTTCTCTTTGATGGCTATGCTCATTTCTTGGAGTGACATTCCGACCACATCAACTCCAGCTTCTTCGAGTAAATGATCGGCTCGATATCGCTTTTTGGTTTTAAGATCTTCAACGAGTGGATCATTGAATCCTCCCACATGACCTGAGGCAATCCATACTTTTGGATTCATCAAAATAGCAGCATCAATTCCATACATATCATCACGACTTGAAATAAACTTCTTCCACCAAATATCTTTGATTTGATTTTTGAGAGTGACACCGTGTGGACCATAGTCCCATGTTCCAGCAAGACCACCATAGATTTCAGATCCTTGGTAGATGAACCCGCGTCGTTTTGCGAGAGATATTATTTTTTCCATTGATACGTTTTCCATTTTTATTGTGTTACTCTTCCTGACCTAAAATCGTTACCGTCACTCGTGTTGGTTGTTACTACCTCAAGGCTAGATTCAACATTTATCTTTGCAAAAGTATCATATCCTACAAACTGTGCAGGTTCAACCAAAACAACATCTCTATCAGCCTGGGAAGCACTCGGGGTGAGCCCAACCTGAAAGGCCGCACTTACAGAAGGATTACCGTATCCTGACTTAGTATCTATTGATCCAATACTCCAGATAACTTCTCGAGTTGCTGGATTGTAGGTCACAGAGTCTTGATTAGGCCATACTTTTCCTTTCCACTCTACGCCGATTGGTAGTTTAGTTGTCATGCGCGCATCGTCTAGCCTGTTCGCTGTGTTAGTAATAGTCCATCGAATTGCATATGTGCTTTCAACACCCACCTTTGGAGGAACTGGCCCAGAGTTTATAATTGGACCCGTTCCATAGAGTGACTCAGCCTTTGCAAAATAAGTTGTAGCAACCAAAATATTTGCTACTGCAGTTGATTTTAATTCTTCTTGTACAGAGCTATCCTCGGCTCGCTCTCCTCTGGTACTTACCACTAATTGAATTTCGGGATTGAGAGTGATTGCATTACTTTCAAGTAAGGACTTAATTCGAAATGTAAAAGCGAGGGTTTCTGATGCACCGGGTTGCAGCGTTATAAGTTTTTCATTTGTCTGAGTATTCCAGACGATAGTATTGTTATTTGAATTATAAAAACCTTCTTTTGGACTAACACTAAACTTATCAAGAAGTAATCCGGTAATATCAAGCTCGACAGCAACATCTTGAATTGCATTCGAAGTTGTATTAGTAACTGTTATTTCTCCTGAGGTCACCGTTTCTGCATTTCTCACAAAAACATTTCCATCTTCTCTGTCGAGTCGCATATCAATAGCGAGAAATGGACGAGCTATTGAAACATCATGTCCTACATGACCAAGTGCAACTGCAATATTTTCTGGTGTTTCTTTATCTTGAATTCCTATAGCAAAATCAAAGTAGCGTTTTTCATTATCTTGCCCACGCATTACTCCATTTATATTTACTTCTATCCGCTCTCTGGGCTTAATATCTCCAACCTTAAATACCCTATTATTAAAAAATGGATCAATTGATGCATCAGTAAGTGAAAAACCAAACGGATATTTTCCAACAATAATGACATCTCGCAGCACTTGGTCAGAGTTTGACTCTAATACAAGTTCAAATGAGACATTTTGACCCGACGTAATTTCGTTTACCGCCTCTACTGTTGCAATAATCGGTGGAGCAGAAAGCGCAACATCAATACTCTCTCGCTTTGTAAAGATGGCGCTTGATGATTCTGAATTATATTGCAAAGAAACTTCAATATTAACATTGTCATTTTGTTCTCCGAAAATAATCGCTCTCACTGTTTGACGATACACCTCTCCGGCTTCGATACGCCCGATAGTATCAATAAATCTCTCGCCATCTTGAGTAATATCATCTGCACTTCTTGTTCCTCGAGGAAAGGCAACAAGAAGGTCGGCGCCAACAATGGGACCAGAATTATTGTTGGTGATAGTGATATCAAGTGGAAGTATTTCTCCTCCTCCAACGGATAATGGGGTGACGATTGCAATATCAATATTGTTGTTTGAGATAACAGAACTATTTGAGTTTAATACAAAATACGCATAAGTAAGCGCACCGGCAAAAAAGATGAAAGATACAATGAGCAGTGAAATGAGTAGTCCAAATCGTGAGTTACTTCCTTTTTTTGATATACCTGCAATTTCCTCATTATCTTCCTCAGATCGTAAAGAAAGTCCATCATTCCACGAAGGAGATACTGAGTGTGATTTGTCGCTCAGTGGACGTCGAATATCCTCCCCCACTTTTGTAGAAGGAGAGTAAAGTTTTTTCTTTAAATCTTCAATGCGATTCTCATCGTATGACATACAAGAAGTATATCACAGGGTCCACTAGGATAATCCGCTAGCTCGGAGCGATATGTTTATAATTGAAGTGATGGTTTTTTTATGCAAAATAACATGCTCAATAGTTTGTTGTATAATTTCATCTAATTCCAAGAACGGCTCGATAAGTGAGCTTTGTCCAATATATCCAAGTCTATGCAAAATGCGCAAAACAATAATTCTCTCGATAGCACCAAGTTCATCTTCAGTGAAAACCTTATTTTTTTCTTTCCGCATACCAATTATTAAAGAAATAGATGTGTATGCACCATACAAAGCAGAGTAAAGACTTCCCTTTTCTTCACCGTGCACCATCTTATTGATGAGCTGACCCGCTCGCACAAACAGTGGAAGCACTTGAAAATTTGTATTAATTTTTTCTATTTCTGCAATTCCCGTAAGTCGCCATCCAACTTTTCCTTCGACACAGGTAATGCGCGCAAAGGTATATGGTTGCGCAACAAACCTATGTTTTGAAACCTCTTTGCGCGCCCCTTGCACATTCACATACATCAACCCATACTCATCTGAAATACATATCAAGAGACTATCTGACTCTTTTCGTTGAGCTACAGATAATATATACGCGTCTGTGGTGTGAATAGTGTACATACTTATTGCGAATTAGCTTTGCAGCTTAATTGCAAAAGTAATTTCTTGTTCGTTTATAGTCAGTGTTTTTGAATTTTCTAGATTAGCTATATTTGGTTCAGCAACAATGGTTTCGGCTCCAACTGTTTTTATAATATCGCTCTTACAAGTATTAATAAATTCCGGGAGCGCAAGACCCCCCGCAACACCAATAAACAGTGTCACCACGTCCCTTGGCTCGAGTCCTCCATCTTTTCGTGCTCCTTGGATCGCTCGCATGAGTTCGCGTGCGTCACCTTCTTGTTGCAGTTCTGATGATATGACTGTGTCGATAGTAATTTTTTCAGTATCTACATCGAGAATAACCTCCTTCACATTGAGCTCGTCCCTGAGGATTTCATTAAGTGCCATATCGCTTGCAACTAGAGTTGATGTAATAGTCACGCTCTGTAGTGGTTGGCGGACCTTGATTCCTGAAGCTGAACGAACTTGCAGAGCATCTGAAACAACTTCTCGAACAGTTTTCATATTTTCAAGTACAGTGTCATATTGCACATATGCTTCTGGCCATGAACATAAATGTACTGATTCTGGCATAGTGTCAGTTTTTGTTCGCTGATACACCTCTTCGGACATAAACGGCATGAACGGCGCAAACAGCTTTGCGATTTCAATAAGTGCAAATCGTGTTGTTTGCAGAGCTTGAGTTGCATCATCCCCCACCTCTTTGAACCTATCTCGTGAACGACGGAGATACCATGTAGAAAAATCATCAACTAGATCCATAAATGGTCGTGAAGCTTTATCGAGTTCATACGAGTCGAGTGACTGCGTTACCATTTCTCGAACCTGTGCAATTCGGCTTATCATCCACGTGTCGAGAATATTTGTATTGTGAGCTGCAGGATTTCCTGCAGCTTCGTGTCCTCCGTACATTTCATAAAAAGAAAGTACATTATAGAGTCGCATCACAATTTTTTTCATAATCTCATCAACTCCCTTTTCAGAAAAGGCCAGATCCTCAGCTCGAACTGCAGGAGATGACATGAGATAATATCGCATTGCATCAGCTCCATAGGTGTCGAAAATATGATCGACTGGTGGATAATTATTCAAACTCTTTGACATTTTTCTTCCATCTTCTGCAAGTACGAGGCCGTTGACGATAACATTCTTGTATGGAGACTTTCCAAAATGACCTGTTCCCATAACAAGCAATGTGTAGAACCACCCTCGAGTTTGATCGATTCCTTCTGCAATAAAATCAGCTGGGTAATACTTTTGCATAAAATTTTCTTTCTTTTCTTCAAGCGTTTCTCCTGGTGTTGCGAATGGAAAATGATGTTGCGCAAATGACATAGAGCCTGAGTCTACCCATGTGTCAAAAACATCTGGGATTCGGTGCATTTCTTCTCCATCGGCGTTGTGCCACATTACCTCATCAATATATGGTCGATGCATGTCGAGCTCATAATTTTCATTATGCGGAAGTGGTGCAAAATCGAGTTGCAAATATTCTCCCGGAACAATGTAGTCTTCTCGAGATTCTTTGAGTTCTGCTGATTCATCACTATTGAGTCCCTGCGCTGCAGCATCAAGGAGCCACGCGCCATACTCGTGAGTAATGATAAGAATATTTTTATCGGGGTATGTTTCATTTACTTCGTACAAAAACTCTCCGAGTCGAGCTTTCATTTGTAAAAGATTTTCACCATGCTCGCCAGGAGTTGATACATCAAATTTTTCTCGTTGACTTGTGAAGTATGTTCGATATTCCCCAACATCTTTTCCATTGAAATCTCCTCCTCGAACCTCTGAGAGTCGTTCATCTGTCAGAACAGACTCGAGTAAAATTCCTAGCTCACCTGCAACGATAGCCGCGGTTTCCTGGGTTCGCATAAGGGGTGAAGCAAAAATCATGTCGATTCTTGCCTCGGCTGCGAGCTTGCTCGCAGCATGAACTACATCTAACTTTCCTTTTTCAGTGAGATGACTCATTACTGTATTATCTGAACTGAGAGTATTTGAAACATTGTGCTCTGCTTGTCCGTGTCGCATTACAAAAATATTTCCCGAAGTCTTTGTTTTTTCTTTAAGCTCATCAATTGAACCAATCACCTCAACAGCGCCCGACTCTGATTTCCAAATTGGCATCGGCGCGCCCCAGAATCGTGACCGAGAAATTGACCAATCCTTTGCACCTTCAAGCCACTTTCCAAAACGACCATCACGAATGTTTTCTGGAACCCAAGACACTGTTTGGTTTGCGGCCACGAGAGTATCTTTCATATCAGTTACTTTGATGAACCATGACTCAGTCGCATAATTAATAAGAGGAGTCTCACATCGATAGCAATGAGGATACGAGTGAATCATTTTTTCTTTTGCGTAGAGGCCTCCATTATGTGCAAGGTATTTAATAATCTCAATATCAGTTGCCTGGTGATTATCTTTTGGCTTTACATACAGACCTGCGAAATCAGTTACTTCTTCGAGCATCTTTCCCTGCTTGTTCACATGCTGTACAAATGGAAGATTGTGTTTTTGTCCGAGCTGATAATCATCGTCTCCAAAGGCCGTCGCAATATGTACGATTCCCGTTCCGTCTTCTGTGGTAACAAAATCAGCAGCATATATTTTCCAGCCATTTTCTGAACCTTCAATTTTTGTAGGTTGTATTGCAGTATCATCTACTACACCGTTCGACTTTTTAAAATAATTAAATGGAGGATTATATGATGCACCCACTAAATCACTTCCCTTCATCTCCTGGATGACTTCGTATTCTTCTGTAATTTTTTCGAGCCGTGTTTTTGCGAGAATGAGCTGTTTGTCTGCAGTTTTAATTTGCACATAATCAATATCGGCTCCGACTGCAAGGGCGACGTTTCCAGGAAGTGTCCATGGTGTTGTTGTCCACGCGAGAAAATACACTCCCTCTTCGTCAGCTTTTTCAAAAAGTGTGTATACTGAAATATCGGTAATATCTTTATATCCCTGATTCACCTCAAAGTTTGAAAGTGTCGTCTCACATCGAGGACAAAAATGCATTGACTTAAAACCTTCATATGCGAGATTCTTTTTATGGAGTTCTGAAAACCCCCACCATACCGATTCAGTAAATGATGGTTGCATTGTCATATATGGATTTTCCATATCCACAAATCGTCCTGAACGAGGAATAGTTTTTTTCCATTCTTTTTCAAATTCTAAAACACTATCTCGTGCCATTGTATTAAATTTCCCAATTCCATACTCTTCAACTTCTTGCTTGTTCGAGATGCCAAGCTTTTTTTCGATAAGGTTTTCAACTGGAAGTCCGTGACAATCCCACCCCCACTGACGTGCGACAAATTTCCCTTTCATTGTTTGATATCGAGGAATAACGTCTTTCATTGTTCCTCCGAGAAGGTGTCCATAGTGTGGCAAACCTGTTGCAAAAGGAGGTCCATCATAAAAAACAAAAGATTCTCCACTCTTTGTTTGATTAAGTGTTTTTTGAAAGATTCCTTTGTCCTCCCAAAAAGCGAGGATCTTTTCCTCAGTAAGTGCTATTAAGCTTTTTGTGCCAGTATTCATAGAATGAATACTAGCACAGCGCGGGAGTTTTTTCGAGAGTTTTTAAATAAAAAACCACGATTATATTACTAATCGTGGCATACGGAAACTTTGCACACAAGAATCCAATTCAATCAACACATCTTCAATGAATTGCGCGTAGACATCGCTTTCTCCTTCTGGGTGAAAAAAATGCTTACTCCACATCCAACTTAGATTAGGATTGCCGAGAGAATACATAATAAAGTCTGAAGAAACCTCGTCACACTCTCTTTCTCTACTCACATATTCAACATATGTTCGCACGAGCGCTGGGTTTAATTGACACCACTCTGCTAATCTTATCGAAATATTTCGAATCACTCGCTCTGAACCATTGGTGTGCCTAAACCTCAACGTATCTACGATAGAGAAATTCACACATGTTGGATAATAAGAAATATCTCTGAGTAGGATATGCACAGCATCTTGTCTTAGTCGTTCTATTGGGTACATGCTAACAAAGAGTATACGGATATATTGACACTTTGCAAGTTTGTGTTATTTGAGGAAGTCTGTGATTTTTTCAAGGACGAGTCCATGAATTTCTTCACGAGACATGAGTTCGCCATCTTTCGTACAATCGATTCGCAACCAACCAAATTTCTTTGCAACGTATTCATATGCCTGCGACGCTTTTGTGAGGTGGTTGAGATCAGCCTCATGAATATCATGACTCTTTCCTTTTGTATACTCTCGTGCATTTTTCTGTGCGACAAGTTTTTGACCAACTTCTGGTGGCACAAAAAGAAATATCACGAGGTCTGGACGCGGAATATCCAAATCTCTATATTCAAGATTATCTAACCAATCGAGGAATGTATCTTGCTCCTCGATAGTGTTGAGCTTTGAAGTTTGATGCCCCATGCTCGATGTAGTGAACCTATTGCTGATAATATGAGTTCCCTCTCCAAGCCACTTGTACATATCGTGAGACTTGTCAAATCTATCAAGTGCATAGAAATACGAGGCTTTGTAAGGACCAACTTCATCAAGTGCTCCATACTCACCTCTCAGATATTTCTCAACAAAAAAAGCACTTGGCGTATTGTATTGAGGAAAATCTGTGATTTCAAATCTTACATCTTTATCTCTGAAAGCCTCAGCGAGTAACTCTACTTGAGTTCCTTTTCCTGAACCATCGGTTCCTTCGATAACAATGAATTTCCCTTTTTTCTTTTCTGGTGTACTCATGGTGCAAGTATAGCAAAAATAAAACAAGGACGTCACTTACAGCTAACCTTGATTGCTTGCACAACATGATGTAGTGTCACAAACAGTTATGAAAGAAATGCAAAAGTACTTTGAAGGTATCTACAGAGAAGCCAATCAAAGGTTTTCTGAAATTGACACAGCCTCTCGCTTATAGCTCGCAATAGGACGTCTGAGCAATACACTTCGCAAAAAACCCGTAGAGGCAGAAGTTCGCCTAGCACACTGTGTTAGTTGGACATTTGCTGTTGCAGATTTGTTGAATATCAACCTCGAAGAGATGGTTATGGAATACTACAAAAATGGCTGTCCGCACTGCACATCGAATCCTTGTATTTGCCCTCCGGAAATACAAATTTCGGAAAAATGAGAATCAATGTTGGTACCGCTGGATTACCACCCAGACCCATAAGAAGAGAGTGAACCTCAGCAATGAGGTTTTTTATTTCCGCAAAATTGTATCGATTCGCTGTGCGATTGCGACGAAGTCTTTTTCTTTGAGACCTCGCGTTGTCTCTGCCGCAGTTCCAAGTCGTACACCTGAAGGATTAACAGGTGTCCGTTTCTCACCAGGGATAGTATTTTTATTAACGATGATTCCCTCTTTTTCAAGTCGATCGCTCGCATCTTTTCCGGGGATTCCTTTTCCATCCATCCACACATCTACAAGCACGAGATGATTGTCTGTTCCGCCAGTAAGGATTCGCCATCCGAGTCGTTTAAGTTCGTCTGCGAGTGCTTTTGCGTTTTTGCACACTTGTGCGATATATTTTTTAAAGTCTGCTGACTGCGCTTCTTTGAGAGCTACTGCAACTGCTGCAACTTGATTCATGTGCGGACCACCCTGAAGCCCTGGAAAGATTGCTTTGTCTACTTTTTTATCAAGACTTCGCTCATCAATTTTTGTAAAGATAATTCCAGATCGTGGACCTCGTAGGGTTTTATGAGTTGTTGAAGTCACTACATCAGCGTACGGAAAAGGTTTTGGATGTGCACCTCCAGCAACGAGTCCAGAAATGTGTGCCATGTCGACCATCAAATACGCACCGACTGCGTCGGCAATCTCTCTGAACTTTTTAAAGTTTATCTTTCGTGGATATGCCGAGTACCCTGCGATGATGAGTTGTGGTTTTTCTTTCTTTGCTATTTTCATAACTTCGTCGTAATCGATTCTGTGAGATTTTTCATCAACAAAGTACGGAACCTGCGTGTATACTTTTCCCGTATATGAAACTTTGAATCCATGGGTAAGATGTCCTCCGTGAGAAAGATCCATTGCCATAATCTTGTCACCGACATTGAGAAGCGCTCCGTAGACCGCGAGGTTTGCAGGCGATCCTGAGAGAGGTTGTACATTAACTGCCCACTTCTTTTCTGTGAGTCCAAAAGTTTTGAGGGCTCGTGCAATACATTCGTCTTCTATTTGATCGATGATTTCATTTCCTCCATAGTACCTGGCGTGTGCATATCCTTCCGCATATTTATTTGTGAGCTCAGAACCGAGTGCATCGAGAACATCTTGTGACACAATATTTTCTGAAGCGATAAGGTTGATAACGCTCTTTTGTCGTTTCTTTTCAGCCAGTATGAGTTTTTGGATTTTTGTGTCTTTCATGATGTTTCTTGATTATGGATTAATACTGAATTCTGAATTACATTACGAAATATCTGCGATACGTTCAAATGAAATTCTATATTGATATAATATCATAAAATAATATCATAAATTAAAAAGCGCCGACTACGTCGGCGCTAGCATATTTCGTATATTTCCATTCGTGGATTGTAAAGTTTAGGCAATCTCCTCAAACTTTCCTATCTTGTTCGCAGGATTATCTCGATCAAAGAGGGTGTCTCCTCTTTCGAGCAAATAGACATTTTTGATTCCCACGGCAAGCATTGCATTCCAGCAAGGCTCGCAGCACCACCAGTGTCCCCAAAGATAGAGATCTGCTCCCTGAACATCTCCAGACTGAGCAATAGCATTTCGCACAGCCTGTTGTTCACCGTGATCAGAATAGTTTGCACACCCTGGGCAAATCCAATACTTTTCGCCAGACTTTACTTTGAAAAGCTTGCGTACACACGCACCTTTTTGATGCATCTTGCTGAGAGTCTTGTTCTTGAGCGGAACTTGATTTGCACCCTCTCCAAGAATAACTCCGTCTTTTACCACGACAGCACCCGTAGGGTGCTTTCTGTCGGTAGACATGTCACGAGCAACTGTGCGCGCTCGTGTCATGAACGGATTTTCTAAAGGAACTAATGTAATCTCCTTCCCTTTCGGTAAAAACGGGTACTTTATTTCTGACATGTGGCTACTATATCTTTTTTTGCTATACTTGTCACATGACCACCTTCGACAAAATCTACCAAAAACTTCTGAAAGATATTATGACCGACGGTATCGCCGAGAAAAACGTTCGGACCGGACATGAAACAACAGCACTTCCCGGACTTACTTTTTCAATGGATATTGAAAAGGATGGCTTCCCAGTTCTGACATTACGAAAAATTCCTATCCAGCTTTTTGTGGCTGAGCAAGTATGGTTCGTTTCAGGTTCGCGAAAGCCGTCAGATTTTCTGCGACAGTTTACAAAAGTATGGGACATGTTTACAAACCCCGGAGATGTTGTGACGGTGGCCTATGGATATCGGTGGCGAAAACATTTCGGACGGGATCAACTCGGACTCCTTATCAAGCTTCTGAAAAAAGACCCGAGCTCACGCCACGGTGTAATTATGACCTGGGATGCTTCGGCTGACGGACTTGGGGGGATTTCAAAAAAGAATGTCCCCTGCCCTTTCACTTTTTCAGTAAATATTATCGGCGGCAAACTTCACATGCACAATATTGTTCGTTCAAACGATATGATTCTTGGCTTTCCACATGATGTTGCTGGTTTTGCCCTCTTGCAATGCATGCTCGCTCAAGAGCTTGGTGTGCGTCCAGGAACTTACACTCACTCAATCTCAAACGCTCATGTATACGATATTCACTACAAGACAGCAGAGACGATTATTGCACGGAAAAATAATCACAAGAAGATTACACTGGAACTTCCAAAGAAATCTTTTGCTCGGGCTGAGAAAAAAGATGTAAAGCTTGTAGAAGAAATCGCAAAACATTTTGCAGATCAATACTCTCCTTCTCCGGCAATTAAAGGATTAAAAATCGTACAATAATATGGAAGCATTCATCATCGCAGCAATATCGCTCGACGGATTCATCAGTCCCCTCGAATCAACGAACTCAATGAATTGGACAAGTGGTGCTGACAAAGAATTCTTTAAAGCACGAACCAAAGAAGCTGGCGTCATCGTCATGGGGCGAACAACATTTGATACTATCGGCAAAGCATTGCCTGGACGGCGCAATATCGTCTACACATCTCAGCCATTCGACGAAAATAATCAGCCAGAAGGAGTCGAGACTACGACCATTTCTCCGCGCGATTTACTCGCTCAACTCGAATCCGAAGGTCACACCGAAGTAGCAATTTGCGGAGGATCTTCTATCTATTCACTTTTTATGCGTGAGAACTGTGTTTCAAAGCTATATATCACCGTAGAATCAATTCTGTTTGGAGGAGGAATTCCGCTTTTTAAGGATATTCCTGAGCAAAAACTAGCACTCGTGTCGACTACCCCACTTGGGGGAAATGCGATACTATTAGAGTACAGCGTCGGGCAATCAGAAAATTAAGTAATTAGTAATTGATAATATTAATCACCTAAATATGGCAATCCTCACTCAAAGACAAATACTTGAAAGAATTAAAAGCGGAAGCATCACCATCGAGCCCGGACTTGATCAGTTCCAACTTCAGGCTCATGCGATTGACCTGCGGCTTGGATATACTTTTATGATTCCTCGGCAGTGGCGACTGACGGCCGAAGGCCGTGTGGGAATCGATTTTGATTACATGAATGACAAAAAGAAAAACGACAACTTTGAAGTCGTTGAGCTTGAAAAGGGTCAGGTTTTTGAACTCCTTCCTGGAGAGCACGTACTTGCTTCAACACTTGAGACTATTACATGGCCAGATGATGTCATGTCAGTTCTCTATCCACGATCTTCAACTAACCGACGAGGACTTTCTGTCGACCTTACTGGAATTGTCGATACAGGCTACTCAGGTCAACTCATCATCCCCATTCGAAACAATACCCAAACACAAAAAATCACTCTCTATCCTGGAGAGCGATTCTGCCAGGTTACTTTTGAAGAGCTTTCTGAACCATCACTGAAATCAAAAGGAACGTATCATCAAAAAGACATTATCGACGGTTTTCTTATCCAGAATAAATACAAGGACGAGGTTCGACTTATCAAAGAAGGAGATGTCACCGCAATCAAAAGAGATTTTAAGGTAGATCTAAGTTAGAAAAATCTACAAAAATAAACTAGCAAGATTTAAAAGAGATTCTTGAAGAAATTCCATATTTGCAACCAGAACCCCACTGAGGGGTTTTCTTCTGTTTCATTTTCTCCATCTACCCCATTGGCATCAGCATTACCGTCACCGTCTTGACCATCCTCCTTATCAGATTCATCTATTTGTTCACCAGAGCCGGTCGGAGAGATTGGTGGAGTGTATGTCGGAACTGGTTTGTCCTGTGTCCAATCAGTTTTACATTCTCCTGTATAAAGGAATTTTGCTTTTTCTGCACCAAGCTGACATGCGTTTCCATAAGTCTTTCGAGCTGTTGAGGGGCATGGAGTTGTGACGCATCGAATGCCTGTTTCGTACTCTCCACACACGGGATCGTATTGCATTGTACATATGATTGGAGACTCATCATCAGCCTTTGCAAACACATCAACTTCTACCCTTGCCTCTGCAAAAGATGTATATTTTGTATTTCCTGGTGAGCTGTTAAAGCTATCGGCGCTTCCTGTATAAATTGACCAAATATCACCTTCTGAAAGTGACCCTTTATCATATCCACACATTGCACTATTTGCTCCAGTTGTGAGAGTTATCTTTGAGCCTGTAGCTCCGAAATTACCCTTGTATTGCTTGAGTACTTCAAACGTCACTTCTCGCATACCATTAAGGTCTCCATCATCCTTGAGATTTGTAATCTCACCGATAAAGACAAAATCACTTGTGTTGTACCACTCCTGCGGTTCCTGATACATATACGAACATGCAAAAGTCTGACTTGGAGCAACAAACCCTAGCCCAGCGAATATAAGTAATGCGATAAGTATTTTTTTCATAGATTAATTGTATGGCAGACTGTGTAGTAAAGCAATATACTTACATGATACCACAAGAGCTTTGAGCTAAGGAAAAATACAAAGAAAAAGCCCGAGGCTTTCTTGGTGAATTTGCCTCGGGCTTTTTCTTTGTATTTTTCCTATTTAACATCTATTCCCATTGACTTTGCAGTCCCTGTAATAGTACCCATTGCAGCTTCTATTGATGCTGCGTTAAGGTCTTCCATTTTCTTTTCAGCAATTTCTCGAACTTGATCTTTTGTGATTGAACCTACTTTGCTAGTAAGGTTTCTTCCTGAACCCTTTTCTTGTCCTGCGGCTTTGAGGATAAGTCGTGAAGCTGGAGAAACCTTATATGTCATTTCAAATGTTCGATCTTCGTATACAGTAAGTAGTACTGGAACTACTTCTCCCATTCGATCTTGGGTATCACCATTGAATCGTTGCGTAAATTCTCCAATGTTTACACCTGCCTGTCCAAGCGCAGGACCGAGTGGTGGAGCGGGGGTTGCCTTTCCTCCTGGAACTTGTAGCTTTAATTTCTTTAGTATTTTCTTTGCCATAGTGTCGGTATATTAGCTTATATCTTCTTAATTTGCAAGAAGTCGAGTTCCACTGGAACATCTCGACCAAACATAGAGACTGTTAATTTGAGTTTTCCTCGTGGTCCGTCAATCTCCTCAACTACTCCTTCCATGTCTTTAAAAGGTCCGTCGATGATTTTTACGTTCTCATTCATCTCAAAATCAGTACTGTGAGTAGTCTTGTCGTCGTTCATTCTTCGAAAGAGCTCTTCGGCTTCAATCTTTGAAAGTGGTACCGGGTATACACCTGAACCTACGAATCCTGTTACACGCGGAGTGTTTCGTACAAGATACCAAGAATCATCAGTTACGACCATATCCACAAGTACATATCCTGGATAAATTTTTTGCTCTTCTTCTACTCGTTTCCCGTTTTTTACTTTCACTACTTTTTCTGTTGGCACAAGAACATTGAATATTTTGTCTTCCATTCCAAGAGACTCTATTCTTTGTAGCAGGTTTCGCATTACGGCATTTTCATAGCCGGCGTATGTATGAATCGCAAACCAATTACGATCTCGTGCTGGTTGTTGTTTATTAGACATATTATCGACTTAAAAACTTAATAAGTGTGCTGAAAAGAAAATCAAATAATCCTAAATAAAGTGCAGTGATTATTGAAATAACAACCACGAGTATTGTATACGTTATTGTTTGTCGTTGTGTTGGCCACTGAACATACTTCATTTCCCCCATTGTTTCTTTTAAATATTTAATTGGTGACATGTGTGTTTCTTTATCTAAAAACACCCCTTCCTGGGTGTTTTATTAGTATTAGAATACCACGAACTTTTTTTTGTGCAAGTATGCACATGACTTGTCAGTACTATCGAATTTCGTATGTAATTGAGACTGTCTTTACAATTTCCTCTTCTCCAGGGGATAGCTTAGGTGCTACGGAAAAACCTCCTTCTGACATTCGAGCTGTATTATAATACGGCTCTGGAGACCCTGCACTGTTTTCGTAATAACTCACGATTCGAACAAGCTCCACACCAAGCTCTTGTGCAATTTCTGCTGCATTCATTTTTGCATCTGCAATCGCGAGCGCTCGCGCTTCTCCTCCAATAACATCTTCATCATCAACAACGAATTGAACTCCAGAAACATTACTTACCCCTTTTTGCCCCACAAGAGTAATGAGGTTTCCTGCCTCATTAATATTTCGAAATTTTATTTCAGTTGTCTGACTTGCTTCATATGAAGTAATTACAGACTCTCCAGACGTTGTCGCACTAGAGCCAAAATCAATACTCACTTCTCGAGTTTCGTATGAATAATTTGGATAAATATTATATGAAGAGGTTTTGATATCAGTTTCAGTAATTCCAGCTGCGACAAGAGCCTCTACAACACTATTTATTTTTGTAGTTGCAAGCTGTTGCGCAAGCTGTGAAGTTTCTGCTCGCTCCGAAACAGTAAATGAAAATTGTGCGATGTTAGGAAGTGCGACTACTTTTCCTTTTCCTTCTACACTAATAGTAGTTGATGGATATTCACTTTCTTGATCTAGTTTTGCACCTTCTTTAAAAGCAAGCATGGTGTTCCCGTAAAGTAAAAGTGTGATGAAAAGTAAAATAGTAATAACGAGTGTAGAGATCAAAAATCCTACCGACTTATGTTTGCTGAGTAATTCAATTAGTTGTTTCATATAAAAAAGTTAAGTTATGTGGCGTGTAATAAGATTATTATTATACCACATTTTGTTTTTCTATAAGGTCAACAAGGTTCTCAAAAAGTGAGTGCACTGTCATGGGACCAACTCCTCCTGGAACCGGGGTAATTGCCCGAACAATCGGAGCGACTTCTCCCCAATTTACATCTCCATGAATTTGATTTTCACCATCTTTATTAATACCGACATCAATAATTATCTGGTCTGCATGCACCATGTCTCCCATGATTAGATTCTTTTTTCCTGTTGCCGAAATAATAATATCAGCATCCTTGACCGCAGCCTTGAGGTCTTCAGTTTGTGAGTGAGCGATTGTAACTGTTGCGCCCATTGCAAGGCACATGAGTGCGGTTGGTTTTCCTACTAAATCAGACCGGCCAATTATTGTTATTTTCTTTTGCGTTATTTCAAAATTATATGCTTTAAGTAATGCAAAAATTCCCCGCGTTGTCGCAGGAATATACGAAGTGTTACCTCGCAGAAGCTGTGTCACATGATACCCTGAGAGCGCATCCGCATCTTTTGTCGGATCAATAGTATCAATCACTTCTACTGGGCTAATGTGTTTTGGAAATGGGAGTTGGCAAATAATTCCATCAACCAAAGGATCCGACTGAAGTTTTTGTACCTTAGTAATGAGTTCCTCTTGAGTCACTGATTCTGGAAGCGGACTGTGCACAACATCGACACCAAGTGCCTCACCATAGGTTTTTTTTGCACCAATGTACATCAAAGAATCCGCTCGCTCTGCAACTGATATAATTACAAGCTTTGGCTTTCGCGGAAAACGAGAAATACGCTCCATTAATCCTGGTCTCAAAGCATCTCTTGTTTTTTTGCCGTCGATAATCATAAATATTTTAATACTACAGTATTGCATGCAGTCAGATCACAGTGTTATTCCTGCATGTTATATGGGACAAACCTTTTTAGCAAGCTGCCTGAGTAATATGTAATTAGATATGATAAGGAGCACCAATGCAAAATATGGAATCTCATGTCCGTCAAATGGTAGTAGTGCGAGTGCACCCCCAAATCCAAGAAGCGAAACTATTGAAATGAGTGCGAGCGATCCACATGATGCACATCCTATTCCAAAAAAAACAAGTATTGCGCCCATAACACCCGTAACAGATTTGGTGCGAGCTTGGAGCTGATATGCAAATACTTTCATAGTTATATACAAAGCAATTCCGACAATATTCAAAATGAGTATCACCAGCCCTGCTGTAGTGATATTACTTATAACAAGGTCTGAGAAGGATATTACAAATAATAACCACTCCAATAAAGGAAGTACTCCCCACAATGCCATGAATGTTGGTCCGTGCTGGTACATACCAATCACTATCCAGCAAAAAAGTATCGTGAGTATGAAAATCAAAATAAGTTTCTTTTGTAAAAATATTTTTGTAAGTGTTGTAAGCATTTTTTAAGAATTACACTTTAGATATTATACCTTATAGTTGGTACTTTTGATTAGCCCGTCTGAAACGTAAATTATTCTCTCTGCTAATTTTCCATAAATATCTTCGTGTGTCACCATAACAATAGTTTGTCCTTTTTTATGTAACTCTGAAAACACATCCATCACAAGCGACGACGCTGCAGCATCTAGGTTTGCGGTTGGTTCGTCTGCAAAAAGAATCTTTGGTTCGTGCGCAACTGCTCGCGCAATACTCACACGTTGCTGCTCCCCACCCGAAAGCTTGCTCGGAAGATTATCATCCTTGTCATCGAGCCCTACATCAACAAGTGCTTTATGGGCTTTTGCATACGCCTTTATTTTTGTAAGACCCTGCATCAAAAGAGGGAGAGCTACATTTTCAATTGCAGTGAGATCGGGCAAAAGTGCGTAGTCTTGAAAAACATATCCGAGATTATTGAGACGAAAATCTGTTTTTTCGGAACTACTGAGAGCACTCACCGTATCTCCGAGCACAGTTATATCTCCCGATGTTGGCTCATCGAGTAAACTCATTTGATACATCAGAGTACTCTTTCCTGCTCCTGAGCGTCCCATGATGGCAACAAACTCTCCTTGGTCAATCGCGAGGTCAATTCCCTTGAGTACATGGGTCGGAACCTCACCATCGGTAAAAGTTTTTGTAAGACCTACTACTTCGATTGCTACTTTTTTTGTGATTACTTTTGTTTTTTTCATATACTCTTGTCGCTCATTTATATCTATACTTGTTTATATCATGCTGATTTTAGTCTTGCACACACCTCCTATCGGCCGAGAATTGAGTCCAGTGTATTCTTGCGTACAATCATTCGAGCTGGAATATATCCAGCCACAACTGTGATAGCTACAAGGATTCCCATTTTAATAAACGTACCTCCAAGCGGTGCTACCAATATTCCATCACTAAACGGAAAATCAATCGGGTTCGCCGCCACAAATGGAACAAGGAAGCCGTACACAATTGCAAAACCAATTATTGAACCTATGATTGCATAAAAAAAAGACTGAATCATATATGATGACTCGATTGCAAACTGATCGATTCCAATTCCCTTAAGAATTCCAATAAATTTTCGTCGCGTAATTGCATTGATAAAGATAACGATAAATACCGTAATGGATGCCACAACGAGTCCAATCGAGCTAATTGCATTTCCGAGTGTTGCAAAGGTACTTTTGATATCTTCGAGGAATTTTGGTTGAGCATCTTCAAATGTTTGCACATCAGCAAACTCGTCAATCCCAAGATTAATAAGACGCTCTTTGATAGGGATTGGATCAGTTTTTGGTGCGAGTCGTATCGCAAATTCATCGACATTAAAATCATCTCTTCCAATCATCTGACGAAGTTGCTTTGCTGGAAAGAAAATCGTGCTGTCATTTTCTCCAACCTTTGTTTTAATAACACCTTTAATTACCACCTCTCGACGAACGCTGTCTCCTATACTAATAAGGACAGTGTCTCCAGCCTCGGCATCAATCGTACTCAATCCAGGTCCCTCAAAATCTAGATATTTCTTGAGAAGATTTGCACCTACCACTATTTGATCGAAATCATTTTCTTGAATAAACTGACCTTCGACAATCTTATTTCGCAATGTCGTTACTGCACCTTCACGATCTGGATCAATTCCAACAATTTTAGCACCGGCAGACTCTCCGTCATCAGTTGCACGAATTCTACTTTTGAAATTTGATTCAATTCTGCCATTTTCAGAATATCGCGGACTTATTGCAACTATCTCAGGAAAGTTTTGCAAGATTGATTCAATATATGTTGAGTTTTCAATAAATTTTTTTTCATCCGGTGTTGAAAGAAAAATATCACCGCTATACCCATCGCGTTGTGCTGTTATCGATCCCTCAATAAGGCCGACGAGTATTCCGCTCACCACAACAATATTAAGAAAAGTCAAAACCATTACGAAAATAATGAGAGTTGTTGACCACGCACTCGATCGTTTTACTGAGCGATATGCAAGGAACCATCCAATGCGTAATGCGCGCCTAGTTTTTTCTCCCATAGATAATTATGTTACCTACCTCAAGTCCAGAAAGTATCTCCTGCCTTCCCTGCGAGTCCACATCGCCAACTACGATGTTGAATCGGGTGTCACGAGTGTTGATATTTTTGCCACCATCTCCATCAGCTACACCAGCCTGTCTCACAAAAACATATGCTTGACCGTTTTCATATTGAATAGCCTGTAGTGGAAGCATAAGTGTATCAGGTCGCTCTTCTGCTAAAATATCGACATCTGCCGTCATACCCAAAAGGATGTTTGCTCCCTCATCATAAAATTGAAATGCAGTTCTATATGTCGAGATACCGTCTCGCAACGTGTCTTTTGGTTCAACTTCATCTACCACTCCCTTGAAAACTCTTCCGGGATATGCGTCGAATATAATCGTCGCGGTGTCACCCTTAGTTACACTTCCAATAAAGACTTCTGGGATGAAACTTTCGATTTCAATTCCTTCGTCGCTAATGATTATAAGTACGGGAGAGTTTGCAGAAACAGGTTCACCCTCTTGTACACTCACTTGTACTATTGTTCCTGCAAAAGGTGCGCGGATAGTTCCTTCGCTCAAGACCGTTCGCGCGTCTTGCAGACGCGCTTGCTCCGCTGCAACTCGCGCTCGTTGCGCTGCAAGTTCCTCAGACGATGCACCAGCTTGCAGAAGGTCGAGTTGATTTGATGATTGAGAAAATGACTGTGTAGCAGTTTGATATGCCTGCTCTTTATCATTTACTAATTTTATTTGCGCTTGAACTGAAGTTCGCCCACTACTCACTGCCATCTTATATCTATTAACTGTTTCTTGACTTGTTTGTGACGTTGCCTCAAACTCTGCTGTTGCTTGACCTACTAAAGTTGCGTAGGTTTGGACGCTCATGAGATATGTTTTTGTTTGCTGAACATCTGTTGCTGACACATCATCTCGAGAAAGAGTCTCAAGGAAATCTTCCCACCTATTAAGAAGACGTCTCATTTCTCTTCTCTGGTCATTAATTTTTTGACTTAGAGAATAATTAGAAAAGAGTGGCAATATTTTACCGAAGCCATCTGTCGTATCAAAAGCCTGGTCAATATCAACAATGATAGCATCTTCTGCAACAGAGTATGCATTTATGAGTTCTTGATATAGGTTTTGCTCTGCAGTTACTTGTGAAGACTGACTGTCGCGTACCTTACTTTCTTGAATTCTTAATTCCTCTACGCGCGAGCCTCGTACGAGCTCATCAAATTTTGCATCTTCAAAAGCAACATTTGATTGTGCGAGCGCAACTGTTGCGCTCGCACCATCTTGATTAAGTCGAGCGAGTACCTGACCTTGCACAACTTCGTCTCCCACCTTCACTGAAAGACCTTCAATGCGGCCGCTTTTAGTGAAACCAAGAATAGCTTCTTCTTTTGCAACAACCTTTCCAGCAACACGAGTTTGTTTCTGAAAGAGTCCTTGTTCAACGACAGTGGTCATTTCCTTCTCGCCACCTCTTGTAAACATAAATATCAAGAGGATAAGCAACACCACTCCTCCGATAATACTATTTCTTTTTGTAAGATATTTTCTAAAACCCTGTTTGTTGCTTTTTTTCATACTGTAATAATACCACAGACATCAAAAAACCCCGCAGCTTCGCTACGGGGTTTTTTAATATAAGGATTCAGATAGGCAAAACACTTCGTGTTTTGCCTATCTAAATCTTAAAGGGCCCAAATAATCAAAGTATCACCGAAATACTAGCGGAAACAAAGTACTGAAATACCACCAAAAGTCTTAACGTCGTAGCCTTCATACACTCTGCCGTCCCAGTCCGCGACCCGTGCACTACTTTCATCGTACTGAGTACTTGACCAATAGTTCGTGTTGCTCGCGAAACGATCACCTTCGCCATCAGCCCAGTCTTCTACCATACCTTGCTCTAATTGTCCTATTGACGGCAAACTCCATCCTCTTCCATCTTCTTGCAGAGTTTCACAAGCTAATACTGCAGCGTCCCAGTTCATTCTACCTTGAGCAGTTGACCATCCCGACTCCACAGCACCACCTCCCCCACCTCCTACAGCCGCAGGACAAACTGTATCATCTGCTGCTTTTGCACCCGTTTGCTGAGAAGCACCTGTTGAATCAACACACCAGTATAAAGAAGTGTCTGAGACTAGTTGTACCGTAGCAGCCCAGCTTGATGTAGAAGCATCACAGTCACTTACAGAGTCGCCCGCAATCTCAGTAAGCTTGTCTCCCACGGTGTTACAAACGTCTATATAGTTACCATCAGAAGCATTGAGCTCCACCTCAGATCTTAGACTCGATAACCCTCCCTTAATCGCAGCGTCTTTTCCTTTGTTTCGTGCAGAGCCTAAGGATGCGAGAACGATTGATGAGAGAAGTCCTATGATAGCGATTACCACCAAGAGTTCGATTAATGTAAAACCTTTATTTGTTTTCATGAAAATTAATTACTATTATTTTATTAATGTTACTCTGTGTGGTGAGTAATATATATATATATGATAACACATGCGACTGTGTGCATGTTTAGCTTATTAACAGTTTTCGGAGAGATTCTCTCACTCCGTCGAATGAGCCGTTCGACATCATGAGGATAACATCTTCTTTTTTAATTATTTTCTGCATGACTTCTAGAGTTTGCTCCGGTGTATCTGTTGCGTACGATTCAACACCTTTCTCTGAAAGCTCTCGCACCATCTGCGTTGCGTCAATATAGTTTTCTGGATTATCGTTATGGCGAAGTAATGGTTGTTTGATGATGACGCAGTCGGCAGCGCGAAGCGCTGCTATGTATGGATCTTGAAAAACTTTGCGGCGGCTCGTATTCGAGCGCGGCTCAAACAGTGCAATGAGCCGCCGCCCCTCATACAATTTCTTAATCCCCGCAATCGTCTCCTCCACCGCTGTCGGATGATGAGCAAAATCATCAATAAGCGTCGCATACCCATCATAGACAACTTCTTGTCTTCGTTTCATTCCGCTTGATTGCTCAATTCCTCGCACAATGACATCAAAAGAAATTCCATACGCATATGCAAGCCCAGCAGCCCCCACAACATTCATGAGATTATGCCGTCCTGACATACGAGTCCGTATTTCTCCGAGCTCTTGTCCTTTATATACAAATATTCCTTTCTGCACACCGTTCGTAACAACCACATTTTTCAAATACACATCGGCATTTTCTTCCACATCCGCACTTCCTCCCTTATCCGCAACAAGTTCTTCCCTTTCGATTCCATATGTCAAAATATGTGAAGCTTTTTCTAAACTATCCATTGAACTATCTACTCCGTCTCGTGACTGCAAAGCCCTTTTAGCGACTCGTGCAACATCGGGATGGTATGCAATCAATGTGTGCCCGTCGGTCGGCAAACCTTCTATAAAAAATTGAAATGCTTGCTCGTAGTCTTCGAGGTCATTATAAATATCTAAATGATCAAGCTCGATTGAAGTCACAATTCCTCCATCACCTCCGTACGTCAAAAACTTTGGTCGCTTATCAAAATACGCAGTGTCGTATTCATCCCCTTCGATAATAAAATAACCAGCACTTACTTTACCCAAATCAAAACCTGTCGTCGCACCTTGCATTACTCCTCCGATGAGATATCCAGGGTCTGCAATCTCACCCACACGGGCAGCTTCCTTAAAAATTGATGTCACTATACCTGTTGTTGTTGTCTTTCCATGAGTTCCAGCAATCACCAGACGCTTGCGACCCTGAAAAACACACAGGTCGAGCGCCTCAGGAAGAGAAACGAGTGACTTACCTGCTGAGCGAGCATATGCAACAACCGCATGAGTGGGACCAATCGCATTTCCGACGACAACAATATCAGAGTGTTGAACTTTCTCTTGTGCAGTATCGCTCAAGGATTCAGATGAAGGAGTTATGTCAATCTCAATTCCCAACTCGTCAAGCATTGTCGACATCGGTGGATATATCCCTTCGTCGCATCCAAACACTTCATACTTCGCTTGCTTAAGAAGTCCTGCAAGACTTCCCATCGCTGTTCCACAAATTCCAACGATATAGATTTTTTTTATTTCGGCGGTTTGCGGCAACTTCCCCCTTTCACCTTTTCGCACATCGGCATGCTCAAGCACTTCTAATTTCTTTCCGTAATATGTTTGGATGTTCATAATCTTATTCTATCGATTTTAAAGTAAAAGAAAACCCCTCATCTTATTCTTTAATTTCTCCGCGCAAGGCCCTAGAAATTTAAAACAAAAAAGATACGAGGCTAAACTTACGCATTTGCCTCGCATCTTTTTTGTTTTAAATTTCCCTTTCTCTTACGCTGTTGAATTCACTTCGTAACTCGTATTCTTCTGTTCAAAAAAGTTTACAAGCTCGTACACATCTGTTGATGTACTCATCCATTTTGCAGGATTAGATACATTATAATGTGTTTCAAATCCAAGCTCTTCCAAACGTCTGTCTGCAATGTACTGTACATATTGATTTACGTAGTCAGCATTGAGTCCAAGAATTCCTCTCGGGAATAGGTCTTTGTTGTAGGCAACTTCGAGATCCACTCCTTCGATAATAATATCCTTGATTTCTTGTGCAAACGCTTCATCCACAATGTCTGCATTCTCTTCTAGGATTGTTAGAATCAGATTGATTCCAAACTTCAAGTGAAGAGATTCGTCTCGCAATACCCAATTAATCATTGAGCCAAAGTTTCGCAGCTTGTTCCGTTGTCGGAATGAAAGCATCACCATGAATCCACTATAGAACCAGGTTCCTTCCATGACCACATTGTAGGCAACAAGGTTTCGAATAAAGTCTTTCTTTCCTTCGACACTCTCAATATCGAGTGTAACTTCTGTCATTCGATTTTGATACCGTTGTATGAAATCCTCTTTGGCTTTCATTGTTGGTGTATTATTGTGTGCTGCATACACTTTATCGCGGTCAAGCGGGAATGTTTCAAGAACATACTCGAATGATACGCAGTGATTTGCTTCTTCCCACATTTGCTTTGCAAGAAAGAGGTGGCACTCTGCAGCCTTGAGATGAGGATACACTCCGAGAGCGATTGTTCGGTTTACCAATAACTCTGCAGGATTAAAAAATGAAAGAATGAATTCAACGGCGTGCTTTTCATCATCTGACATATTCTCAAAATCCATAAGGTCCTCCTTGAGAGGAATTTCGTGTGAGAACCAAGTGTTTGCTACTGCTTGATTGTACATTTCTCGTGCCCATGGGTATTCGCAAGGGTGTAGATTGTAATCTTTTTCTGATGGTTTTCCAATTAACATAATATTTTATTTAAGATTTAATTTTCATTAAATTGCGTGATATTCCCTCTCGAGAAACACATTTACAGGGCTATTAAAATCGACCGAAGCTCTTTCTCGACTTAGAACTATTTTTGAAAAAGTCTTGCCCTTAGTATAACAAATTAAAACTTCTTATTGGCCGACTTTTCAACATATTCCACATATGCAACACAAAAATGGTGGTGTGAAGATTTTTGAGCTGTTTCAAGTAAAAATACCCATATATTCCTATACCTTTTTGATTACTCAGCACAACGCTCTAGAAATTTAAAACAAAAAAGATGCGAGGCTAAACTCATGCATTTGCCTCGCATCTTTTTTGTTTTAAATTTCCCTTTCCCCTACTGACAACTATCACACTGCGTCTTCAACGCCGGATCAATCGGACACACCTTCGCAAGCGATTCGCTCGGTTGGCTTTGGTTGTCCACCTTTTCAATACTTGGTTCTGCTGGGGTATCGGTTGCAGGTTGCGTTGCTGGCTTTCCTCGAAATGCTCCAAATCCTGCTTTTCCAATCGCTGTTGACTTGTTTACCTTTGTTGTACTTTGCTCTGCTGTGTGTCGAGGCTTCATGTGGAGATAGTATGTGGTCTTGAGACCTTTTTTCCACGCAGCTGAATAAATATCCATAATCTCTTCATTGTCTCGAGTGTTCAGATACATGTTTCGAGAAAGTGCTTGGTCAACCCACTTCTGAGCTCGTGCCGCTACCTCGATAAATGCATGAGGCGATGTCGAGAAAGATGTTTTGTATCGGTCTCGCACTTCTTGTGGAATAGTTTCGATTCCTGCAATGTCACCTTGTGAGATGAGAATATCTTCTCGCACCTGCTCCCAAATCTTAAGAGCCTTCAAGTCATTTACAAGATTGACATTGATATCGAGATACTTTCCAGAAATCTTATTTCGTGAGAATACCTGTGCAAATCGAGGATCAATCCCGGGAGTCGTACTTGCGACGAGTCCAATGTTTGCATTTGGCGCAACTGCCATCACTGTTGCGTTTCGCATTCCCTTTTTTACTCGTGCTCGAAGCGCGTCCCAATCAAGTCCGCCGTGCTTACTTTCCATATTCACTGTAAGATCAATTCCTCTGTCTTCTTGCATAATCTTGAGTGAGTCGATCGGCACAAATCCTTTTGACCACATAGATCCTGGGAAGTTTCGATATACTCCTCGTTCTTCTGCTAGGTTTGCACTTTCGTCGATTGCCATATAGCTCACGAATTCGAAAATTCTGTCGGCAAAGTCGTATGTCTCTTCACAATCATATGGCCAACCCATGAACTCAACTGCTTCTGCAAATCCCATTACTCCCATTCCTACTGCTCGGTTTTCTCTATCAGACTTTCGTGCCTCTTCGATTGGAAGTTCGTTAATGTCCACGAGGTTGTCGAGGTGTCGCATGGTAATTCGTACGGTTTTTTCAAGCTTCTGCCACTCGACTTCTTTTTTCTCTTTATTAATATGTTTTGCGATATTGAGTGACGCAAGGTTACACACAGCAATGTTGTCTCGGTCTTGCGGAAGGCAAATCTCCGTACAAAGGTTCGACATATGAATCGTTCCTGTATTGTTGTTGAGCGCTCGTAGGTTCATTGGACACTTCCACGTAATCCATGGATGAGAAGTTCCCTGAAGTTGCACAACCATTTTTCGATAGACCTCTTTTGCAGGCATTTTTCGAAATGTTCTCATTTTTCCTGCTTCTGCTTTTTCTACGTATTCTTTATATTTTTTTGAGAACTCACTTCCATAGAGCTCTACAAGCTCTGGTGTTTCAGCCGGGTCAAACAAGTACCACGGTTCCCCATTTTCTACTCGCTTCATGAACTCATCAGAGATGAGGGCTGCAGTGTCAGCTGTTCGCATTTTTTCAAGGTCATCTCCTGAGTTGTGTCGCCACTCTACGAATTCCATAAAGTCGAGGTGCCATGTTTCCATATAAAAACAAAGTGCTCCTTTTTTCTTTCCTGCTCGCTGGATTGCATGAATTGCAACATCAAAAATCTTTGCAAACGGAGTAGGACCTGATGAAACAGTGTTGCTCGTTTTGAGTGGTGAACCTGTTGCTCGCAGCTTTGTTAGAGAAAGTCCAATTCCTCCAGTTGCCTTTGAGATGAGCATTACGTCTGCTACCGACTTTGCGATATGTGCCATATCATCTTCAACCTGAAGAAGAAAACAGTTTGAAAGCGCAGGGAGAGATGTTCCTGCGTTTACGTTTGTTGATCCTCCTGGAATATACATCAGTTCACTCATTCGGTCATAAAAAGCGATTGCCTGCTCTGTTGGATTTTCCTCATTAAATGAAAGCCCCATTGCAACACGCATAAAGAAAAACTGTGGAGTTTCTTGGGCGTGCCCATCTATCCCTTTGATAGCGTAACGACTTAGGAGTGATGAAAGTCCTGCATAGTTGAACAGGTCGTCTCGAGAAATATCAAGAGCTGCCCCAAGTTTTTCGAGATCATACTTCTCTACCATTCGCCTATCAAGCATTCCACTTTCCGTTGCAGTTTTAATGTACACTGCAAATTTTTCTTCGTGCATTTTTTGAGCTTCTTCACTGCTCTTATTATATTGCCCAAGTACTGCGGAATAAGAAGTTTTTAGGAGAAGACGTTTTGCAACAATATCATATTGAGGATCGTCTTTGACATTCTGAAGGGCCGCATTGATTGTCGCCTCGTCGAGCTCTCTTTCCTTTACGCCATCATAGAGAGTAAGTTCTGTTTCGGTTGCAATTTGCGTGATCATCGAAACTTTATCTTCCAAACCTTCACACGCTCTTTCAATCGAACGATTAATTCGATCTGCATCGAATAACTCTTTTGAGCCATCTCTCTTTGTAACGTAAATCTGTTGCATATACTTGTCTTTTTTAAAGTAAAAATAGCGGCGTGCTATCTTATTGGTAACTAATACCTCTAATTATACCGGAAGTTGCCCACAATGACATGAAATTTCCCTGCAAAAGTCATCAAATTGATAGTTGCGACACACCAGAATCTTTTTATCAAGAAAAAGGTTTTTTGAGCCTTATTTTCGAGGCTAGAATAAAATACTGATAGAATTTTTTAAAAGTGTACAAAAGAAAAAACTCCTTTCGGAGTTTTTTCTTTTCATGATTGAGCTATTTTTGCTCAATTTATGCTTTTTCCTCTAATGTCTTCTTTGTTACTTTCTTTACAGTTTTTTGAGCAGCTTTTTGAGCGGTCTTCACTACTTTTTTTGCGGTCTTTGTAGGAGCTACTTCTTTTTTAATAGTTTTCCAGTGACCTTTCAATTCTTTTGCAAGAGTTTCTACTTCACTCTCTCCTAAACTTTTCATTTTTGAATATTTTGCGGTTACTGTATCCACAATTGTATTATACGCATCCTCATTAATATCTTTTACTGATTCAAGTTTTTCAAGAACCTCTCCTTTTGCTTTAAGCATCCATCCTTTAATTTCTTTTCGCTTCTTTTTTCCAGAATCTGTTGCGTATAAAAATACTGCGCCTGCTGCTGCTGCGACTGCTGCGACAGCGGCTAATCCTTCGAGCACATTATTTCCAGAACTTTTTGTTGTTGTTTTTTTCTTTGCCATATTATTTATATTAAAACTTTGTTAATTATACTACTTTTTTTTTGATTTAAATACAGTCTTGAGTGTGTTTGCTACGACTGCAGTTGCCACTGATGCGACAATCGATTTAATTGCACTATTTTTTGAAAGTACAAAATTTATGCGGTTTCGCATATCTTTAAAATTTGAAACTGTTTCTACTCCTTCTTCTTTAATTTCAGACATGAGCTTTTTTGCTTGCTCGGCAATATTTTTTGCTTCTTTAAGGATTCTCCAAATATAGTACGCTGCGACTGCTGCGACTATAATAAAAATCAGAAGCAAGACTGATGCCATAAAAAAGAAAATGTCCATTTGTAAAAATTCGTTCATACATATAGTGTACTACATTATTGCCAAGCTCGAAAATGAAAAGTCTCAGATTGGAAGGTGCCCCTTTCACTACGCAATGCTCTAGAAATTGAAAATATAAAAAGCCGGAAGCTAAACTAATAAATTTGCTTCCGACTTTTTATATTTTAAACTCGCCTTTGCCTCGGCTTTTTTATTTTAGATTTCTTTCTACTATCGCATCTTTGAAACAATCTCAGCTGCTCGTTCTCGTCCTCCAAGACCAAACGCAAGAGCAAGTGCGAACACTATTCCTGCTGTTAGGATTTGGATAAGAGATGGTGCAATACCGAGTTGCACAAGTGCGCTAAGCACTGAGAATACCACCACGGCTGCTTTTGCAACTTTGCCTAGCATTTTTGCATTACTTACTCCGTGAGTTGCTCGACTTACAAAGCCTTGTACAAAGTCACCAGCAACCATTCCGACAGCAACCACAATAACTGCGATAATTACTTGTGGGATGTAAAGAATCACCTCATTAAGAAGTAGGCTCAATTGTGACCACTCCAGAATATCTGCTGCTGCAAGAAGCGAAGCGAAGATGATCGCCCACTTTACAAGCTTTCCGATGATGATAGCAACTGAAATGTCGCCGAATCCTCCGAGAGCTTCTTTTACTCCAGCTTTTTTAATTAATGTATCAATTTTTGTAACTTCAATAATCTTTCTTATAACTCCTCCAACAAGTGGAGCAACAATGAGTCCGAGAATAAATATAAGTAGTGCTCCGATAACGTTCGGAAGAATAGAGAGAATGTTCCCATATACTTCGTACAATGATAATCGAAGGACGTCAATAAATCCTAATTCCATATATATTTTTAAATTAAATAGTAATATCTTTATTATATAGCAAGGTTTTTATTGGTCTAGTGCAATTTTCCTCTTTATATGAAGATTATATAAATTTGACATAAAGTGCTTTCCCCACTCTTTCCACGATTTTAGTTTGCGTGTAAAAGGAGAATATGGATAATGATTCTTAATTATGAAAATATTACTTGTAGAAGACGACTCATCAATTAGAAATGTATTGCGTATGAGCTTAGAATCAGAAAACTTTATCGTTGATGAAGCAGAGGATGGTGAGAGAGGTTCGTATATTGGAAGGGTGAATGAATACGATGTTATCATTTTGGACAACATGCTTCCCAAGAAGAGAGGCAAGCAAGTATGTCAGGAGATTCGAGAAGCTGGTAAACACACCCCTATCATTATTCTCTCCGCTCGTAATGAAGTACTCGAAAAGATTGATTTATTGCAAAGTGGAGCTGATGACTATATAACAAAACCGTTTTCATTTGAAGAGTTTATGGCTCGAATAGCTACCGTCACTCGCCGGCCGAAGCAGATTGTTTCCACAATCTACACGGTTGGCGATTTAATTTTAAATAGTGATACCCATGAAGTATTCCGAAATAAAAAAAGTCTCTATCTCACAAGAAAAGAATTTGCACTACTAGAATACCTCATGCAACATCAGGGAAGGGTTGTCTCTCGTGGAACTCTGATGGAGCACGTGTGGGATATGAATGTCGACCCGTTCTCAAATACACTTGAGGCTCATATCATGAATGTCCGGAAGAAAATAGGCTCGTATCGGAAAAGTAAACTTATTCATACAATTCCAGGAAGAGGGTATAAAATCAGTCTAAGAGGTCTAGCATAAAAATAATGGAATACTTACCTAAACAATAATTATGACCACATTATTAAAAAAACTATTTTTGCCAGTCACGAAGCGAATCCTTACGGATTCGCCGCAATCAGTTATTGATATTAATGATTGTGGAGATAATAATCGAAATGATTACAGTGGTCCCAATAGAAATGATAATAATATAGTTAATGAAAAAGATACTTCTCGGAAGTATCTTTTTTTGTACACCAGAAAGCTTAAATCGAAATCAAAAAAAGATACACAAGAAATAAAACTCGCGCCCAATCCAAAGGTGGACATAGACCCAGGTCGAGAAAAAACTCGCGACCAAACCCGCCTAGAGCAGATTGGATTATTGTCTCGTGGAGTCTTTCATGATGTTCTTAATCCACTCGCCGCTCTCTCACTTCACATTGATCAGCTGCAACAAAAAGGTTTTATACAAGAATACGAACTTATTGAAGATATGATGAAAAGTAAAAAAGCACTACTGTGCTTTATGCAACAAATGCAGTTACTTATTACTGAAAAAATATTACTGGAGGATTTTAATCTTTCGGAGCTAATTGGTGACACAATCCTTCTTATTAAAAATAGAGCGGTTTCTCATAATATAACAATACTGTATGCAAATAATTCAAATATATCTTTTAAAGGAGTTGCTTGTAAACTACAACAGGTTTTATTGGTTGTTATTAATAATGCAATAGATAGTTGTATGCAAAATGGTCGAGTTCGAAATTATGTTACAATTTCAGTTTTTCAAAAAGACAATATTGCACACATCACCATTAAAGACACTGGTTGTGGACTAAAGATTTTAAAGAACGCGTCTCCGGAGAAGAAAATTATCGGCTGTGGAATTGGACTCACTCATGCTCGTGAAATAATAGAAAAAGAGTGCGGCGGCACTCTTTTTCTTAGTAATCAACAAATAGGTGTTGAGGTTCAAATGACACTCCCTATTTCGCCTGCAAGTACTGTTCCAACTCTTCCGCGCTCGCATCTGCAAGTACGTTGCCATTGATAACAAATGTAGGAGCTTTACTTTGACCTGATATTTGTACCATCTCATCGTAAAAATCTTGATTACTCCGGACTTCTTTTTCTTCGAATTGAAGGCCTTTATCTACCATATATGTTCGAGCATCGTCGCACCAAGGACAACCTTTTTTTGAATAAAATATAATCATACGTATTGTTATTTATGCTTGCAAACCTATTCTATCGAATCATCTTTTGTTCCTAGCTTCGCCATTTCTTTTTGCATCATCTGTGCAAGCGAAATAGTATATCGAGCCTCAACGATAAATCGTCGCGCTCGGAGCGTTGCCAGCGATGCTTCTTTTTCCACACCAGCCAGTAATGATAACTGTGCCTCGGTGAGAGCGTTGCTTGCTTGCTGAATTGCAACTTGAGCCTCATCAAACATTCGCGCAGGAATTACTCCCTGAGCATCTTTGAATTCACTAAGTGTTTCACTAATCTCACCAACTAATTCGTTAATTCCCTCTTCTGCAGAAATCGTGGGACCAGCATCCTCCACGAGTACAGCCTCAATCTCGACAATTTTTCCAATAAGTGCATCTCGTACAATAACTGTCGATTCCTGAAACCTACTATTATCAAGAACGTCGAATGTAGTGAGGTGTGCCTGTAGCAATGCAGAAAGATCGTGCATAGCATATTGCTTATCGAGGGCATTCTCTTGAGCCTCTTCTGAGAGAGTCAAGAATTGATTTCGTAATTCTGCAGCCTCTTCTAGTGCAAGTGTTTGTGTAATTATCTTTTTCTCAACCTTTCGTAAAACTTTGTCTGTTTGAGAAGTAGCAGATCCTTGAGTGAGCATATACCCAAAAACAATCAGAACAATAATTCCTATAAGTACCCCTATTTTTATTTTATTTTTCATTGCAGTTTTCATATGTAGTTTCTCCATTTTCAGTAATAAAAGCACCTGTTCCTTTTGACCAAAATACAACACTCTCGTTAGTGGTCGCATATCGAGTACCCGACGCACTTACTACTCGTTGCATATTATGCGTCGGCATCGTATCTGACATATTATTGGCTATAATAATCTTTGCGTCAACGAAATCTTTTCCCGATAGCACGAGCTCCACCTCTCCCTGATCACACATATATGTAATACTTTTCTTTGTATCACTCTCAACATCATCACTATTTTTGTTCACAGATGTCGCCAACGATGATTCTTCTCCACTTCGATCAGCAACCACTGGTGCTTTCGTGTTTTTTGTCAGCAGAAGAAAAATAGCTAGAATGACAATGACCGTAAAGAGAATATATAAGATTCTTTTCATGTAACAATTAATTATTTAACAATATATTGATTATATCACGACTTGTTGGCGCGGACATGTCTGGCCACTTCGGTCTATATCTAGCATAATCTCACGAAACTCGGGCGGTTTTTTTGCGTCAATTACCATTTCGACGGCTATACCTGTCCGCACCGCCTCTTCCCAATACTGATCGAATATAAAATTACCGAGTGAATAGTAAATACGGGCATCTTTATATATCTCAACTTCTTGAATTACATGTGGATGCGTTCCAATAATAACATCGGCACCTGCGTCGACGAATTCATATGCCCAACCTTTTACTCGATCGCTCGCAGGGACATACTCATCTCCCCAATGAGCAAAGACCACTATTGTCGCATGTGGACTTTCTTGTTTTGCTTTTTCTACCCCTGCAAGTGTTTCTTTTTTATTTGCTTCCTTACTTCCAAAGAATTCGTTGAATGGAATAATAACGAGCGAAGGTTTTTTTATATGGGTTTTATTTTTATCAACACCAACAGCAAGTGAACTATCTTCATCGAGAGGATTACCAAAAAAACCAAGATTTCTTTCGCTTAGATTTTTAATTGTCTCGAGAACACCTCCTCTTCCATAATCAAAAATATGATTGTTCGCTAATCCAAATATTGTAATGCCCGATTCTACTGCAGCATCAAGTGCGGCCGGATCAAATGTGAAACGAAAACTTTCAGGGGATAAATATGCTGCGTCGCGACTCACCGATTCATATTGTGTCACTGTTCCTTCGAGATTTACGACAACCTCGTCGTACTGCGAGAATGTGTCTTTCATACACTCAAAGATAAATGGGTAGCCTTTTTCTTCCCCTCTTTTTCGCAATGTCCTGTCGAGCATCATATCGCCAAGAAAAAGAACCTTCATAGGCTCGTATCGTACAAGCGGTGCGCTTGATTCGAGTATGGGAAATTGCTCATGCTCGATTGCATACCAACAACCCAAAGTAATTAAAAATGCTGACCACCCAACTACTATCACAATAATCCACCCTGTTGTATAAGTTTTATTTGAGGCTATTTTACAAAAAAAGCGTTTCATGTATTTTTATTATACTCGCATCGTTATTAATAGTATACTAATTTACACATGATATATTCATCACTTTTTATCTCAATAGCAATCATCGCGGTTTTTATGACCTGCATGTTTTTTCTTTCGCTTATCAAAAAAGATAACAGCATCGTCGATACAGCATATGGTATTGGTTTTATTCTTATCGCAATTGGTACCTATTTATTTTTTCAACCGAGTCACATAGTTGCGGTCGTTTTGACAACCTGTGTCTGCCTCTGGGCCAGTCGCCTCTCTTCTCGGATATGGCTACGCAATTCTGGGCAACCTGAGGATTTCCGATATAAAAAATGGCGTGACACGTGGAAGTATTTTAAAACGCGTAGTTTTTTTCAGATTTATGTATTGCAAGGCGCAATCATTGTCGCAATATCAAGTCCAATTATCTTTGTAAACAGTGCTATTGGATTTTTGAGAATTAGTCCCGCGATGTATTGGTTTCTGGGGATTGGGCTTTGCGTGTGGCTTGTGGGTTTTTTCTTTGAGGCAGTTGGTGACTATCAACTTGATAAATTCATCGCAAATAAAAAAGCTCTGAAGGCGAGTGGAAAAGAAATTAAGAAAAATATTATGGACAAAGGACTCTGGAGTCTCACTCGACACCCAAATTACTTTGGTGAAGTAAGTATGTGGTGGGGCTTGTGGATTATGAGCCTTACTTTGATTTATGCAGGGTCCGGCACGTCGAGCGTAAACTGGGGTGCGCTTGTGGCAATCATCAGTCCAATTACTATCACGTTTCTACTACTCAAAATCAGCGGTATTCCTATGCTCGAAGAAAAGTACAAAGGTGACAAGGAATTTGACTCATACAAGAGAAAAGTGAATGCGTTTTTTCCTTATCCACGATCGAATAAATAGAGCTGCGTAGAGTAACCCTCTTCTACCAGACCATCTTCAAACACGTGTCCAACATGACCAGAAACATCCACCTGCTAACACAATAGTTTCATAAGATGTATTAGTTGAATCAAGCCCCTCTGTGGGATTATTTTTTGGAGCAAACTTTTCAATGAGCGAGTCTTCAAGCTGTATCGTTGCTCCATAACCAGAATCCAAAATAAAGGTTTCTATTTTTTTGTCAAAACCAGTGAGTACAGCAATTCCAACTAAAATAATCAATATTCCAAATACTTTTTTTATTTTTCCTGCCGTTTGCATTCTTTGCGTAATCCTATTTACAATTTTCTGTCCAAAATATGCAATAAGAAGGAGTGAGAATGCGAGACCTATTGTAAAACCCAAAAGGTAGATGAGTCCAACAAAGAAACCTGCTGGTAAAACTGTGGCGATAATAAAAAGATATGTCGGGGAACATGTTGTAAACACTGGCCCCAATGCAAGTCCAATCAACATATCTCCTTTGTAACTTTTCTTTTGATATCCTTTACCAACAGCCCTGTTACTTAATACACTTAATTTATTGACGAATGGCATCTTTAGCCAAAGAGACGGGAATAATATTGCGACACCAACAAGGACAATCACCGCACCAGAAACACTCGTCCAGAAAAATTGAGGAATGCTTATGAAGAGCGTCGTTGCTTTGAGTGCTAAGGTAAATACAATCACCGATACAGACAGAGAACCAATTACCGTAAGTGCTCGCTTTGAAACACCTTTACTACCTTCTTCTGATGCGCCGATAACTACGGGCAGTAGCGGCAGTATGCATGGCGCAAGCACCGTAAATACTCCAGCGAGAATTGATATGGCGAAAAATATCATGTTACATAATTTCCGACACTATAGCATCAAGCTTTGAACCTCCACTCCATTTCTTAATAAGATTTCCATCTTTATCAACCTGCACTAAAGTATGTTGCGTATTTATTATCGTCATACGGATACGTAATTACAACTTTTATCTCTTCATCTTGCAGGTTTTTACCATTAGCATAATACTCATCAATGTAATTTTGTAAATTCTCAACCATTTTTTTAGTGTCTTCGAGATACCCTAAGAACTCTGGAGTATACTCGGAACCACTCTCCATGAGCTTATCGCGTGAATCTGCCAATATATCTACTTGAGTACTCCTATTAAATGATGCTGACTCTTCTTCCATAACATCAGGTTGTAAATTTTTCTCTTCTAAGACCTTAGATCTGAGTTCACTTTCGCTTATATAATAGTCTTGTGGCTCTGATGCTTGAAATTGTATCCATGGGGAGTTAGAATAGTTTCCTTGATCTGATTGTGTAGTGTTGATACCCAATAAATTTAAAGCGACAACTGTATCTCTAATCTTTTCATCAAAAACATAATCGTATACATCAGGCTTTAGCATTTGAGCCATTTTACTATTCCACTTTTTTCTTTTTTCACTCAGTTGAGTTTCTTTTAATTCAAATGATTGTTGATTTTCCATATTTTAATTGTATCACTTTCTGTATCACTTTCTGTATCACTTTCTGTACTTTCAATAAGTCTCTGCAAAATTAGATAAGTGTTGCATTGAAACCCTTCGTGCTGTGTGCCAGTTGGTTGCTGGTCTGGGATTCGAACGCGTCTCGTCTCAGCTCAAATACCGTATAAAACTATTTTAGTATTTCATCTAAAAACTCAACGACCTTAGGATAGACATCCAATCTATTCTTTAACTTTTTCAATCCATGCCCCTCATCTTCATAAACAATAAATTCAACTTTCCTATTTAACTCCTTTAGTTTAGACACAACCTGTTCTGCTTCTGAAAGAGGCACTCTTGGGTCATTAGCTCCATGAACAACCATAAGTGGGGCTTCTACATTTTCTATTGAATTTATGGGGGATATAGACTCTAATAGTTCTCTATGATTTTCGAGAGATCCGTACTCAGCTTCTCTTATCGCTCTTCGATACGGAGCAGTATTTTCCATAAATGTAACAAAGTTAACGATACCTACAAAATCTATTCCTCCCGCCCAAAGTTTCGGATAGAAAGCTAAGCACGCAAGAACCATAAATCCTCCATAACTTCCACCCATAACAACAACCTTATTTGTATCAGCTCCTGGAACAGTTTCTAAGTAGTTTCTCAATTCAACAATATCTTTTACAGAATCCATTCTTTTTTCAAGATTATCGAGAGACGCATATTCCTTTCCATAACCCGTACTTCCTCTAATATTTGGAGCGACGACCATATATCCAGCACATACAAAGTATTGAGTTACCCTATTTAAGGTAGGTCTGTACTGAGATTCTGGTCCTCCATGAATATCTATAATTACGGGAACCTTTACTTTATTCTCTATATTTCTTGGCTTATAAACAAAAGCTGGTATCTCTAGGCCGTCAAAAGATTTATAATATATCAACTCTGGTTCAACCATTACGTCTTTTTCGATATTCTGCTCACTATCAGTAAATTTATATATCACTTTTTTATCAAGAATTATAAGTGACATATCTGTTGTAGTTCGAGAATCTCCATGAGAAAAAATAATATTCTTACTGTTATTCGAGAAGCTTATTCCCCCAACATATCCATTTTCTGGAAAAAGATCTGGTAATTTTTCTAAAGTTTTTGAATCGTAAATAGATACTTTGTCATATCCGTCTTCGTTAACAGTTACAATCAGACGAATTGCGTCTTTAGACATAGTTAGATTGTTTATATCCCAATTTGGCTGAAGAACATATTTAAACTCTTCTTTATCTAAAGAGTATTTAGCCAGTCCGAAAAAGTTTGAATCTTTATTAGTAATAATAAAAAAATTAGACTCGTCTAGCCATCTAGGTGACATATAAAAAGATTTTTCTTTTTCGTGAGTAAGGTGCTTAATACTTTCATCTTCGATATTACAAAGATACAAATCACTAGATCCAAGTAATGAGTATGTCTTTCTTATAACAAGGTACTTTCCACTTGGAGAAAACCCAATTGGAGCAGATCTTCCACCTAAACTAAAAACCATCTTTTCTTTTTGAGTTGTGACATTCATCAAATATATATCGAAATCTTTTCCGTTTCTCTCATTTGAAGCATATGAAATATAACTACCATCATAGGAAAATGAACTTAGGTCGTATCTGATGTCTGAATTATTTGTTATTTGAACTATCTCTTTCGTATTCGGATTTAACTTAAAAAGCTGGCTATTTTCATTTCCTTTTTCCGCTTTTGAAAAAATAATTAAATCTTCTTTCGGAGAATAAATAAAACCTGATATATTATCCTCAAAATCTGTTACTTGCTCATCATATTTACCATCAACTTCTTTAATATATATTTGAAAAGTTCCAGTTTTATTGCTCCTATATGCAATTTTTGTATCATCAAAACTAAATTTTCCTCCACCAGAAACTTTTACCTTTAAAAAATCACCTATCGTGTATCGCTTTTCTTTCATTTTCATATATTAACACATGTTACGCATTTAGAGCGCTCTAATTACACAACATGTTTTTGCTAACTGTCAATTGCTGGCGTCCTCGAGCTAGAACCGTGGTCGGTCAAGCCCCGCAATGACATTTTCAATACTTTTATCTTATCATTTCGACGGTCCTTGAGCAGTAGGTTTTTTATAGCGATTAGGGTTCTGCTTCTTATCCTGTTCCAACCCCTACACGGCAAAAATGATAAATCAAAAGCAAAAGAATTTACTGAAAGAAAAAAGCATCTACATTCTATCGTTGACTATCCATGGAAAATATATTTAGTAATGGATGGACAAACAGTCAAAGTCAACGGTGATAAAATTGAGCGTATTGGAACTGGAATAAAAGAATCTATTTAAGAAATCAAACATGCTCTAACCTCCTCAATCTTATCAAGCTAATTGGAAAGGCAAGAGTATTTCTAATTACTGTTGATACTTGTAATCCAAAAATATCCCGACAAACGATGCAATTATTCCAACAACTATTCCCTATATAAATTTTATTATACTTTGATTACAAAAGGAACAACACGGCGGGCGGTTGGATAGGCATAAAGATCAGCAATTTGAATTTATAAAAGCTGGCGGAAGCATGCTGGACCACAACAAAACTATACAGGAACTGTTGGATTAATTCTTTTACTTAGTAAAAAGACTATGCTAAAATTACTTTATGAACCTCGAAGCTCCCACTTTTCAACCACCAGAAGAAAAACCTAGATCGATTACTCCCCTGCCTACCGAACAGCTTAATGAAATACTGCAAGAAGACACGGAACAAATTACTCCTTTTCTAGAAGCTCCCACACAACTAACTGAAGAGGCTGTGCACAGCGAAGTCCCAAAAGCCCAACGAGAAGAACAGAGGCTAAACCAAATTGATGAGATACGACGGGAACTTGGCATGCCGTCAGAAATTCGTGAACCGGCAGTAAATGTTTCTGCAGAAGAAAGTAAGGAAATATCAAAAAAAGCCGACCTTCCTTTTGAAACTTCGGGTGCAAAAGAAGAGCCTAAAGAAATCAAATCGGAGATGGGTCTAGAGCAAAAAGCAGAAGAAGAGAAGAAAAAGGAATACCACGAGAAGGAAGATATCAAGGATTTTTCAAACTCGACACGAATGCTTGCCGAACGTTTAAATCAGCTATCAAATACTATTGCACGGAATAAATTGCCAAGAGTCAGCTTTGAATCAAACGACGTTACGAAGGTCTCCACATCAGAAGAACATATAAATCAAAAAGGTATTCAAAGAGGATTGGATGACATAATGTCAAAAATATCAAAAATACGAATGCCCGAGGATCGCAAGGACATGATGGCGCTTGAACCTCACAATATAAGAGCGGTGATAGGAGAGATGGAAAATATGGGAGGAGATTTGTTAAAACTAAAAAGGGTGTTTGAGCGAGCACGATCAGGTGATTATACCGAACTAGCCAAATCAGCAAGCCGGGTGCTTAGTCGATTGAGATCAAAGACCGAAGGATTCCACGATGCGGTTAGTGCACTTCAAAGGTATAAAGGGAGATAACTATAGGATTGATTCCACCTTCTCAAGTTTTTTAGCTCTCGCATCGCTGTATCCAGATCTTGATTCATCGATTTCAAAACAGCTTTTCACGAAGGAGAAACTCTTGATTTTACTCAAGCGGTCGGCCAGATTAAACAACTCATCATGCTGATACAAATCCTCAATCCATTCTTAGGAATGTGTCTACTTGGAAGGTACCCCAATCGTGCACACTCCTTTAGATACTCACATTCTAACCAATTAACTTCTTTTGAGCTAACTGTCAATTGCTGCCCGACAGGGACTCGAACCCCAATCGACGGTTCCAGAAACCGTTGTCCTACCATTAGACGATCAGGCAAGTGGAGTTAGTGTACCAAAATTTATGCTTTGAGCAAATTTCCACAAAATTAAATTCTTCTATAGAAATAGTATGTGCTCAGGGTTGTGCGCAACATCTCAGGTATAAAATATCACAAATATCAAACTTACGTACGGAGTAGTAGGAATAACCATTCCCTCGCTCTCTGAAATGCTGAGACTTATGTTACTTAAAGGAAAAACGGGGCGTAGATAAAATCTAATTAATTAAGTTGTGCTTCATAAAAAAGACATGATTACTTCATTGAAATTTTATCTTTTTGTGATATTGTTCTCGAGGACACAAACCGACATAGAACAACCAAAATGATAAGACACTTACTGACCTTCTCACTCCCGAAAAACATCCAAGGGCAACTTGATGATTTTTACTTCCGTATTGTCGAAGAACACGGCGATATTCTAAAGGGAACCATACCTCCTCACATCCCTATCGCACCGCCGTTCACTCTCAAGGACACTTCTCAGCTCAGCGAAATACTTCAAGGTATTAGTGATTGTATTTTGCAAAAACCAGCTGCAAATTCTCTTATTTGCGAACCCGAACACTCGAGCGATCGCGTAATAAGGATGGGTCTGCTCATTGCAAGGAGTCTCGGCATAACTGGAGCAAATATAGTCAACTACCTCACATCTACCGAGGTAGGAGGGTTTAAAGGATTTCCTCTTGAACACTCCTGGCACATAACACTCGCTCAGCTCAAAGAGCCTTCCGTGGAAATGTGTGAATTGATTACAGAGACTGCTAACGCACCAGAACAAAGTTGGTCAGTAATCTTTGTGATCGAAGATATTATTCTCTGGGAAAAACAGCCAACCGAATCTTGGAAACAAGTTTGCGTATTGTCTGCAAGTACTGGAAATATTACTACCGAATTACAGGTCGCTCATTTATAAAAAAAGCAAACCACCTTTCGGTGGTTTTTTATTTCACTATTTAGACTTTGCCAATCTTCGTCTTTCTACACTTACTTAATCCTTACTTTATTGTTTCGAAGATACTTTCGCACTGCAAGGTAACTTGATAAGCAACTAATAGCAATACCTGATACGAACAATGTTCCAGCAATCGCAAAGAAGTCATCTTTGTAGTACTGCAAAAAGTTGATATCTACAAAGAATTTTTGAGCCACTGTCGTGAGCCAAACAGTCAGAGGTAACAGAGCAATCAAAACAATAACTGCAGCAACAAATCCGTATATCGCACCTGTCACCACAAACGGTCCCTTGATGTAGCTTGCCTCAGCTCCCACAAGGTTCATCACATGAATCTCATCTTTTGAAATGAAAATGGCGAGTCGTATAGTGTTGAGTGTGATGATAACTGCAAATAGAGCAAATATCACATACATAATAAACCCTAATTTTTCTGAGCCGTCTATCAAACCAGTGAGCGTGTCAATTGCTTTCTTATTATCAAAATAGTTTATCTTCTCTACATATGTGTCGCCCCCTGAACTTGCTCGATACCCATCGAGGAATCCTGCGATTGATGCATATTGGGAAGTCTCAATTGCTCGAACAGTCAGAGTTGCGCCGAGTGGGTTCTCATCGAGTTCTTGAAGAGCATCGAGTGTTGTTTGATCATTTTTATGTCGCTCTTTGAATTCCGCAAGCGCTTCCTCTCTCGTGATGTATCCAACTTCTGCAACTTCTGGTAGTTTTTCAAGCTGATCCCGGAAGGCAAGCACAATTTCCTCGGGAGCATTTGGTGTAAAGTACACATTGATATCAACCTTTGATCGAATCTCGTCGAGTGTACTTACAAACATTTTATTTGTCAGTAAGATTCCAGCAATCACCGATAGTGTCACCACCATCACAAGTACAGCAGAGAGCGATACAAAAGTATTTCGCTTGAAATTAAGCCATCCTGATTTTACTATTCGTTGTATGTGTGTTGATATCATATGTTTTTAATAATTCTTTATATAAATTTTAGAAAATAATTGTAAGATGATTACGTGATTATAAAATATATTCACCAGCCTCATCATCACGGATAATCTGACCGTCTTGCAGGGTGATTACTCGTTTCTTGAGTGAATCAATAACTCCTTTGTTGTGAGTTGTAAGAAGTACTGTTGTTCCAAGATCATTAATTTTTCGAAGAATCTGAATAATTTCGTATGTATTCACTGGATCAAGGTTTCCTGTCGGCTCATCTGCAATAAGAAGGTCGGGCTGATTCACAAGTGCCCGCGCAATAGCAACTCTCTGCTGCTCACCTCCCGAGAGCTGATCAGGGAAAGAATTTATTTTATGTCCAAGACCTACGAGCTCTAGCGCGTACGGAACATCAGACGCAACATCTTCGTCAGAGTGACCAGCTACCTCCATTGCAAAGGCAACATTCTCATACACTGTTTTATGCGGAAGTAGCCGAAAATCTTGAAAAATAATACCAACTCGCTGTCGATACTTACTGATTTGATGACGTCTGAGAGACCCGAGGTTTGTTGATTCAAAATAAATATCCCCTTCTGTTGGAGAGTCTTCCACAAGCAACATCTTGAGGAGCGTTGTTTTTCCAGCACCTGAGTGCCCTACAATAGATACAAACTCCCCAGGTTGAATACGAAACGAGACATTATCAAGTGCCGCAGAGTTGTCATCATAAATTTTTGAAACTTGATCAAAATAGATCATATTACTTTTCTTGTGAATTAAATGCTTCTATAAATGGTTCGATGTTTCCGTCGAGAACGCTTTCGACATTGCGGACCTCGAGATCATTTCGGTGATCTTTTATCATCTTGTACGGATGAAGAACGTACGAACGAATTTGGTTTCCCCACTCAACCTCAGTGGTCTTTGAAATGGCAAAACCTTCTTCTTGAGCTTTTCGCTCTTCTTCTTGCCTATTATATAACTTCGCGCGCAAAATATCCATGGCCTTTTCCCTGTTCTGCAACTGGCTACGCTGTGAGTCAACGAAAGCACTCAATTTTGTGGGAGTGTGCACGATTCGCACTGCGGTTTCACGCTTATTGACGTTTTGCCCCCCAGGACCAGATGACCGTGTGTAATCAATATGTAAGTCATCATCATTGATTTCCACACCACTATTCTTATCAAGCAACGGAACCACCTCAACCATTGCAAAAGAAGTGTGTCGTTGAGATTTTGCATTAAATGGCGAGAGTCGGACGAGTCGGTGTACTCCCGATTCATTTTTAAGAAATCCGTATGCTTTTTTCTGATTGATCTCAATAGTAATATTTCGAAAGCCTCCATGATCATTTTGATTTTGGTGCAAGAGTTCTGCATTCCAGTTTTTCTTTTCAAAAAACTTTCGGTACATTGTAAAAAGTATGGATGCAAAATCTTCCGCATCTGCACCACCGGCGCCGGCAAATATAGTCATGACTGCTCCTCCTTGATCGTACTTGCCGGCGCCATCCTTTACGTCCTTAAGATCTTGCATCTCTTTAATGAGTTCCTGAGCCTTATTAGAATCGTTCCAAAAATCTGGTTGGTACATCATGACCTCAATTTCTTTAATTCTTTTTTTCATAAGGTAGACTTTGTATCTTTACGATTAATAGCCTTAGCTTATCATATTCTTGAGCCGTTGCTGGGAATCGGACCCAGGACCTCTTCATTACCAATGAAGTGTTCTGCCACTGAACTACAACGGCATCTTGGGCGGCTACTGGGAATTGAACCCAGATCGGCGGTTCCACAAACCGCAGTGTTAACCGTTACACCATAGTCGCCATGTGCTCCCTTTTATATCAGAAAAAAGGTTATAAATCTAGTGTCTTAGTATAAACACTTCTACTATTGACTGAAAATAATACCCTATGTTACATCCAACCAAAAAGCTGCGCAGTAAATATAAGATAAATAACTAGAAACATAACTGCTTCGAGTCGATGGATGGATTTTGAAATACCTGAGATAATAAATAACACTGTCGCAATAAGAAGCATTGGGATACCGACAGTGAATGTTTTTTCATCAATAGCAAGATCTCCAAAGAGCCCAGGGATTCCGACCACCATGAGGAGATTGAAAAGATTTGAACCGAATATATTTCCAAGTGCCACCTCTGCCTGCCCCCGAACAGCTGCTTTTACTGATACGAGTAGCTCCGGCAACGACGTTCCAATAGCAACCGCAGTTACTGCAATGAGCCCAGGTGCAATATCAAATAGCACCGCAAGAGACGTGATTGAATCAATAAGGTATTTTGCTCCAACAGCAAGACCAACAATTCCAACTACTAGTAACACCATGTCTTTTGTAGTAATTTTTGGTTTTTCAACTAACGCATCAGCAGCAGCTTCGGCAAACGCCTCCCCTTCTTCTTTATAGATAAGTGTGTACATGAGATATACACCATATGTAATAACAAGAATAATTGAATCAATCAAAACGATTGATCCATCTTTTGCAACGAGATAAAAAATAGCAGTCACGAGTGCCAACAGTGGAATATCCAGGTCAATAATATCTTTTTTTGTTTTGAGACCTTTCGTGATAATAGCTGCGAATCCTCCAATCAAAAGAATGTTTGCGATGTTTGAACCGACAGCATTTGCAACCACAACATCAGTTACGCCCTTGCTCACAGCAACGAGTGATGAAACGAGCTCCGGAAGCGATGTTCCGATTCCCACAATTGTCACTCCAACAATGAATGGCGAAAGCCCTGCGCGCAAACCAAGCTTTTCTGCACCAATAAGAAGATAGTCAGATCCTTTGACCACAACAACGAGCGAGGCTATAAAAATTAAAATCCAGAATAAAATCATAATGTCTTGTAGTAAAAATAAATACTTGTAATCTGTGCCCAGGGCGGGACTTGAACCCGCATGCTCAAAGAGCCACGGCCCTCAACCGTGTGTGTATACCAATTCCACCACCTGGGCCTTTGAGGGCTTTTACATTATGTCAGAAATAAAACAAAAAACAATCGAGAGGAGCTTACTTGGAGAACTTGCTCGACTCGATTGTTTTTTGTTGTGCCTTGAAACTATTTAGCTTCTTCTGTTTTTTCTTCAGATTCAACAGGTGCTTCTTCTGCTACAGTCTCTTCTGTTGATTCTTCAGCAACAACTTCTACTTCTGGAGTTTCTTCTACCACATCTTCCTTAACTGGTGCTAGCTTTGCTTCTTCATCTGCGAGCCCTACTGACATCATGATCATACGCATTCGCTTAGAAATTTCCTTAGCAGCCTTATCTCGGATGTAATAAATCTTGCTTCGTCTTGTTTTTCCTCGTTTTATAATTTCGATATTATCAATTATTGGTGAGAATAGTGGGAAAATTTTCTCTACACCCATTCCATTTACCACACGTCGGACGATAAATGTCGCACCCTGTTCTGATCCATGCTTTCGCGCAAGCACAATTCCCTCGAAGTTTTGAATTCGAGTTTTTCCTTTTTCTTGGATTTTTTGTCCAACGCGCACAGTATCTCCCGTTCGCATGTCGAGATTCTTTCGTGCTTCTACATTAACTGTTGTGAATTCCATATAGTTTATTGAGTTCTTTTAATAAAAAGTGGAGTAACCATAGCACAGGGCGGGTTTTTTTTCAAGACACTTTCATGATTTATGCCTCTGGACACCCCTAGACGTATATATACAACTTTACAGAGAACGCTCTAAAATATTTAGTTCTCTCTGCAAACTAAAGAAGAATGAATCTCGCCGTCCATCATCCTTAACCACTTCATTTCTATTTTCATAGATTTCCTTGAAAATACGACCAATCCTCTCGTACGATTTTACTAGATTGCCATGTCCTGAACTTTCAGCAACTTGTGCAAAGGTTTTTGCTTGTAGCATGATAGATTCAATTATTTGAAATTGTACAGGATGATCTGCAAACTGTGCGCTTTTTCTCTCTGCAAAAAGATTAGTAAGTTCACCGAGAGTTCTCCCATTCACACCTGTTACAAAATGTGGAACCTTACTTATCTCACCTCTTAAATCACCGAGCTCTGATTGATAGTATTTTATTTTTGTAGCAACACCTTGTTTTACCTTATTTGCAATAGAATCAACTTTTGATCCAATATCTCTCTTGAAAGTAAGGTCGATGGAAAGGGCTGCGGTAGAAAGACCTCCTTGTCTCATTATTTCAACAACACTGTCTACGCCATTACGTATATCATCATATTCACTCGGCATGATAATTGCAGAGTCTTCTCCAAACCACATTGCCCCATCGCCTTCCTGAAAAAGCATCGCTTCAAAAATTTTTGATCTCTCACTCAGAATTTTATGATCAGTATCTCTGAAATCATTTGCAGAAAATTGAGCTTTTCTCTTTTCTACATAGGCGGTATCTTTTGCAATAACTTCAGCACCGTAGAGATCTTTAAATAAATCTATTTGTATTCTTCCATCTTCTATTATTTGTTCTGCGCGCTCGAGGGCCTGAGGGTGTTGCACTATCTCTTGCTCTTTTCCAAGACCCTCTATTCTTTCGGGTTGATATTGTGGCTGTATTTGTGGTTGTGGTGTGAATGATTCTTTCATGTTTTTATGGTGTTATTTTCTTTGAATTCCTTCCATTATAATTTTTTCTACCTCTTCTCGCGAACGTCCATACTTGAAATAAGAGAGTTGCTTAATATCATCAATTCTTGAAGAATCGTACTGCGTAGGTGGGATGTTTCGAACATTAAACGGATCCATTGGCACACCACCCGAGAGCATTTTGAGGTAGAAATTATAATTCTCAATATTCATAATATCTTTTTGCATAAAGCGTGGAGAGAATTGATTCTCTAAAAATGCTGCATCTTCTGAACCAATACGGAAAGTCGCAATTGTTCCCACGTTTCCAAACACAGCATCTTTAATCTCTGGCTGAAGCTGTGCGATGAATTGGTGAGCTATACATAAACTCAGTTTGTATTTTCGTGCTTCTGAGAGAATTGCAGAAATAGAGTCTGTTGTCACGTTTTGGAATTCGTCAATATAGAGATAAAACGTCGACATATCTTTTCCAATAGAATCCACTCGAGAAAGTGCCGCCATCAGAAGCTTACCGACAATAATAAGACCGATAAGACTTGAGTTAATATCTCCGAGTCGCCCCTTTGAAAGGTTCACGAGAAGAATTTTCTTTTCGTCCATTATTTTTCTAAAGTTAATACTCGATTCTTTTTGAGCAATCACTGGGCGCATAATATCGTTTGAAAGAAAGACATCGAACTTACTGGTGATGTATGGCACGACGTTTGCAAGCGAGGCTTCCCCGCCGGCTTTGCCGGCGATCTCCTTCCAGAACTGCACCACCGTTGGATTCTTACAATGAGAAAGTTTCATCTCGCGGAATTTATCGTCAGAAAGTACGCGTGAAACATCAAGGAGCGTATTTCCAGATTCTGGATGGTCGATTACAAGCATTGTTGCATTTCGGAAGTACTGCTCAAACATCGGACCTCCGGAAGTCTTCATATCAAAAAGCTTATTGAAAATAGACATCATCTCGTTAACTACAAAAGTTTTTTGCTCAGGAAAACGCTCATCGTATTCGAGCATATTGAGACCCATTGGACGCTCTGTATAACTTGGATCAAAATAGATAACATCATCCAGCCGTTCTTGCGGAATAGCTGCGAGAATATCCTGAATATCAGAGCCGTGCGGGTCAATCATACACACTCCTTCTCCATTTTTAATATCTTGCACAATCATATTTTTGAGAAGCGATGTTTTACCAGTACCAGTTTGTCCAATCACATACATGTGACGAAGCCGGTCAATTTCTTGCATACGAACCTCTTGAGTGCTTCCTGCATATTCATTCGTTCCCAAAAGGATCCCCTTTGCATCATTCATAGAAAAAGGCATTGCAGCAGCAGACATACCGAGTCGCTTCATTTGAGAAGTTGTTTCTTTTTGTTCGTCTGGAAAGTGAATCACCGTGGCAATCTCAAGCGTGTTAAGTGGAGTATCGTAACTCGCATTGAATTGTCGATAGATATAATCCTTAGTTGCTTTTTTTAAATCTTTTTCGTGAGCAGTCCATTTGAAACTATTACCTTGTGTGTTTGAAAATTGATCGAAAGCAGACTTCACCTCAGAAGCAATTGCGCCCAGTCGTGCAGGATTTTCACTCGAAATTGCGAGCCTGATATTTGTAGAAAAAATAGTATGCGCGACTTTTTTCTCGACTCCTGACATAAGAGACTGATTGATTGTTGATTCTTTTGGGGTTTCGTCTTTGCCTGACGAACCTCCACCAAACACACTTCCCATTGCTCCGATAAATTTTCCGGTATGATACATCACCTTATCGGCTGTCGTATCTCTCATGTAAAGTTCTTCTGAATTTTTTCCGCTTCGCATTTTTTCAAGAGCTTTTGCATAATTTTTTGAGTAGAAACCTGATCCTGGCTGAATCACAAACTGCAGACATGCCCCCTCTGTTTCCTTGTTGAGTTTTGTAAAAGCACCAAGAAGAATATCAACTGGATCAATGTGGAAATCTTCGATAGTTTTAATTGGCTTTGCAGGAACCTCTTTGAGTGTTGCTGAGTATATTGCATGATTTCCGTTCTCAACAAAAATATTAAAGTCATCTTTTTGAACAATGAGTTTTCCGCTTGGAAAGAGTGAGAGAAATTGTTTTTCAAAAATACTTACAAGGTCTTCATGAATCGAAACATACATTGCAAAATCGTGGGCACCGACTGCATTTGCGATTTCAACTGTGATGTATTCATTGTGTGTTTGCGAAAAAGATTGGATTCCCTGCAAGAGGCTCTGCATTTTGTGCACATGTTCTTGTTCTGTTGTGTGTTCGTTATTCTTTTTTGGAATAAGAACCTCAAGGAGCACTCGTCTAAATGGACGGAGCATTTCGTCGTTCACTTTTGTATATGGATCATATCCCTTGTGGATATATTCGCTCAAGAAACGATGGAAGTCGTCATTAATGTGTGCGCTCTCAAGCTTTGAAACAATATCTACCGCATTAATGATGCCATGTTTTTTAATGACTTCGATAAGATCAACCATTGTCGCATCATGGTCTTCCGGCTTGAGGTCGAGAATGATTTGCTCTTTTTCCTTTTCGGGAAGAATGAAAGATTCATGGTACGCTTCTCTTTTTATATTTTGGAGAGATTGCGTTGTCCTCTCGCTTACAATAGGAGCTGGTGGTAGAGACGCTATCTCACCAAGCGGGTCAAGAGTCTCGTTTTCAGGGGCTCCTTCTGATACTGCTCCTGATTCTGTTCCTAAATCTTTTTCAGACAAACGATTTGGATGAGCTTCTTGATTCTGTCCTTGGTTTTGATCTTGAATCTGAGAACGTAAAAACTGCAATTCTTGCTCGAGGGTGGTGATTTTATTTTCCAGAGTTGTTGCGGATGCTTTTTCCTGTGCCTGTGTGCCTGTTATTTTTTCACCATTCATACGCAAATTATATCACAGGATTTAGATGTTGCTCTGTTCTACAATATGCTCCACTGCATCATTAAAGTCTTGTGGATACATTGCTTTGAAGGTTTTAAAGTTTCCTTCGTAGTCATGAAAAGAAAGCTCAAGGGCATGAAGTGCGCATCGGTCCATTCCGAGCGATATTCCCTGAACAGTTTTTGCACCATATAATGTATCTCCAATAATTGGGTGTCCTATTGCGGTCATATGCACTCGAATCTGGTGAGTTCTTCCAGTGAGTGGTCGTGCTTCTACGAGACTTATTTTTACGTTATTTTCATCGTAGCCCTGCTTCATTATTCTAAAGTCAGTTTGCGCAGGTCTTTTGAGACCTCGAATGGCGAGGGTTGCCCATTTACGAAAGTCTTTTCGACTTCGCCCCATTGCTCGATCAACCCTTCCTCTGTCTTCTTTAAAGTGCCCGTATGCAAGGGCGTGGTATACCTTTCGTGTTCGTTTGTTTTTAAATTGAGTTTTGAGATTGTCGAACATTTTTTGTGTTCGAGCAATCACCATTACGCCTGTGGTCTCACGATCAAGTCGGTGAACAATCCCGGGGCGTGCAATCGCCTGCTCTATTATTTTTTCTACCATCTCACCATCCTCTTCTACTGTAGCCTTCTTTTTAAGAATGAGAGGCTCCCCTATTTTTTCTATTTCTGGATATTTGGCAACAAGAAAGTCAACCAAGGTTTCTTCTTTGGTTCGTCCGTCAGCATGCACCACTAGGCCAGCAGGCTTGTTGATAATAATGAAATGTTCATCTTCGTGGATTATTAATGGTTTTATTGAGGTATTTTTTTTGAAGGGGTTTGAAAATATCATGGTGTCTAGTCTACGCTGTGGAAGTAAGAAAGTAAATGAATGGAGATATCTAGGTTGAGTGAAAATATTTTTTGTTATTAAAAAAGCGGTCTCACACTACGTGTTCGACCGCTCCATATTTGAGTAGATCCTCCGCACCAATGTCGCTATGTCCCCGCATAATATCTGCAATAACCTCTTTGGGGAAATTAGTATGTGCTGACAAAATGTTTTCGAGGAGATCTTGATTTTCATTTAGCCAAAACGAGTCCTCCTTACTGAAGGCAAGTCGGCTTCTGGATATGCGCTCAAGCACTCCAATTGGAAACCGTACAAATCCACCATGCAGAGAGACTTGCGCGCCCCTTGTGATAATTCGCTCGTTTACACAGAGGAATAGGAATGCTGGTGCCGACTCGACACCGAAAGTAGTCGCTATAATATTTTTGTTTTTCAGGATTGCTGTTGCAACACTGCCAAACTCACTACAAATCTTACCGCCGAAGCAGTTGATGTGCAGAAAGATGTTTGGGTAGCGAATCAGTCTTTCGAGTATCTCTTTATGAATTTTGAGATAATCTACCGGACGAAGTGCTGTGCGAGGCTGCACAAAAATATGCCTCCCCACGCAAAAGATTCTCACACCCAGTAAATCCAAAACTTTTTTAGCGACCCATATAAAGAATAGTTGGGTTCTCATTCTTATGTGAAAATAACATATTTTTTATAAAAGTCAATGTTGGTGCGTATTCGGTGCGCATAAAGGGTTGACATATATATTGATGGGCGTAGAATAATGAAGGCCATGAGTACACTAAAGAAATTGAGAAGACAACCGGATCCAGTATCCACCATGAAACTGCAAGTATCCCTGAACACACTCAGGGGAAAAGGAGGGATCATCAACCGAGAAGGAATCGTAACCACTTTCGCATCAAAAGAAGATCGAGAGATACACTTAGCGGACGAAAGACGGCAATCTCGCCGGCTCTGTTCCTAGCAAATTTTTCGGTAAATTCAACCTAAACCCTAAGCCTTTCTACCTCGGTAGTCTGGCTTTTTTAATTCCCCACTTAACCCCCTGCCATAATCGTCTCATATTTGCCAGCTTTTGATATTGCCTTTTTTCTAAAATTAAGTACTATAGTATTCACATGCGCGATTAGCTCAGTTGGTAGAGCAACTCATTTACACTGAGAAGGTCGGGGGTTCAAGTCCCTCATCGCGCACCGAAAAGTGACACAAACAAAAATACATCCTTGCGGATGTATTTTTGTTTACTTCACTTCTTTATTACAGTCCTCCCGGAGGGAATCGAACCCCCATAGCCGGCTTAGAAGTCCGGAGTTCTATCCATTAAACTACAGGAGGAGTACCGTCAAAATACCACAGCTATCCCTTTTTTTCAATCTCTCGAATCACCTTGGTCGTATTGTTTAGATTCTCTAAAACCTAAACAATATTGGTAAGCGCTCCACCCACCACATGAGCATAACGAAGTGCATCTTGAAAATGAATTTCTGGGATATGATTCTCGAGGGAAAAGCAGTGCTTCCATACAGGTAATATTTCTAGATGAGCGTTTCCTATCGCTTCTCCCAAAAAGAAACGAGCTTCTTCAATCGTGTCGCGCGGTATGTCTCCACTGATGTATATTTCTTTTTTGAAATGCTGCTGTCGCATTCCCTCTTTTTCATAGACATGTACAAGTGTTCGAGAAATATCTTTTCTCCAACGAACAGCGAGTGGATTTTCCTGTGAGTACTCAGCGATACGCGCGTGTGGAACAGTCTTTGTCATATATGGAACTCCCCCTTTTGAAATAGTGACTACTGTTTGATGCACGCCAACATGCACACAGACAATACTTTCGTACACATTAAGTGAATCTGTTGCGACTCGAGTAATGGCCTGGCTCTCAGTTTGAATTGAAAGTGGGGTAATGCCGCACTCCCCCACAACGTGAGCGTACTGCGAAATCATTTTTATACATTGATCATCATGAATTTCACAAGTCTCTGCTCCGCACAGATCTATCGAAGGGACAACAATGTGGGCTTCGTTGATTGCGCGTTTCTCAGTAATGATGGCGATGGCTTCGCGAATCTCATCCCACATGATTTGTGGCAATTTTCCGTCGTACGCAAGCACAACCTCATCATGAACATTTGGTATGTATCCAGCAGAATGCTTTTCAAGAACAACAAGCCTCACATACTGCCGACCAATTTCAAGAGCGGTGTGTATTGTGTTTTTCTTTTTTGATAAGAAGAGTGGCGACATGAACATAAGTATACGATTGTAATTCTATTTTACAAAGCTTAATAGTGCGTAAAAGATACTATTTTACAAAATGCCAGATAGCATAGACAATACTTGCAATAAAAACAATCGCAAAGAGAGCCCAGAAAGTTCGCTCTACTTTCTTGTTCATTTTTTTGTAAAAAGCATCTCCAAAAATTGATGTGATGTATCCGAGTAAGAAATAACGAGCACCTCTTCCAATAACTGAGGCTAGAATAAATTGGAAAATTGAAGCATTTGTAAATCCAGCAGTAAGTGTAAAGAGTTTATATGGAATTGGTGTCACTGCTGCAACCAAAACAGCGAGGAATGTGTTTTCTTGAAAGGAAATTTGTACCTTTGCAAATTCTTCTTGAAGTGAATACGTATCAATCATCCACACTCCAAACGTGTCGTAGAATGCTCTACCAAGAACATAGGCAACAATGGCTCCGAGAATTGATCCGACAAAGACTGATGCTGTAAGACGAAGCCACTTTTTCTTGTTGACCGCAACAGATATTAGTAGAAGTGGGTCGGGTGGTATCGGAGAAAAAATACTATCAAAAAAAGATACAAAAAAAAGCCCAACAATCACGAGCGGTGAACGGGCTGTTTTGTTAAACCAAATTTTTATTGCGAGCAAAAGAGATTTCATAATAGACTAGTATTTAAAATAATATTTCAGATACCATTTACGATATTTTCGTTCCAGCCGGAATGTCTCGTGATACCTCCATGAGCGAAAATACATTTGCGGTACTTTCGTTCTCATCTTCATTTTCTACGACTGTTGCATTCGCCGCAAGAATCATTCCCTGACTCATGTATCCCATAAGTGGTCGCGGATCAAGATTTGTTACAAAGCCAACTTTTTTACCGACGAGAGTTTGAGGATCTGGGAAATATGCTTTGATTCCTGAGACAATTGTTCGGGGCTCTTCTTCAGCAAAATCCACTGTGAGCAAGAGGAGCTTTTCTGCTTTTTCGATAGCCACCGCTTCTTTAATTTCTCCAATAGTAATTTCTACTTTTTTAAAATCTTCGTATATAATCATGTGAGGTATTGTAGCACATTTGACCATCCCTTTCGCCCACCCCACCTGTTCAGTTTGCACATAATTACCTCCGGTCGATATAGCCTTGAAGGATGAGTGCGGCGGCACGAGCGTCATGTAAATCATCTTTTGGTGCGAAGCGTGCCGCCGCCTGTGACGTAAACATTTCTGTATACAACTCAATAGGAATATGTGTTTTTTCTTTCCAGCCTTTTATAAACCTCTCTACATCTTTCATAATTGGATTATTTTTCATATCAAGATTTTTTGAATCTCCAATGATCACTTTTTCGACTTCTTCTTTTGTAACAACAGCAATAATCTCTTCCAGAACACCGGAATTGTTTTGCACAACAGACAAGGGAAATGCAAAAGCATTCTCCTCATCAGACACCGCCAATCCTATTCGTTTTCCTCCAAAATCAATTCCAAGATATTTCATAGTTATAGTATGACGCAAAAACAATTTTTATAAAAGTATTGACATTATTCATATTTTGATTAATGTCATGCTAGAACCATGAAAAATAAACTACTCGTACTCTTACTTGGATACTCTACCGTGTTTGTAGCCCTTTGGCACCGTGACTGTTCTGCAATAGCAATTGGAATCGGTGTTGTGGGCATAATCATATACACAGCAAATGTCTTTAACTATTGGAGAAGCGAACAGAGTCTCCAAACCATCAGCCTCGAAGATTTCTGCATACAGCAGTGGCGTGAAAACTACCGAGGGAGACTTCCCTATTGGAAAAGTCGCAAAAGCATCAAGCCTTCTTTCTTTCGATACTTGCGCAAACAACCTCAGGAATATTCACTCAGATCATTTAGGATTCGCAATACAAACATCAAAGAGATAATCGTTGCCTACCAGACTTACCTCAAAAAAAACGGCCATGTGCACATTTATAAAAAAGATGTGCGTGGACTTGCACAGGTAATTAGAGATTTTGATGATGATGAAAAAAAAATATTCATTACCCAGATGTATTGTGACTACAGCTTCACATATGTTCATGAAATTTCTTACGTTGAAGAAAGTGAAGCCTTTGTAGTGAAAGTCCGCAGAGACTGCACGCCAAACCCCGCAGAATAACACAGCAACAATCCGACTCGTTCGGATTTTTTATTTTTTTACTAAAACTACAATAAAAGCTTTCGTTATGGACACAAATAAAGCGAGGCATTGCAAAGAGTGGTTTTTTTGATACGATATCAGTCTGGAAGGGTGGCAGAGAGGTCGAATGCACCTGTCTTGAAAACAGGAGAGCTGGTAACGGTTCCGAGGGTTCGAATCCCTCCCCTTCCGCCAAGTCGTGCTAGCACGAGACGCGTCGTTTTGGCGTTGTTCTAGTAAGTAAAGACCTGTCATAAATGACAGGTCTTTACTATTTAAAATGATACGTCTTCTAACTAACCTCGTCTGAAGCAACCGGAGCAGGTGGTAAGGCAGGTTCAATGCTCAGTATGCGACACGCCCTTGCTAGGACATGATCATAAGTAATTATTGATATATTATGATAACTGGCATTCAAAATTCTATAGGCCTCTTTTTGAGTATCATTCCAGTCATTCGATCTACCGAAAATAAGTACGCATCTCGGCTTAACAGCTTTGATACCAACCCTCTCACAAAATTTAATACTGTCAGTTTCTCTCTCTATTTCATAAACATATCTGACTGCTTGTGTAACAGCTTTGATGAGATGAGTCGAGGGTACGTAGTTACCATGATCAAGACTACTTGCCCAGAAAGTTAGCCCACCTTCTGGTCTTTTTATTTCGATAATGTCTAGAAAACCATCATGAGCTTCTACTAGATAGTCTGTAATATTTGCTGTATCTATTCCACGTTCATCTAAGATTTCTACAATGTCACTTCCGAGCACCCATTGATTACATGCAAACCACTTTTGCCAATCTTGCTCAACTAGATCATCTGCGAGCATTTTCGTAAATTGCTCCACAGATTCATTGCGTGCTCTCTTTTCTAATCCTGCAAGCAAATCTTGAGGAAGTATTTGGTTTTCTAATACTAAATCGAGAACTTTCTCTAAATCTGGATTTTCAAAAATGGCTTTAATGTGCTCAAGGTTTTTTAGGTCAAAACTGCCATCAATTGGAATATATCTTTTGACCCCATCTTTAAAAGGTTCATAGTTTTCTGAAATAAAAACAAGGAGTGCATCTAACTCTTCATTGTCTAAGGTCAACTCACTTTTGGGAGTCTTACTCTCTGCAGTCTCCGGGGTGAGACCAGAAGCTTTGTTATATCTGCCTATTTTTAAACACACTTCAGCTTTGTCTGAATTATGAGGAATACCCCACAACATAGCTCGAGTAGTTACTCTAGTCTTTTCTTTTAGTATTTTGCGTAGATACTTTATCGCATTCTGCGATTCATTGATTATTCGCATAAGATTTAATTTTTAGATGTAGTTGACACTTCTTTCTTTCGAACAATAAACTCAAAGATGCGTTCGTTTACGTACGAACGGAGTTCGGGGTTTTCGTCCAACTTCTTATAGAGATCAAAGTGAGTGTTTAAAACTTCAACGAGTTCTCCTTGGAATAATTCATTGAATTTAATTTTCGCTGAGTCTCTGCTGTTATTCATGATTGAACCATCAAGCACTGGGTCCTGAAGCATCTTCATACTCAAAGTATTGAGAATAATTTTGTCTCCCTCGGTAAATTGAGTTCCAAATCGATCGTTAATATCTTGAATGATTCGTGACAAAGCGTCGTCTTCTCCTGGTCGTGTCGTCATGACTTCACCTCCACCCATTGGTTTTAGCTCACCATCTTTATTCTCAAGAACAACAGGAGTTGTGCCAGTCTGTACTACCTTATAGCTGTCCATATCGGCCGCTTCCAATACTTCGTACGGCAATGTATCAGTTCGTTTAGGAAGCTTCTTAATAAGTAGCTTTAGGAAGATAAATAGTTTCTCAAGCTGAGGGTCTTCAAAGGTTACAATCTGTGAAATAAATCCATACTTGCGAACATACTCCATAGCGGTTGATTTGAATTCTTCTAGTTCTTCCTCGCTCTTTTCTTCTTTAGCTCGTTCAACCACTACATCAAGTATGGAGTTGATTTTGTCTGGAGTAGCACCAGAGTATAATTCTTCAGCTAAGCCATTCATTTCAAGTTCACTGAAAAGTTTAAAGCCGAATACATCTCGTTCGAGATCGTGGATGATATTAGGATCGGTAGCTTCAGAAAGAACTGTGGTTGTGTAATACGGCTGAAACGAACTTTTAATATCATCTACCGTATTTACAAAGTCGAGGACAAAAACTTGGTCTTTACTATATGCAGACCGATTAAGTCGGGAGAGGGTTTGTACAGCTCCAACACCAGAAAGTTTTTTATCTACATACATTGAAGTCAAAAGTGGTTGATCAAAACCAGTTTGCAACTTTTCGGCTACAATCATGAACTTGTACTCGTCCTCTTTAAAGGTTTCAACAGTCTGTGACTCGGGCACGCCATTCATCTTACTTTCAGTAAATTCCTTACCACCGTCCAGCACTGACCCTGAGAAAGCGACCATGGCTTTATGCGGGTAACCCTTTTCTGCCAAATAGGCATCAAAAGCGATTTTATACCGTACAGCATGAAGCCGTGATTTAGTCACAATCATGGCTTTCGATTTTCCCTGTAGTTCTTTAGCTATCTTTTCCTCAAAATGCTCGACCATTACCTTGGTCTTGGTAGTAATCGCATGATCATGTTTTTCTACATATCCAACCAGCAATCGTTCGGCTTTCTTTTTATCAAACTCAGGATCATCTTCGATAGTCTTTAGGAGAGCAAAGTAGGTTGCGTAGGTAGTGTAGTTTTTAAGTACATCAAGAATAAATCCCTCTTCAATCGCTTGTCTCATTGAGTACAGTGAGAACGGGAAGTATTTTCGCGATAATGGGTCTTCGGTACCAAACAGTTCAAGAGTCTTTTGTTTTGGTGTCGCAGTAAATGCAAAGAAGCTCACATTTGGTGATTGCACCTTACGAGCACGCATTCGTTCGATAAGCATGTCCTCAGTGGTTTTAAATGCACGCTCTCTCTTAGTACTCTCTTCTGCAGCTTCGTCGAGTGTAAGAACTTGCCTAAGGTCAGCCGCTGATTCGCCTGATTGTGAAGAGTGGGCTTCATCAATAATCACAGCAAATTTTGTACCAGCTGTTTGGTCCAAGGCTTCAACGATTACCGGAAACTTCTGCAAGGTACTAGCAATGACTTTTGTACCAGCTTGCAACGCTTCTTTTAGCTCAATTGAACTTTCGACATGCTTCACTACGCCCGCAACCTGGGAAAAGCTAGCGATGGTATCTGAAAGTTGACGATCGAGTACGCGCCGGTCAGTAACCACAATCACTGAATCAAAAACACTTTCATTATCTTCTGTATGGAGTTCGGCCAGACGATGGGCTGTCCAGGCAATAGTGTTACTTTTTCCTGAACCAGCACTATGCTGAATGAGATAATTTTTTCCAGAACCACTGACTCTAGCATCGTTCACAAGTCTTCGTACCGTGTCGTACTGATGGTACCGGGGGAAGATAAGAAATGAACGTTTCTGCATTTTTCCCTTCTTGTCCTCGTACTCCTCAGTCTGCGCAGAAATAAAGTTAGCTAAAAGATCCATGACACTATCTTTTGCAAAAATCTCTTCCCACAAATAACAAGTCTTGTATTTACCTTTTATAATTCCGTTACCCGCGCCCTCAGCGTCACCTTTATTAAAGGGCAAGAAACGAGTCTTTAACCCTGCTAGTAGAGTTGTCATAAAAACTTCTTCTGTATCCACAGCAAAGTGAGTAAGACAACGCTGACTAGAGAGTAGCTTTTCTTTTGGGTCTCGGTCGTTACGATACTGTGCTATCGCATGACGCACAGTTTGGCCCGTGAGCTGGTTTTTAAGCTCAAGTGTGAAGATTGGCAAGCCATTGAGAAATAACACCATGTCAATCGAATTTTCATTTTTTTCACTATATTTAACCTGACGCATGACTGAGAGAATATTGTTCTTATATTCAGTCACAAGTTCTGGATTGAGATCGTTCTGGGGCTGCCAAAAAGCCAAACGAATTGTCACTCCACGGTCACGTACACCTTTTCGAAGCACATCCAAAAGACCACGTTCACTTATCTCACTATCAAGGCGCGCCAAAAAACGCTCTGCCACATCTGCTCCATACTGTTCAGTCAACATCTCCCATGCTTCACTCTGACTCGTTGAAACAAAGTCAATTATCAACTCGGTATCTATGGCGAGTTTTTTATCGAAGTTTGCAGTAGTACGAGCTTTGTATGAATGTTCGGCAAGGAGTTCATTCTCGATGAAGTCTTCAAATCCGATTTCTTCTGTGTTTGTTTTTGGCATATTTATAAAGTTATGTTTATAGACTATCAATAATTTTCTGTTTTGCTAACTCACTATAGCGTTGGGTTACACTTGTTTTACCTGTCCTGATTTCTAGATGATAATCTTTGTTTCCCTTGAGACCGAGTTCTTTAATCTTTTTCAAAATAATATTTCTTCCAACATTTATTTGGGCCTCGAGCTCAGAGGTTAAATATGGATGTGTCTCTTCTGGATCACTAGATACGACTGTAATTTTTGTCTTCGCCCCATGTCTACCTTTTGATAAAGTCACGTCGGCTTTACCAAATTTAGACGGCGCCTCTACCGTTATAAAAAATACATTGTCGTGTTCAGAAGCATACTTTTTTAAGAGTAGCGCACCCTTAGTCAATCTCTTACCTTTTAAAGATTTAACTTTTGCTACCCAGCCAGATTCAGTTAATTCTTCATCACTTTCAGCGTTGTTCAATCCTCGTTCTAAAGCAAATAGTAACCTATCATCAACTAACGCTTTTTTTGAGTTAAGCATGCTTTGAATTTTTGCCGCATAAGTATAAGTGGGTTCAAAATTTACAGAAATAAAGTTTGCGTTCAACTCTTTTGCATACGCTGGATAATGCTTCTGTAAAAGTACCTTAAATGACTTTAAAGAAAAATACAGTAAGTGTGCGGCGAGATCATCTGGTATTGAATCTAAGACTGAGTGTGTAACTTCGTCGCGCAGTGAAATAATTTGCTGTATTGTCTTCTGCTCACCTGGGGTAATAACGTTAAACCTTGCATCAAGCATTTTTATGGATTTACTTGCAGACAATGATTTACCATCAGAAGTAAAAACTTTGACTTTATTTTTTAACAAAACTGCTTTAGCAAGTAATTCCCAAGCTCGTACATTTGATATTAATGAAAGAGCTATTCTATCCTTGGCCCGTGGTCTGTTGAATAATTCAATCGAACTTACCGCAGACACAACAGAAGACTGCGCTAAGGCGCGTTGACCAAAACTAGTAGAAATCTTTACTTTATTTGTCATACCTTAATTTTTCCCAAAATCTTATTATTGATTGAAATTTTCCACTGTTGTTGCTTAGGGCTCAAAGACCGTTTTCTCATGATGTCAAAGTAAAAATCTTTCTCCTTTGGAGTTACCCAACCTTTTTCAAATGCAAAATTTAATGCTTCTGCATTAAGTGATTTTGAATCATCATTTTTAATTCTTTTTACAGCTTGAAAAACTTTGTCTGATTGTTCGAGGAATTTTTTAACACAACAATTACCAACACGAGCCTGACTGCCGTTTATTTTGTTTTCTATAATACACACTTCCGAAATTGGATAATGTCCACACAAACATGTCTCATGCTCCGTTACTTTTTCAATATCGAATAATGACCATTCTAATTTGGCTTTATCCCAAGTGCTTGCTTGACTCAGTTCAATTAACTCTTTTGTAAGTTGAAATTCTGACATAAGCTAAATTTTAATTTTACCAGTTACAGCGTGGGAAATGAGGGAGGATTTTAGTTCTTGCAATTTCTTGATTGAATCGTCAACAGCTGAAATAACTTTTGAATATGCCGGAATCTTATTCTCCAGCATTTCAACAATTTCTACTTGCTCATCAATTGGAGGAACGAGTATTTCAATATTTTTTAATTTACTTTGATTTAAGATTGCCATCGTTGTCACTAAGCTATTACTATACAAGAACTCAGTATTGACTGATAGAAAATAATAAAGATACTTGTAAAGCATTTTTTTTTCGTCTGGTACTACTACGTTAATTTGTTGATTGCAGGAAAAGGTATTTTCACAATACCCAACCTTCCCAAGAGTCGCGCCAATTGATACTAGTAGTATGGATTGAGGAGGAAAAACTTTACATTGTCCTTGCTCAACTGCAATGTTAGAAATTTTTCGATTTGAGTCGACTAATTCTGGGCTAGTGAAATCGCCGGGGGTGAACCATTCTATTTCTTCTTTAAAATATTCTGGATCATTGTTTGGTGTCCCTCCTGTAGTAACTAACTTTGATATATTTTTAATTTTTAACATATCCCAGTTTGCGGGTATATAACCAAGAATCGTGTCTTTGTTGTCGACTGTTGCCTTAAGACCCTTGGTGACGGCTTGGTTGATGGTGGCGGTTCGTTTTTCTTTGAGGAGTTCAATCAGACGTTTCTTTTTTGCAATCGTTTCGTCGATTCGTGCTGTTTGTTCATCTAAAAAAGCCGCAATTTTTTCTTGCTCTTCTTTTGTAGGAATAGTCAAAAATATAGCTTTCATCTCATTTGCACGTGTAGTCCACAGATCATCAACAATTCCCCGGCCCCAGCGATAAAATTCTTCTGAAAATGATTTACTTCGAAACAAATAGTGATAGTATTTTGAAACTATTTGTTTGTTCCTTGGTCGCAAGACGCCATATACCAATGACACAACACCATCGTAGACAGATTCACCCACAGCACCTTTTCTATCGGATCGACTGTTAATAACAATATCTCCAACCCTGACTCTTTTTCGCACACTCCCTTCCGCTACTTTTGCAGCATTTTCAAGTTGCTTCTTGATTCCTCCATAGGTTACTGAAAGTGCTTCAAAATCACCCTCAAATCCTTTTTTGTTGGAGAAATCGAAGATAGTTACAACTTTTTGAACTTGCCAAGAGGAAGGCACACTGCCTAACCATTCAGCCCCAGAATCTTTGTATTCTTGGTAGGGTGGATATTTATTTGTAAGCGATAGTTTTGGCATACTAGAGTTGTTTGAGTAGGGTTAACAACTCGTTTTCTACCTCCTCTATATCTTGCTCGATGTCTTTAAGTGCTCGGGGCGGTTCGTACTGGTAGAAGTAACGCGTGAGCGGGATTTCGTAGCCAACTATCCCCACTTGTCCATCTTTGTGATCGACGATACTTTTATTGATCCAAGCGTCAGGTACGTATGGCTTCACTTCTCTTTCAAAGTATTCGTGCACATCCGTACCCCAGGGTACATTTTCTGAGTCCTTGAGGGTGTTGTCGGCTTCTGGCTGACCGTCTTTATCTAGGCAGATATCAGCTATCTCGTCACGTTGACCAAAAGCTTTGAAGAGCAGGTTTGTAATCCGTTCAATGCTTTCTATTTCTTTTTTAGTGTAGTCAGTAAAAAATCCAAGCTTAATTCCTTGCTCTTCAAACGCTTTACTGAAATCTGGTTTACTCTTATATGTATGTCCTAATAACGCTTCCAACATGAAGAAACTACGTTCAGATCTGAAGTCGCTTTTTATGCCAAATATGTTTGCTTTCATGAACATTGAAGAAAGTGTTCCGTTTAAGTCTGGTTTTGCTACACTCGCAACACCCTCTGTAATCAAAAGTGTCATTCGCAGTGGTCGCTCGATAGTAATCTGGCGATAGCCAAAGTCTGTCGTACTGAATAGCTTTGAGTGGTCGTTGTCTTTGAACTCATTGTAGAGCTTGAAGATTTCTTTCTTTGATTCTTCGTCGACGTCTTTACGCTTTTGCCCTAAACTCTTCCGTGTCTTCTTGTATAGTTCGCGAGCATCAATAAGTTGCACCTTACCTTGTCGTTCCTTGGATTTCTTGTTCGTCAAAAACCACAGGTAAGTATTGATACCAGTGTTGTAGAAGAGTTGGTCAGGTAATGCCACAATCGCTTCAAGTAAATCTTTTTCGAGTAGCCAACGACGGATTTCACTTTCACCGCTTCCAGCGTCGCCAGTGAAAAGCGGCGAACCGTTATGAACTACCGAAATTCGTGAACCGCCGCCACTTACTGGTTTCATTTTGGACACCAAGTGCTGGGTGAAAAGCAGCTGTCCGTCTGAGATACGTGGTAAGCCAGCTCCAAAACGACCGGCAAAACCACGTGTCGCTTCACGAGTGACAACTTCTTTATCTTTTTTCCAGTCTACGCCGTAGGGAGGATTTGAAAGGGCGTAGTCGAAAGTGTCACTGTAAAATTGATCGTTGGCGATGGTACTGGCTTTTGAATGGTCTTTCTCACCACCTTTAATTTTATCCGGATCTTCTCCCTTAATAAGCATGTCGGACTTTGCTACTGCATAGGTGACAGAGTTCAGCTCCTGTCCATAGAGATAAATCTGAGCGTCTTTGTTGATATTATCGTGAATATAATCTTTTGCTACTGTGAGCATTCCGCCTGTACCACAGGCTGGGTCGTACACGGTTTTGATGACGTGCGGTTTTTTGATTGACGCTTTGTCTGGCTCGAGTAGGATCTCTACCATCACTTGAATCACGTCTCGTGGGGTGTAGTGTTCTCCAGCGGTCTCATTCGACATTTCTGAAAATTTGCGAAGTAGCTCCTCAAAGATGTACCCCATTTGGTGGTTATCTACTTTTGCTGGGTGGAAATCTACTTTGTTTAGCTCACCAAGTATGTAGTACAAAAGGTCACCTCCTTCAAGACGATCAATTTGTTCATTGAAATTAAACTTTTCAATAATGTCGCGAATATTTGGACTAAAGTCGCCCAAGTACTTTTTAAAGTTCTTGGCGATGTTTCGAGGGTCTTCAGCCAGTTTCTTGAGATCGTATGGAGATACATTATAAAACGCGACCCCAGAGGCTTTACGGAGGATTGGATCAAGATCTTGAATCTTACCGTTCCACTGATCGTAACTCTCAATCACTTTTGGTTTAGTGTCGGCAAGAATTGAATCAAGTCGCTTTATAACAACAAGAGGTAGGATTACATCCTGATATTCATATTGCTTCCAACCTCCACGAAGAATGTCAGCAATGCTCCAAATAAGTGATGTGTTTTTACTAAAGTTTTCCATACGATTTTATTAATTATTAAAGAGTCCTAAATACTCGTGAAGAGTATAAACACGGTGTCGCTCCATCCCAGTTTTTTCTTTGAGAATTTTAACTGCTTCTAGTTCGTTAACAATTTTATGAGCTGTTGGTTTAGTGACGCTCAAAATTATCTCCACTTCCTGAGCCGTAATCACCGGCTTGCGATACAGTGCCTTCAAAAGAAGCTTCATTTGCTTCTGTCGATTCGCGCTCGGTGTACGTTCAATACGCTGTTCGTATGAACGGCGCAAATTGATAATAGCTTCAAGAGTCTCACGCCCTTTCTTGGCTGTGTCACGAACACCAATCAGAAAGAATTTAATCCAGTGCTCAAGATTATTGTTTTCTCGAACTTGCATGAGTGCGTCATAGTAGGCTTGACGGTTCTTTTCAAGATAGTCTGAAAGATAAAGCACTGGACTTTCAAGCATCTTGTAGGACATAAGCTGAAGTACAACCACTAGACGACCAATACGACCATTTCCATCATCAAACGGGTGAATGGTCTCGAATTGATAATGTGCGTAAGCAACTTTAATCAGATTAGGCATAGTCGAATCTGTGTTATGCCAAAATAGTTCAAGATCACTGAGTGTTGGGGCAATATCCTCTGGCCGGGGTGGAATGAAGATAGCATCTGCAAGTGTCCCGTTATTACCTCCGCCGATTTTATTTTGTGCGGTACGAATTCTTCCAGGATTACGATTGTGACCACGCACACCCGCAAGAAGATATCGATGTGCCTCACAAGCCAATCTTAATGAGAGTGGCGGTTGGTTCGGAGTAAGCATTGTCTTCACTGCTTGATTCATTGCAATTATATAGTTGGAAACTTCTTCGTGGTCGTTTACTTTTTCTTCATCACCTAAATCTTCTGCGTCGAGATATACTTCCTCTAGAGTAGTTTTTGTTCCCTCGATACGGCTTGATTGTTCTGCTTCTTTAGCGACGTGAGATTCGATGAAATAATCAATTTCAGGAACAAGTTTTGAGTAAGCATTAAGCTCACCCAAATAACGACCCGCTTCTTCGAGGAGGGTATAGACTTTCGGATCTTGCCAACCTATGTCTGTTCGCATTGGAGATGGTAGGAATGCAGAATAACGCTCTCCTTGTAGAGAGATTGCTTCGACTTTTGTACCTGAAATAAATGGTTTCATGTGATTTAACTTGTTTTTGTTTAAGTTAAAATAATTAACTTATATTTAACTTAACATATTTCAAGTAAAATGTAAAGCTACTTATCTCCTTTTAGCGAAATAATCTTATTGTTTAATAGTATTGGAGAGCTAAAACAGCTTAAAATATCACGTTTTTCTTCAACAGAGCCATTTTTTAGTAAGAATTTAACGTACTCCTTTGTTTCTATGCTTTCTGCGAACACCTCACTATTCTCTCTCAACAACGACTTTGTAAAGCTTTTATATCTGAGGACCTCAGCACTAATTTTTTTAAAGATATCAGTTTCGTTAAGCTGTACAGTATCGACTAACTTTTGCAGCTGTTTGACCAGCTCATCTTCTGGCATGTAGCCACACTTGCAATGTTTATCTTTCGCTCTTGTACAAGCGTAATATACGTGAGAGCGAACACTACCGTTCCTGAGCTGTTTGTGTTTCTCGTCAGCACTGATGCCTGAACCACAAAGTCCACACGTCATGATTCTAGTAAAGGCAAATTCTTTGTCTTGTCTGCTCCTTAAGGTATTGCGTTTGAGTTGTGTTTGCACTTGATCAAATAATTCTTTTGAGATTATGGGTTCATGTCTGCCTTTGTACCAATTACCTGACTTTCTTGGATACTCAAATTCTCCATAATAGAATGGATTACTAAATGTTCTAAATAGATTTCCGAGACTTAAGTGTTTCTTTCCGTAAGGGCTTCTGAAGTTTAATTCAAAACGAAGCCAATTATATATCTTCTTTCCACTACATTTCTCATACGCAATCTTTTCAAACATCTTTTTGATAACAGGTCCTCGTTCTGGGTCTATATACACTTCGCACTTCTTATCCATACTCTTTTCTTTCAGATATCCTGTTGGTGGAGGACCTGGCCATAGTCCCATTTCACATCTTGTCCTCAAGCCTCGCTTTACGTTGATACTCTTATTATCATTCTCAAGTTTTGCCTGAGAACAGAGAATCATTAAGAGGAACTTTTCATTTGGAGAATTAGAGAAAGTCTGTCCATATGTTCTAATTGTTAACAACAGCTTTTGATCCATTAAATCTACAAGAGAACCAAGATCACCCGCATTTCTCGATAATCTGTCTGGCGCCCATGTCAGTATCCCATTGAATCGCTCTCTTTTTATATCCTCAAGTAATTCTTTGAATACTGGTCTTTTCCCGGAATCTTTTGCTGAATGAGATTCTCTTCGTATTTCTACAATTTCAAGATTCTCTCGTTCTGCCAGTTGAAGCATTTCGTTTACTTGTGAATCGATTGAGAGAACTTGTCTTTCTTCACTCTCTGTACTTTTTCTTGAATAAAGGACATATCTTATCTTTGTTTGAGGCACCTGCGTCTTTACTCCAAAGTTGTTTATTATTTCTGTTTCCATATAGTAATGATGACAGAAAAGGGTGTTTTGCTAAGGTTTGCAAGACTACATATTCGTCGCATACTCGCTTTAAAAAGTTACAGACATGTGTAATCTAAAAACATGAATATGTGTCACTTTTGTCACTTTTTGCTCTGCTCGAGACTCGCTGATTTGAGATGTTAGAATTTTTACAAACCGACATTACAGGACTTGACCGAGAACGGTTCTAACTCGAGATGGCCCGCATTGATGTGTACCCCATAAAGAGGACACAGAAAACTGACTCACTGTTTTCTTTTGTTAGAATTAATGATAACAAAGAAACATGAGAACAATATTAACAAACGAACAAAAAGATCTCATGGGAGGTCTTTCAAAAAGATCTCATGGGAGGTCTTTTTTATAAGACACTTAATCAACACAATCACTTGTAAAAATTTATCTGCCAGATAAAAAGTGTAGCCTTGTTTTTTAAAACGATTAGGGCATAATCTAACCACATGATACCCGACGGTAAAAAAGAATTTAATACCACAGAAAAAGAATCTCAACCCATTCCCCAAAAAGAAAGAATCGACAAGTATGTTGATGCATATTTTGATAAAGGTGTACCCATCGAATCTCATGACCTACCTCTTGTTTTTTTTGAATCTGTGAAAGGAGCCCTTCTTATAAGGCACGAAAAAATCCAAGCTCTCATGAAGAGCGACAAGAACATTGAGTATGCGCAGCGTATCATTAGTGGTGAACCTATTAACCTCTCAGAACTTTCACCAAATATGGGTTACGCGATTCGATACCTCGTTGAAAACACAAAGAAACAAAGAGTGGATGAAAAAAGCGAGAGCATAAAAACACTAGAATTTGAGTCACTCGAAACTCTCATGGAATATATTCCAAGTAAATATAGAAATTTTCCTGCAGAACTCATCGAGGATTTTTGGGTAGAACCCATTCGTGTCGACGACCCATCTGACGGCCGTGATTTTATTGAAAAGAAATCGTACATTCTCAAGCAAATAGCTCGACAACAAGAAGCTGAAGCGAACGAAAGTGAGATTTTTAACTTGCGAAAAAAACTCGGAGAAAGCTTTGTAGAAAAAGCAGACGAAAAAGAAAGTAGTATTGAAAAGCAGGCACCGTCTGTAGACAACATTCATGCATCTCAGGAGTTAGTAGTGGAACTCAATCAAAAGATTGAGTTAGATTCTGGAATAGAGCGAAAATCTCATCAGGAAGTTTTTGGTGATTCAAATGGTTCTTACACTGGATTCATTGAGCATCTTCGTAGCAGAAATATCATTGATATAGATGCAAATAGTGAGCCTGTATGGATTGGAGGCAATATGCAAGCGAATTTTTTGGGAGACATTTTAGGAGATCGCACACCAGAGGGAGAGCAAATTTATGTGCAACTCATGAAGTTACGGGAAATGGCTCGCAAAGAAGGAGGTGATGTAATCTGGCTCGCTGGAAACCACGACAACATGTACAATGCCATGTTGTTTGGATTTTCTACTGAATATGGAGTAGGTGTTGAAAAAGATATGAACAAGCGACTCACGAACTATGTAGGAAATCTTGAACCTGCATATCATTTACCAGACAATATTCTCAACGATTATTTTGCAGAAGACAGTATAGAAAACGTTGTAGAAAAGATTCTTAATGGCAATTCAGATATTCAAGAAACAATTACAAGACGGACAAAAGTCTACAAAAAAATTTCCGAAAATGCACTTGTTGTCTCCGATCTGGTGGAAAACTACAAGAAATCTATCGAGGAACTGGAATATGTTTTGGAATATTTTAAAACAACTTTTGAAAACCCAGCTTCTTCAAGTCGAGAAAAAATCAAAGCATTCATAAGACTAGGAGATGGGTTGCCAAAATATGCACTCGTGCGGCTTGGAAAAGAAATATTGGATAACAGAGAATCAATCTTGCAGAATATTAAAGATGAAAACCCGTTACTGCTCGAAGGTATTTATGAGCAAAAACTTATTTCCATAGAAAATGATGTGCTGAGTTGTCATACAAACTTTACAAAAAATATGATATTACTGATTGAAAATCATGTACCTGAAGGCGGCGACTTTTCAGATGGAGTTGCGAGTATTAATGCTTTTTATCAAAACACTTTGAAATGGTACGGGTCATCTGAGCCACGAACTCCTCAAGCATTGTCTGAAGAACATATGATGTACTTTAATGCTCTTCGTGATGAGTTTATTTCTACATCTAGCGAGTCTCGTATTAACTACAGCGAAGATCCTCGAGTAAGTGAGGCTGAAAAAAAACAGATTACTCTGCGCCTCAAACAGCATGGCATTAATGCAATTCTCCACGGACACAACGACGAGAGTGGTAATGTGCTGGGTACAAACGACTTACCAATCCTATCTATCGACCGCGGAGCGTATAAAGGGTCAGAGGGGTTATCAACTAGACCAACAGCCGTCGCATCAATTAATACTGATGGGATGCTTTCGTATTTTTAAATAATCTTTATTCTTATTTGAGTGCGCTTACCACGGACTCAAACCACTCCACTCTTTAAATCTGTACGACCAGTACTTGAAGCGGCTGTCGTCTTTATATTCTTCATACTCTAATGAGTATGACTTGGACGGGTCAGTGATTCCATCTTCGACATTAACCACTTCCCATTGAAGTTCAAAGAATTCTCGAGCTTCATCAAAAGCACCGAACACTTCACCATCACTTAACTTAATATTTGTCTCCAGATTATAATCTCCAATATTTCTACGAGTAAAGTTTGCTGAGCCGATAAACATTTCGTATCCTGCATCACTTTCAAGCAAAAGCAATTTGCTGTGACACTGTTCACCATGAGTATCGCACCACCGTACTGAAATATTTCCATCACTCGCGCGGACGAGCTCGCTCGCAACCTGTCTGTTTGGTTTTCCATTTTTTTCTCGGCCAAACGCATCTTTATTTGCATCAAAAAGCAATCTCATGGTCACACCTCTTTCGGACGCTCTCTTGAGAGATTTCACAATGCCTCTGTCAGCGATATAAAATATGACCATATCGAGACTGTCCCCTTCTTGCAAATTATCAACTGAGGCAATAATTGATTTTTTAATCTTCTTTTCTGTAAGTAGCTGTACCGATACCTCGTCGTCTCCAGCCTTCGCAGTATCCCCACTACTAATGGTATTATCGCCGACGAGAAGCTGTTCACTTTGTATACCTTCAACAATAGAGAATCTCTCGTTTTCGGAAAGTGAAAAATTAATGACTGCCTGCTCAGACTGTAAAACTTCTCGGGCAAAGTTTGCATCATCAATTCGAATTGCCACATTACTATGAGCGCTCGATCCGTCGTGTGGATTTGCAGATGTTACGAGTACAGAATCATCAGCTACAACAACCTTTCTGTGGTTTGCTTTAAAGTTGAATGCTTTGAAATATGAACGCAGACCGATTCCCTCGCCTCCTGACTCAAACGGGTTCGGCAGCCACTGCGCATCAACGCTTGTACCAAACCACTGTATAAATATTTTCCAGAAAGGACTGTACATAAAATTACTATCACGTAACTTTGTAAGATCGGTTATCACTACATTCACACCCGCATCTCGGAGGGACCGAAGATGCTTTGATTCTACCCCGCCATACACCTCATTAATTGGATCTGTAATAAAGACTACCGGCATATAGGGGTTGCCTACTTTTTTTTCAACCAAGACTTGAGTGAGTTCATCTGAAAGAGACCTGTATACATCAGCCTTCCCAACAAAATCGTTGAACAAAAACATATCAACAACAACGTGCTCTTTCGCATTTTTAATCACTGTAAACATCTCATCAAATATCTCCTGTTCTGACTGACGGATTTCGAGTGAGTTATTCCAGTATGTTCGGTCAGAGAAAAAACTGATATTTTTTGATAATACTTGGTGAATTTCTCCCTCTACACTCACACCTTCTGGTAAGGGTTTTAGAGCTCCGTAAATCAAAACGATTACAAAAATAAATACAAAAACAACTGCAACACGAAGAATATTCTTTATATGTATTTTATTTATACGTTTTATTTTAGATTTTTTTTTCATTTTCAACAATACCAACAGTCACCAATGCTTCGTTTATCCTAATTTTGAAATCACAAAGAAAGTAATTGTTGAAACCGAGGCTGCTAAGAATGCTCCCCAGATCATATCAACAATTGTTACTGAAAGTGGCCAATCTTTTGTGAGTGCAAGATTCGTGAGATCATATGTTGCATATGTTACAAGACCAAAGAACGCACCAAGTGTCAGCGCTTTTGTCCAACTTCCCGCCTCAAGCGCAGGATTGATAACAAACACCATTAGCCCCACAATAAAGAGTAGGTAGAAAATAATTGCTGCAGTCCAGTTGATATCATCTTTCATAAGAAATCCGATTCGCTTGTCGTAAAAACCTTTGGCTACAAGTCCTAGCCAAGTAAAATCAATAATCATAAATGACACAAGCGCAACGAAAAAAGTTTTTATAAGCATAAGATTTATTTATCAAACATTAATAACTTTAGTATATCACGCAAAAACACACACCGACAACCCACATAATCTGGGTTGTTTTTCATTATCAAAAATAACATATAATAAGATTACCTATTAAATTAAATGTACAAAAAATGAAAGTCTTCACTATTTCAATTCTCATCGTAATTTTCGCAACAATTAGCGCATTTATATACTTTGGAGAGGCTGGGGATATTGGTACAAAAACAGACCCGATACTCATAGTTGATGAGAATAAAATAAATAAAGAAGTAGTGATGGAAGATGCTTCCTCAAGCGACAATATTGATGGAGGGAAACCCATAACCCACAAAGACCTTGTTGTACTCACAAGTCCACTTGGGGAGGATATGGCCTCATCACCAATCACCGTTTCGGGCGAAGCCCGTGGCCAATGGTTTTTTGAAGGCTCTTTCCCCGTCATTCTTACAAACTGGAATGGACTCATCATCGCAGAGGGCTTTGCTACCTCAAATGAATCATGGATGACGACAGAATATATTCCATTTGAAGCAACACTCGAATTTCCAGAGCAAGAAAGTGGGTCGCGAGGATTTCTTATTCTTAAAAAAGATAATCCTTCAGGACTTCCTGAGAACGACGACGCACTTGAGATTATTGTTTTTTATAAGTAGATTTATGATTTATACTATATAATATTAATTTATTAATTAATATACCAACCTAACATACCAACACTCATGATATACGAACTCATCATTATCATCGCCTCACTTTGCGGAATAATCGTTTCTTCTATGGTGCGAGAAAATAAAAGAACAGGAAATCATATTTGCCCCATTGATGCGGCGCCTATGGATTGCGAAGCAGTTACGACAAGTCAACACAACAAAATGTTTGGTGTTCCTTTAGAGATTGCCGGAATTGCCTACTACCTACTTATTGGAATCTACGCAATATCTTCATTGTTTATAAATTTTGCATCTGAAATTAAAGCAATTGTGTATCTCCTCACTTTTTCTGCATTTATCCTGTCTGTCTATCTTATTTTTGTGCAAGCATTCAAGATTCGCAAGTGGTGTTTTTGGTGTGTAGGATCAGCGATTGCAACGACATTTATTTTTGCAGCGAGCACATTGATAATTATTGGAATACTTCCAGAGGTTTCTCCAGTTTTCGCTCAATACAAAATATTATTTCTCATCATGCACCTACTTGGTTTTGCACTCGGTCTTGGTGGAGCAACTTTTTCAGACGTATTCTTTTTTAAATTTCTTAAGGATTTTAAAATTTCCAAATCAGAAAACAATACACTCGAAACATTTACTCAATTTATCTGGATTGGCCTCTTTCTAAGCTGGGTCAGTGGTCTCGCCTTTTTCCTTGGAAACTATACGGAACTTATGGAGTCAAGTAAATTCTTGCTCAAGGTAATTGTAGTGTCTGTTGTAACGATCAATGGGGCGGCATTGACTCTTTTTGTTTCGCCCCATCTCACCAACATCCACTTCATTGGAAAAATTGAAGCACTTCATCTGCATAGACTTCGAAGAATCGCATTTGCCCTTGGAGGAATTTCTGTCACTTCTTGGTATATTGCTTTTATCCTCGGAACTCTTAAATCAATCCCCCTTCCATTGAGCGCACTCGTTGCAATCTATGCTCTTATACTCACCTTTGCAGTGGGTGTCTCGCAGGTTGTTGAACATGTAATGAGTCACCAAAATATAGAGAGTCCGACTATTCGGAAAAAGATTAAAGAAGGACGGGGTAAATAATATTATTTAACTATCTACCAAATAGTTGTATACTATACTTATGAAATCAAAAGTTCTCTCTTGGAAAACACGTGAGCACAATCACACAGAACATAGCTCTGATTGGTTTTGGGCAGTGGGTATTATTGCACTTGGTGCTGCAGTGTTGGCAATTTATTTTGAAAACTATCTTTTTGCGGTTCTTATAACTCTCGCAGCTTTTACTGCTGTTCTTTATGCGAAAGCTGATCCTCAGGAAATTACTGTACGAATCGATCGCAAAGGAGTTCGTGTCGACAATGTACTCTATCCCTTTACCACCCTTCAAGCCTTCTGGGTAGAGGATGTTGAGCAATACGGAAAAGACCAGTTGATTATTCGCTCACGAAAATTCCTAGTTCCCTACATCATTGTCCCTATTCCAGAGTCAGCAAACCCACTCGAGATTCAAGATTTTCTTTTGGACTTTCTTCGTGAAGAAGAAATGGAAGAACCTGTCGCTCACAAGATTATGGAGAATCTGGGGTTTTAGCATTTTTCGACGCCTAAATTTCGCTCTGAAAATATACAAAAAAAACACCTTCGCAGACACAAGGTCGAGAAAGGTGTAGTTTTATATTTTTTTCTTATTTTGAAAGTGAAGCTTTTTTGATGAAAGCAGAGATTCGAGATTTTTTTCGGGATGCGTTGTTTTCCTTGATGGTATTCATCTTTGCAGCCTTATCGAGCGCTTTGTAAGCAGCTGGAAGCATTGCTTTTGCTTCATCAGTCTTGCCTGCAAGCACAAGTTTTTTAATCTCTTTCTCTGTATCACGAACAGCACGAATTCGTCGAATGTTAGCTACTCGCTTTTTTTCTGTACTTCGTACTGCTTTTTTAGCTGATTGTGTGATTGGCATAGTGGTACGAATATAGCAGATATTAGCAATAATGCAAGTAATAAAAAACCGCACGAAGTGCGGTTTGCGATTCTGAAGGAACTACTGAGCAACAAGTTGAGGTCCAGTCTCTGCCTTCACACTTTCTGCTTGGCGAGTTGATATTTGGATTGCGTAGCACTTATTTTGGTTATACATACGCAACCAGCGACTTAGTCCAAGAATAACCAGCCGATGGCAACAGTAGTAGGTAGCGGCTTGCTCTCGCAATTCTTCTCGGAGAATAAGCACTTTCTGCTTTCGTATTTCTTTACACTCAAAGAGAGAGTGTTCAATTGTGAAGATTTCTTCGTGCGTGAAGACTTCTTCTTGCATTGAATGAGTTATTTTCGACTTGTCGAAGTGCTCCAGAAACTTTCCCCAAAAGCATTCCTCACTTCCAGTGAAAGCTGGTAGAACTTCGTTTTTGAGACTAACGCGGAAGGCAAGAGCTATCAGAACGTCTTCAGCGTTGTGCTTTTTCGAGTACCCGACTAGGTTTAGGTTTTTCAATGTTTTCATTTTTTTGGTCCGTCGACTAGAGTACCCCATTTCCGTAAAAAGTCAATTCCCTCCTCGGCTAAAATCGAGTATTATAGAGGCATGATTCGACACCTCACTGGTACAGTATTTGAAACGCTTTCCCAATCTATTATCGTCAACACTCAAGGTGTTGGGTACGAAGTATTCACACCCTCTCATGTCCGAGGGATTATCTCAATCGGCACACCGATTTCACTTTGGACTTTTCACGCACTGAGCGAGCGAGGCAGTGATCTCTATGGATTCATAGAAAAATCAGAACTCGACTTTTTTGAGCTTCTTTTATCAGTAAACGGGGTTGGACCAAAGAGTGCACTCGGAATTATGGACAAAGCCTCAACACAAGTCATCATACGAGGTATTCACTCAGAGGATGCCGGGCAACTCGTTAAAGTCGCAGGACTTGGAAAGAAACTTGCGGAGAAACTTATTCTCTCATTAAAAGATAAAGTGCATCCAGACCAATCAATTGATGGGAGCACCCTGAACACCGGACAAGATTCTGTTGACGCAATAGATGCGCTCATCTCTCTTGGATTCTCAGAAAAACAATCTCGCGACGCAGTGCAGTCTATGGAAAAAGATATGACAACAGCAGCAATGATAAAGAAAGCGTTACAAACATTAAGATAGACACATGAATACACTACTGCGCGCAATTGAAAAACTTATTCCAAAAAAACTGTACCGGGCAGGGCAGCCAATTTATCATTGGCTCCTTTCTTTTGTTGGGGCGGTCATCTATCAATTCCCTGCTCGCAAACTCATCATCGTTGGAGTAACAGGAACAAAAGGAAAATCAAGTACCACAGAATACATCGCTTCAATTCTTGATGCTGCAGGATATGCCGCAGCAGTTTCAAATACTATTCATTTCAAGATTAATGGCGAGGTAGTTCCGAATAAATATAAAATGTCGATGCCTGGGCGTTTTTTTATGCAACATTTTTTATACAAAGCAGTCAAAGCAGGATGTACACACGCTGTTGTGGAAATTACCTCAGAAGGTGCAAAGTTCTATCGTCATAAATGGATTTGGCTTGATGCTTTTGTTTTTACAAATCTCCATCCAGAACATATTGAGTCGCATGGTTCTTTTGAAAATTATAAAAATGCAAAACTTTCAATTGTTCCGAACCTTCTTCGCAAAGACGGTATTCTCATAGTGAACGTAGACGATGAGTATGCAAAAGATTTTCGTCGAGCTCACAACGGAAAAACAATTTCTTTTTCAGAAAAAGACGGAATGCCGCATGTTGTGAATAGTAGTGGAGTCATGATGACTTATAAGGGAGTACGAATACAAAGCCCCCTTCGAGGAACATTCAATCTTTACAATACACTCGCCGCAGCGACCGCCACATCAGCAATACATATTGATACTCAAAAAATTAAAGAGGGTATTGAAAACGTTCATGAAATTTCTGGACGAGAGCAACGAATCAATCACGGGCAATCTTTCGATGTTGTGGTTGATTATGCTCACACACCAGACTCACTCAAAGCACTCTATGATGCGTATAAAAACGAGCGTAAGATATGTGTCCTCGGAAATACAGGTGGCGGTCGTGACACATGGAAGCGACCCGAAATGGCAAAGATAGCAGACGAACACTGTTCTCATATCATCCTCACAAATGAGGATCCGTACGACGAAGATCCTGAAAAGATTATTGATGAAATGAAAGAAGTTATCACAAAAAAACCCTACGAAGTAATTCTTGATCGAAAGGAAGCCATCACTCGCGCATGCGAGATGGCGGAGCTCGGCGATGCAGTTCTTATCACCGGAAAAGGAACTGATCCGTACATCATGGGACCTAACGGAATAAAAACTGCATGGAGCGATGCTGAAGTCGTACACAGTGTTTTGAAGCATCTCGCTATTACAAAACATACTCGTACTCAAACAGACGACCGGCCGGCGCAGCGATAAAAATGAAGTGCAGACGAAATAATTAATGATTAAAAAACTATGCCCGAACTTCCTGAGGTTCACACAACCGTTACAATTCTCAACACATTAATTTCCGGCAAGAAAATCGAGAGTGCGTGGTCAAACTATGACAGCCCTCATTATGTCGGAAAAGAAAACATCAAAGATGTTTTGTATTTCTCATATTTTAAAAAACAAATTTCTGGCAAAGACATAACCAGCGTATACCGTCGCGGGAAAAATATTCTCATCAACCTTTCTGGCGACACTGTTAGCAGATCAAGTCTTACTCACAAAAAACTGGGTGATAATCCAACGATTTTAATTCATATGAAAATGACTGGGCATCTTTTGTTTGGAAAATATTCATATACTAAAAAAGAAAATGTGTGGCTTGCGCAAGACGAAGGCCCCTTACAAGATCCATTCAATCAATTCATTCATTTTACTCTCTCGTTTTTCGATGGAACTACTTTAGCCTTTTCTGACATGCGAAAATTTGCAACAGTAAAACTTCTCAAGGATGAAGGAGCTGTGCAACATGAACTAAAAAAACTCGGGCCCGAACCACTTGACCCAACATACGATTGGCAATCTTTTAAAGAAAACCTATTGTGCAGACCCCGGCAAAAAATAAAGACTGCTCTCATGGACCAGTCGCTCATAGTTGGTATTGGAAATATTTATTCTGATGAGATGCTGTGGTCATCGTCGATTCATCCCGAGCGAACCGTTGCGAGCCTCAGCGACATAGATTTTAAAAATCTTTTGCGTAACGGAAAAAAAGTTCTCGAAAAAGGAATTGATTTTGGAGGAGACTCCATGAGTGATTATCGAAATCCGTACGGACTTCCAGGAGACTTTCAAAAGAAACATAATGCGTACAGGCGGACTGGTGAGTCTTGCAAAAAGAGAGGTTGTGACGGAACAATGTTACGAAAAGTTGTTGGGGGACGAAGTGCTCATTTTTGTTCAAAGCACCAGACACCTTAAATACCAAACTGAGTATTGTAAATCTAAAAACCAGAAGCTCTCAGGTGGTACAGCACAACACCTGCTGAAACACTTACATTGAGCGACTCTTTTTCTCCAAGCATTGGTAGCTCAATTATGCCATCGGCGAGCTCAAGAATATCCCCATTCACACCATCAACCTCATTTCCAAATATTAGCGCTATTTTTTCACAAGCACCAGAATCAAAACTGTTATATAAAACTGAACCTTTCGCCTGCTCTACGGCAATAATAGTATATCCATCCTCTTTGAGCTTTTGGACAGTAGCTCGGGTATCTTCATTTTGTTCCCATAAAACCGTTTTTTCGGCCCCAAGTGCAGCTTTATGTATATCTTCCCTACTTCGTCCAAAGCGGTCAATAGGAGCGGCTGTGTAGCCACAGAGATATATCTTTGAGACAGCGGTAGCATCAGCTGTCCGAAAAATTGACCCCACATTGAGGACACTTCTAATATCTGGTAAGACAATTACGATTTCTTTATTTTTTGTCGTAGCTTTCATATCGACATACTACCCTAGCCCCGTATTCTCTGCAAAACTTTTCCACGTACCAATCGCATAGTTGCTCCGCGTAATCACCCAAGTGGTGTATAATTAGTTTCCAGGAGGTCCTCATGAAAAGAAAAAGTTCAAAATTATCTCGTCTCACAATTACATACAATTGTTACAACCCAAACCGTTTATGCCGCGAGCAATACAGCTTTTCGTTTCTTATTTATATTGGCAAGAAGCGTACTAACTGGTTACTCATCAGCACTCGTGGCGCTGGACACGGTATTGCAAAAGATATTCGCAGTCAATTTCCTCACAGAGTAGGAGCTGTTCAAAAAGATAGAGAAATGACATGTGCCAAGGTTCGTAAAACTCTGGAAAGAAAGTTTTCTTTCATTCTCGATCTCACAACCAATAGCTATGCAAACCCTGATCCAAAAAACGTTTGTACATATACGACATTTTGTCTCATCACACCATTGCGCGCTCATCCCGCGTAATTTTTATTCTAGCTCTTATCTTTGCCAATGTGATATATTGATTAATAGTGCTTTTATGTTACTATGTTTTTCATTACCATGCGTCTATAGCTCAGCTGGTAGAGCACCTGCCTTTTAAGCAGAGGGTCGTAGGTTCGAGTCCTACTAGACGCACAACTAGGGTTTATTCCCAACAATATTTAACAATATAAAGTACGGAGTATATTTGGAGGTTTTAGTGAGATACAAATATTCTACTCATAATTCCATGTAGCGAGGTTGAGTCGATTAAAATTGTAAAGCTTTTTTGCATCCAAGTCATACCAAGAATTTTGGTAGGGATTTTCTGCCCAATCTAACTCAAAAGGATTTAACTGAAAAAGATACACGGTGGACTTGAGTGGTACGCCTGGATAACAGAAGAGTATCCATTTTTGCTGGTTTTCAATAAAATCATTCGGGAGCTGTACTTTATTTTTAAGAAGCAAATAAAACATAAGAATTTCTTCTAGAAAAAAGTTAACTTGATTTTCTCCCATGTCTCGTGCAAATCGCTCGCAATCTGCTTGGATATATTTCTGAAACAATTTATCATTATCATGTATCTTTTTTATCTCATCTAATTTGAGATTAAAATCGAGACTTCCGAGATACAACTGATTCCACACCATGTAATTGACTGATTTTTGAATTTGAAATTCAAGATGATTCTTTTGAAGAAGTTTTTGGATACCATTCTTGTGACCAATCACAGAATGCATAAAAGAGCGTTTCAACTCTGGAGCAGGCTTATCTGAGTAAAGATACAGAAAGTCAGAATAGATAAAGTTAGCACCTATTGTAGGAGTCGAAACTTTTGCGGGTGTAAAGTTTCGCAGATGCTCAATACAGTCATTTACAGATTGTCCTCCCCGATCGAGCTTGTTCATGGATAGTCCAAAAAGAAGGAGTCCCTCTTTAGGAGGAAGCTTGTTAATATCGAAAAAAGTATTTTCTGGTAAGTGTTTGCTCATAATGGGTATTTTGATTATTTGTGCCTCCGGATTTTTATTTATTTCTTATTTTTATTGTACAACATAAGGGTGCTGTGACAAATGGGGGTATCGCCCGATTTTATTTGCCACCAAGAGAAAGAATGTACGACTCAAATTGATGGGCGTTTTTTTCTCCTTGTCGACCGCGCGCTGACCACGTAAGGCATTGGGTATAGAGTTGTGCTAGTTCTTGTGGTGACCATTTTTGCAAAAGGCCTTTTGATGTATTAAAAACATATGGCTTGAGGCCAGACTCGTTAGGCGTTCTCGCGTTCACAGTGAGAGATATCGCTTTAATTTGCCACATCATAATATTGAGAAGTTGAGACATGTCGATGTGGGGATGTGTTGTGTGCCAGAGCCACGCACCCTTTGCATCTTTTGCAAAAAATATTTTAAGAAAATTAAATACTTCGCTATCGGGTTTTTCTATCGCCTCTGCATTATGTTCTTCTGTTTTTCTTGCGTGGACTTTAATTTTTTTGATGGCAGCTGTTTCTTTTGATGCTTCTACCCACACGTACACGTGTTTTGATTCTTCCATTTTTTTGAGAAGCTTTGAGGCTGTTTTCCAAAGGTCTTTATTTTCTGTAATATTTTTTATCGCAACAATGTAATTCTCTTCAAAAAGTCCAGCGCTTGTCAGTGTCGATTCGAGTAAGCTCACATCAAGATCTGCATCAAAAGTAATCTGTGAAGCATTTGGCTTTTTGGTGCGTAGTGTTTGTATAATAGTGCTCGATTTTTGCTGTAACTTGCGCACATTCGTCCCGTGCAAAAAAACTATCATATTTCTTCGAGGTTAGCCCAGTTAGTTCCCGCTTGTGCGTTTACGATAATTGGTACACCGTTCATTTTTTCTTTTGGAAAAACATCCTGCATCATTTCTACAATTTTTGGAGCAAGGTCATCGACACAATCAGCATCGATTTCAAATAGGAGTTCGTCGTGGATCTGCAAAAGCAGGCTTACTTTTTTCTCAAGCTTTTCTTTCGTAATCCAATTGTGCACCCGAATCATTGCGAGCTTTGTTCCGTCAGCACTTGTTCCTTGAATTGGAGCGTTGATGGCCATACGCTCGGCTTGAGCTCGAATATATGGAAGTGGTGAGGAAAATCCCTTAAAGTATCGACGACGTCCAAAGAGAGTCTCTGTGAAGCCTTTGCGTGCAGTATCTGCTTTTATAGTATCGAGATACGCTGCGAGTCCGGTAAAGGTTTCGAAGTAGTTGTTATAAAATTCTTTCGCTTCTTCTCGAGAGACATCAAGGTTTTTTTGGAGAGCTTGTACTCCCATTCCGTAAAGGATTCCGAAGTTAATCACTTTTGCTTTTCGTCGCATTTCTTTGGTGACATCTTTTTCATCTACATGAAACATGTATGATGCGACTTCGGTGTGAACATCGTTTCCTTTTTGAAAAATAGAAGTGAACTTTTCATCTTCTGAAAGTACCGCTGCGAGACGAAGTTCGATTTGAGAATAGTCGCAGGCGAGAAGCACGCGCCCTTCGGGCGCGACAAACCCCCTCCGAATCTCTCTCCCCAACTCTGACTTAATGGGAATATTCTGAATATTCGGCTCGGCTGACGCCATTCGTCCTGTTGTTGTTCCGCTTTGTAAAAATGTTGGATGCACTCTTCCCTCTTTATCAGCGAGTTTTGGTAACACATCAATATATGTTGACAGAAGTTTTTGTAATTCGCGATATGCGAGGATCTCTTCGATAATTGGATTCTCTCCTTTAATTTCTTGCAGCACATCTTCGCGTGTTGATTTTGCACCTGAAGCAGTCTTTCCTGCTTTTTTTGTTTTAATACCCAACTCATCAAAAAGAACTTCGCCCATTTGTTTTGGTGAATTGATATTAAATTCTCGCCCAGCTTTTTCCCAAATACCCTTTTCGAGTTTTGTGAGTTTTACATGATATTCCTTTGAAAGCTTTGCGAGAAATTCAATGTCCAACATAATTCCAGTTGATTTCATGTCTGCCACAATCTGCGAAAGGGGTTTTTCAATATCCTCGTATATAGAAGTTGTGCCCTGGTTCTCCAGGGTCGCGTCCAGTTTTGTAATCGCATCAGCAATTAACTTTGTTTCAGTAAATCCTAAAATATCAGCGAGGGTTGGGTTCGTAAAATTAGAATCAGCGACCCAAAGCTTAAGCGCAGCTTCTGTCATCACTTCCTCAGAAATTTCTTCTTGTTCTTCTTCTGGTGCTCCGCCATCCGCAAGTAGCGAATCCACACGGTCTCCAAAAGCGCGAAACTCGAGATCTCGAAAAAGATTCTCAAGAACTTCTCGCTCCAAGGTCTCTCGCCATTTTTGCTCAGGAAGTATGAAAGTGATTGGTGAGTCTCTTCGAATAGTTGCAAGTAATTTACTGAACTGTGCTTCTTCTTCTTGATCACTTATGAGGTTGAAAACTCTTTTTGTAAAACCCTTACTTACAAAAAACTCTTCTCCTTTATCTTTTGCTTTCAAAATTTGTTCGAGTGTTCCAAAGGCTGCAATGAGGTCTGTCGCCCCCTTATCTCCAATTCCCTTAATCCCTGGAATATTGTCAGATGGATCACCTCGAAGACCTTTATAGTCAATCAAACGGTTCGGACCAAAACCGTACCGCTCTTTTACTTTTTTCTCATCGTATAAAACAGTGTCTTTGATTCCCTTTCGTAGTGTGTAGACCTGGACTTTTTTCTTTGTCACAAGTTGAAGAGTATCCATGTCGCCCGATGCAATCACAATATCAACATCATCTCTCTCTTTCATCTGTTCAACAATGGTTCCGAGCATGTCGTCGGCTTCAAAACCTTCGGCGCTATATTCTGGAATATTGAATGCTTTGAAAATTTCATGCGAGCGAATGATTTGCGAAACGAGTTCGTCGTCAGCTTTTTTTCGCCCTGCTTTATACTCCTTGAAAATCTCGTGTCGATACGTTGGTTTGGGGAGGTCATAACATGCGATGACATAGTCGGGACTCAGTTCTTTAAATAAAGAAAAGAGCATTGAAACGATTCCATAGAGCCCACCTGTAGGCTCGCCGTTTCGGGTCGAGAATTGTGGCATCGCATGGTACGCTCGATGGATAATAGCGTGCACATCAAGAAGGACGAGCTTACTTACGACTGGTTTTGTTTTTTTTGATGTCGGCGCCTCTTTGTTGTCTGGTTCCTTCTTCATATTACTTAATTGTAATGCTTCTGCGGTCTTTGTCGAGATAGTCAATATATATATGTATGGTGTCTTGTGGAAGCAGGCCCTCGACAAGCTCGGGCCACTCTATCAAAATAATTGTCTGCGGATCCGCTAAGTCTTTTTGAAAATCGAGCGCAAGCAACTCGTCGGCATTTTTGAGTCGATAGGTATCAATATGTACAATACGATTAATGTGTGAAGGTTTTTTTTGTACACCTCCCGTCACACCCGTTTGATATTCTTTTTCAATGACAAAAGTCGGACTTGTAACCACTTCGGTCACGCCGAGCTGTTTGATAATTTCTTGAGAGAGTGTCGTTTTGCCAGCACCGAGGTTTCCATGGAGCGCAATTGTTCTTGTTTTTTTCTCGGAAAGAATATTAATAATATTTTCTGCAACTTGCGGATACTCTTCCAAAGAATATTCTCGCGGCTGTTCTGATGGATTGATTGATTGATTAGCTGAATGATTGCTTTTGTTCATATATAAAATGTAGCACATAAGACGCAACTATTTAAGCAGAAGAAAAGGCCCGGCAACTATAGAAAATTGCGCGGGCCTTTGTTTTTTTATTTAAAGATCAATTACCGTCACCCACTCCAGACCAAAGTCTTTTGTGGGTGACACAACATTTTGGAGCTGCCTATGAGGCGGCTCCAACGACAACCACAAACTTGTGGTTGAGTGGGGCGCTAAGACCCCCGATGCTGCGGAGCATTTTCAGCTCCACTTTTTTCCCACCAGTTGGGAGCATCACCCGCCCACTGATAGGAACGGGTTTCCCCGTTCCTCCGGTGTAAACGAGGTCTCCGCTCTTGCTGCCAGGGACCTTGGCCCACTGACCACTGTCAGTGGGGTGTGCGAGGCGAACCTCACCTCCTTTCTCCGCGAGAAGAACTCTTGCGGATTCCTCGGCGGTAGCTGCGATGCGCTCGGCAAGGCGCTCTTCTTTTTCAAGAAGACGCTTGTCGACAGCGTCTTGCCTTTCGGCGAGGCGCTCGTCGGCGTCGCGCTGAATGATTGCCATCCGCTCTTCGCGTTCGAGCTTGCGCTCGAACGCTTTTTCCTCCCTCTCCTCAAGGGCGTCAGCCCTTGAGGATTCGAGGTGGTTGTTGAGGATTTTCACCACTACAACCCCCCCAATAACAATGAGGAGTAGTGCCGCGAGTACGGCCACGGCCACTATCACCCCTTTTCCTCCGCTCTGGGGTGAACCAGGTGGAGGTGTTTGTTGTTGGGTTTGATGTGGATCCGGCACAGGTGCCGGTGTTGCTGGTGCTGGTGTTGCCGGTGTTGCTGGTGCCGGTGTTGCTGGTGCTGGTGTTGCTGGTGTTGCCGGTGCTGGTGCTGCTGGTGTCATCTTTGTTTTTGGTTGTGAAGTTTCTAGAGATAGGATTATCTCTTTCTGAATGAATAGTATCACACTTGTGTAGAAATGTCAAATAAAAAAGCACCTCTTTTTGGAGGGGCTAGGGTTGGCACAAGCCGGGAATGACAGCGAAGTCATATTGTGGCCTGTAAGGGTCATGCGAGCATTCTGTGCCAGCGAGGTCGCAATGCGAGCAATCCTTGGAAAGAACGGACTTGCGATGAGCAACTGTTTTAGTAGGGACAGCTTCCGCAACAGAATTGCCCTGGTTTCTCTCAGCCGATTTAGTGGCTGATTTCGCAATTACCTCTTTGGTGGCAGTTTTCTGTGCTACTGCCCGAGTGACTTGCGTCCTGGAGGCACTGCAGTGATTTTTCTTACTGCAAATACCTGGATTAGTGATATTTCTGGTCCGCTGGAAAGTCTCGGTTTCTTGCACGACAGCAACGTACCCGATTGTGCGCTCTTTCCCGAGGGAATGAGTGCCTGTTTTTAAGAGCCCTGGCGGTGCCGGACACTCCTTTTGTGGAGAGGGGGCGCAGGCTGAGACGAGAATTACTACAGCAAGCGCTGTGGCAGAGATCATGATTTTTTTCATGTTTATTGGTTGTGTTTCGGTTGTTTAAGCCCATCGACGCTGATTTGCGTGACTGCGCATTCCCTGTCTTTATACTATTTTTTTATAAAATGTCAACACTTAGCACTACGTTAATCACTCATAAAGAATTTATTTGCGTGATATACTGTGAGCATATGACGATTCAATTTGATGAAGATAAGCAAGACAAGCGTGTTGAGGATCTCTACAGAAAAGAGGAGGAGGAGCTTGCTTTGGTGCTTGCTCAAAAATACAAACTTGAATACCGAGACCTTACTCGAACACCCGTTAACACCAACGCACTTAGACTTGTACCAGAGGAAATGGCTCGCACATCAAAAGTAGCTGGCTTTGAGTTGGCTGGCAAGAAGCTGAGTCTCGCCATTTTGTCGCCGCGCCGGCAAGAAGTTGAGAACCAAATCAGCGACCTCGAACGGCGCGGCTATATAGTCAAAACATTTATTGTCTCAACAGCAAGTCTCGAACATGCCTGGGGACGCTACCAAGACCTTTCTTTTGCTGAAAATAGTCGAGAGGGTACACTCAATATCTCAGCAAAAGATATTACCAAAACAATGGGGCTAATCCATAACATTAATGATGTTCGCTCCGTTATGGAAGACATCCTCGCAATGGATAAAAGCTTTCGCGTTTCACAAATTGTAGAGGTTCTCATGGCAGGAGGAATTGCCATCGACGCATCAGATATTCACATTGAGCCAGAAGAAGACTTTGTTGGTGTGCGATATCGGGTCGATGGTGTACTTACTCGTATTTCAAATATTGACCACGAAACACACAAACTACTTCTTTCTCGAATTAAACTTCTCTCTGGACTCAAGCTCAACATCAAAGACGCCGCCCAAGATGGTCGGTTTAGTGTTGATCTTGAAAGCACAGAAATTGAAATTCGTACTTCCACACTTCCGGGAGCATATGGTGAAGCAATCGTAATGCGACTCCTTAATCCAGAAAGCATCCAGGTCGAAATATCAGAGCTTGGTATTCCAGAAAACCTCATGCATATTCTCGAGAGGGAGGTTAATCGACCCAAAGGACTCATATTGAACACTGGTCCGACAGGTTCTGGAAAAACGACAACTCTCTATGCTTTTCTTCAAAAAAAGCGCGGGAGCGATATCAAAATAATCACTATCGAAGATCCTATTGAGTATCACCTCGAAGGAATTGTGCAGACACAGGTCGACAAGAAAAAGGGGTATGATTTTGCAAGCGGGCTTCGTGCCTCACTTCGACAAGATCCTGATGTTATCATGGTTGGAGAAATTCGAGATAAAGAAACCGCAGAAATTGCTATCCAATCTGCCCTTACTGGTCACCTTGTTTTTTCAACACTCCACACCAACACTGCCGCTGGTGCATTTCCTCGACTTATAGACCTTGGCGTAAACCCAAAGATTCTTAGTTCAGCAATTAACATATCTATTGCACAGCGACTTGTGCGGCGTCTTTGTTCAGAGTGTAAGAAAGAGGTTGAGATTCCAAAAGATAAAATTGACCTGCTCAAGTACTTTTTTGACACGACACCAAAAAACAATACAACAACGTTCCCAAACACAATGTTCAAAGCTGTTGGCTGCAGTGCCTGCAACACAACTGGATACAAGGGGCGTGTCGGGGTGTACGAAGCGGTCCTCTCAGATGAGAAGATTGAAACTATTCTTCAAGCAAATCCAAGTGAGCGAGAAATAAGAAAAGCCGCTCACGATCAAGGTATTGCATCAATGCAGCAGGACGGAATAAATAAGGTATTGAAAGGAATTACCACACTCGATGAGCTTGAGCGTGTAATTGACTTAGAGAAAGAATAGTACTTGAGTTTTTTATCCCCACAATTTTTCTTGTGTTTTGGGTTGAGATGACTAGTATGAAAATTAAAGAGGTGTGGTAGAGACTTTTATACACCACCGACAGTTCTTTAATCCAAAGCATACATCTCTAAGCAATACACGGAAAGCTTGACCTTCTGTGTCGGGTGAATAAATCAGGATAGCTGCAGTATGCCATAAAGGCAACCAAAGCGTCCTTCTCGAGACACCACATGGAGTACAATTGCTTAGAGATGTATGAGTTGGATAACTCATCAAGTTCTCGAACATACTAACATATTTAAATAAAATGTCAAGTAACGAAGAAAAGAAAATTGGAGACAACCCTGTTCTCGACAGTGCTCTTCGCCCTACCACGTGGGATGACTACATAGGTCAAACACATATCAAAAACAATCTCACAGTACTACTTAATGCTGCAAAAGAGCGCAATCATATGCCAGAGCACCTTTTATTCTATGGTCCACCAGGGCTTGGAAAAACTACTCTCGCCCACCTCATCTCTCACCATACTGGAGCCGGCCTCAAGATTACATCAGGTCCTGCAATTGAAAAAGTTTCTGATGTCGCATCAATTCTTAGCAACCTCAACTCTGGAGACATTCTTTTTATTGACGAAATCCACAGACTCAACAAATCAATTGAGGAAGTTTTATATCCCGCAATGGAGTCAGGGGTAATTGATATTGTTATTGGAAAAGGGCCTTCCGCCCGAACTGTTCAACTTGAGCTCCCCGCATTTACACTCATTGCAGCAACAACAAAAGTAGCTTCTATATCATCACCTCTTCGGTCTCGTTTCTCTGGTGGAGTATTCAAGCTCGAATTTTATACAGAAGAAGAAATTGCAAAGATTGTAAAAAAATCAGCGTTGCGTCTTGGTATATTTATCAACCCTACGGCTGCAGACCTCATCGCTAAGCGGAGTCGATTTACCCCACGGACAGCTAACTACCTTCTCAAGCGTTGCCGTGACATTGCACAAATTGAAGGACTCGACACAATCACCACAGATGTTGTCGATAAAACAATACAACTCATTGGAATCGACGCAACAGGCCTTACAAAAACAGATATTGATGTACTCACCGCAATTGAAAATAAATTTAATGGAGGACCTGTTGGACTCAACACTCTTGCACTCTCAATGAGTGAAGAGCCCTCAACTATTGAGGAATTCCACGAACCTTATCTTTTACAAATTGGTTTCATAGAGAGAACCCCACGTGGTCGCTCGCTTACAGAGACTGGTAAAAATTACATTCTTGATATATTAAAGAACAAATCTCTCAAGGAGGGTCTTGAAAATTAACCATAAACTCCGTATAGTACATATATGTCAGGACATAACAAATGGTCAAAAATAAAAAACAAGAAGGGTGCAGAAGATGCCAAACGAAGCAAGATCTTTTCTAAGCTCTCACTTTTCATTACCTCTGAATCAAAAAAAGTTAGTGGGGATGTTTCCTCACCAGGCCTTGCAGCAGCAATTGAAATGGCAAAGAAAGAGAATATGCCAAAAGACACCATTGATCGTGCGGTAAAAAAGGGGACAGATAGTGGAACAGCCGCACTCGACCCTATTACCTACGAAGCATATGGACCTGGTGGTTGTGCTCTTATTATCGAAGTGCTTACTGATAATAAAAATCGTGCAGCTGCGGAGGTTAGACATACGCTTTCAAAATCCGGGTATGAACTTGCAACTCCAGGTGCTGCTGCTTGGGCTTTTGAGCGGAACAACATGGATTGGCTTCCAACATCAACAATTGGACTCGATGATTCAGATGGAGAGAAGTTAGGAAATCTTATCGACAATCTCGAAGACCTTGACGATGTCCAAAGTATCTACACGAACGCGGATTAAAGAATAAAAATAATAACATGCAAATAATCTCTTTTGACCCAGGCTATGAAAGGCTTGGTGTTGCAATCTTAGAAAGAAAAAACAATGAGGATACTGTTATTTTTTCTGACTGTATTCATACAAGCAAACAAGAAACATCTCAAAAACGACTTTTTCATCTCGGATCTGAGATTGAAAGTATATTTCAAAAATACAAACCTGACGCGGCTGCCATTGAGGGACTTTTTTTTACAAATAATCAAAAAACTGCTTTACGTGTTGCGGAAGTTAGAGGAATACTTATTTTTATTTCTCGCAAATTTAATTGTGAAGTTTTCGAGTACACACCCAACCAAATAAAAGTTGCAGTAACAGGAAATGGACGTGCCACAAAAAAAGACATCCTCATAATGGTTCCTCGACTTATAGACTTCACAAAAAAAGGTGCTTTAGATGATGAATATGACGCAATAGCTTGTGGTATTACATGTCTTGCTTGTGAACGTTTTCCACAGATATAACCAGCACCCCTTGCAAGTAAAAATGAGTATGTTACAAAATAGACATTAATTTATTTTTATGGAAAACAAGGAGACTGATTTGAATAATGGAATTGTAGACGATAGTATTTTTGATGACGACGAGACACCTAGTGATGACGAAAATAACATCGAGGTTGCACTTAGTATAAAACCAAAAGACGACGATAGTGAAGATGATTCTGGAGAAAAATACTTAGAGGTAGGTGATGACGACAATCTTCTTGATTTTGGTGAAGACCCTGATTACGACGAAGACATCGACGGTGACGACTATGAAGACCTTGATAACTTCTAGAGATACCCATCATAACAATTGCTCGCATCCCCCGCTTGGTATATTATTGTATTAATGAAAAAATCAAAAAAAATTAGTGCGCTACGCAAAAAAATGAGAGAGCTCAAAAAAGCCCTGAGTCATCGTTTTTTTGTTGGAACAACAGTTGTTGGACTTATTGTTGGATTTATTACTATTGGTATTGGAATTATTTGGATTTCTGGGTTCGAACTCCCCGACCTCTCTAACTTTGAAGAGCGGAAGGTTGAGCAGTCAACAAAGATATATGATCGTACAGGAGAGATTATTCTTTATGATATTCATGGTGATATAAAAAGAACAATTGTTCCCTATGAAGAAATATCTCAATATATAAAAGACGCAACTGTTTCTATTGAGGATGAGAACTTTTATAAACATAACGGCATTATGTTTTCTGCCATTCTTCGGGCAGCACTCATTAATCTCAAGAACGGAAACCTTTTAGGGGGTCAGGGCGGATCAACCATCACCCAACAGGTTATTAAAAACGCGCTCCTCACCACAGACAAAAAACTTTCTCGTAAAATAAAAGAGTGGGTACTTGCGCCTCGCCTCGAGGAACAATTAAGTAAGGATGAAATCTTGGGAATCTACCTCAATGAAGTTCCTTATGGTGGAAATATATATGGTGTCCAGGAAGCCTCTCGAAGATTTTTTGGTAAAGACGCTCAAAACGTAACCCTTGCTGAGGCTGCGTATATTGCAGCCCTTCCACAAGCACCAACATACTTCTCTCCCTATGGAAACAACTTCGACGACCTCACTGTGCGAAAGAATCAGGTCTTAGAAAAGATGAGGAAGAATAAATACATTACAAATGATGAGCTCATAGCAGCAAAAGCCGAGGAAGTAGACTTCCAAAAGCCAGACGTTTTTGGAATACGTGCAGCACACTTTGTAATGTACGTGCGCGAATTGCTTGAGAAAGAATATGGGGCGGAAGCAATATCAGAGGGAGGATTTGATGTTATAACAACACTTGATTGGGATCTTCAAGAAAAGGCTGAGGAGATTGCTAAACGATATGCTCTCGAAAATACAACAAAATTCAACGCTGAAAACGCCGCTATCGTAGCACTTGACCCTCGAAACGGAGAAATTCTTACAATGGTTGGTTCACGAGACTATTTTGATAAAAACATCGATGGGAACTACAATGTTGCAACTGCGTATAGACAACCAGGTTCAACATTTAAGCCTATTGTATATGCCGCAGCATTTAATAAGGGGTTTCGACCAGAAACTACTGTCTTCGACCTTTCAACTGAGTTCTCAACAACATGCTCCTCTGGAGGAAGCTGCTATCGACCAGTAAATTACGACAATAAATATAGGGGGCCAATAACTCTTCGTGATGCGCTCGCACAATCAGTAAACGTTCCCGCGGTAAAAACACTCTATCTCACTGGACTTGATGCAGCACTTGATCTCGCAAAACAAATGGGAATATCATCACTAGAAGGAGCAAAGCGATATGGACTTACACTCGTACTAGGTGGTGGTGAAGTAACACCGCTTGATCTAACTTCAGCCTACGGTGTTTTCGCAACAGAAGGTATCAAATATAAGCAGAAAGCAATTCTTGAGATAAGAGACTTTCAAGGAAAAGTGATATATGATCAGAAAATGGATGAGGATAGGGGCCAAGAAGTTCTTCCGCCCCAAACAGCAAGACTTATCTCAGATGTACTTGCTGACAATACTGCTAGGACACCAGCTTTTGGAGCTAACTCATTTCTTAATATTCAAGGTCAAGATATGGCATCAAAAACAGGTACAACAAACGACTATAGAGATGCTTGGATTATTGGATATACACCAAACATAGTAGTAACTGCGTGGGCAGGAAACAATGATAACTCCTCAATGGTAAAGCAAGTTGCGGGTTTTATTGTGGCACCAATGTGGAGAGAGTTTGTTGATTTTGCACTCGGAACAAGACCTGTTGAATCATTCATTGCACCAGAGGGACTGTCGGAAGAACAGCAGAGTAAGCCAATTATCAATGGTCAGTGGCAAAACTCACAAGGGACACACAACATCCTTCATTTTGTTAATAAAAACAACCCCCTTGGAGAACAACCATCAAGCCCAGGAAGAGATCCTCAATACTATCTTTGGGAAAGTGCTGTCCAAGCGTGGTCTGGTGGAATCTTACCAACACAAAATGAGGAGATTGTTTCTCAAGTACAAAAAATAAGAATAACCAATCCTGAGAATGGCGGAGTATATAACAACTCGGGAACAATATATACAACATTTCTCATCGAAGGAATTCCCACAAGGATAAATATCCTTATAAACAAACAAGTAGTTGAAACATATACGAGCAATCAAAATCAATATGCATTCACGCCGCAATCAACAAAAGAAATACAAACAGGGATCAACACACTTACTATAGAAGCAGAGATTGACGGCACGGAGCACTCAAGCTCAGTATTATTTACAATCAACTAATACGAGTGTGGCTTATAAAGAAATCACCACTACCTAACATCTCCTGACCAGAAACCTTTTTCCATATATTGGAGGAAGGTTTTTTCCAAAGACTCTTTTCTTATAAAAATTTCACTTTTAAGCGGTCCAGAAACATGCACTCGTATGGAGTTTCTTGTCACACTCAACTCAGGAATCGTAATATTTAAGCCAAACTCATCAATAAAAGCACTCCTAAAAGCCTCTTTCACAATGGAGTCGCGAGGCCTCATTGCTGCATACTTCCTAAGAAGTATCTCTATAGCCTGCATATTTAGTTTTTACTCATCGGCATTATGAGATAAAGGAATTTATGGTCCTCATCTCGAATAACAACTGGCTTTCCTTTACCATTAAATAAGAGATTGATTGAGTCTGATTTTATTGTAGACATAACATCATTAAAATAACTATAATTAAAATTAAGTGAAACCTCTTCACCCTCTATTCCAGAATGTATGTTATATGTATTCTCACCAGAAACTACGTTTTTTGTATCGAGAACAACAATCTCTTTTTCGGGTAACACTGTCAAAGTTACCTGATTAAACTTGTCTGAAAAAATCGTTGATGCTCGTAGTGCATTTTGTAAATCACCCTTGAGAACCGCAGCACAAGTAAGTGTGTCTGTTGGAATTATCTGTTTATAGTCGGGAAAGACACCACTAACGGTACGAGCTATTGCAGTCAGGTCATCATTTTGAATACTTACTTGACCATCCTCAAAGCAAACACTAATATCACCATCACTCTCTCCAAAGAGCTTTACTATCTCTTGAGCAACCTTTGATGGAATAAGTACTGGCTCAATATCTACAGAATCCATAGAAATTCTTTTTTCAGCCAATCGAAAAGTATCAGTTGCAACAAAAACGAGCTCATCTTCATTTTTATAAATATACACACTCGACAACTCTGGGCGCATAGCGGAGAAGGCACAAGAAAATACTACAGACCTTATTCCTCCTACAAAATCTAAGGTCTTCATGGTTACTCTATTCGCCTCAGCGTTGCTTATCTGAGGTATCTCGGGGAAATCAGCTGCCTCCACAGTTGTAAACTTAGCCACCCCCCTTTCTGAGCTAATAACGACATGTTCTCCAACCTTCTCAATAGATATTTTTGTTTTTTGTGGCAACAAACCGATATATGAAAGAAATACCGTGGCATCAACAACACAAACACCATCCTCGGCATCTTTTACAGGAACTCTAATTGTCACCCCAACATCTAGGTTTGTTGCGTTCATTGTTAGTGTCGCACCCAAAACCTCCATTTTGATATTTTTAAGTATAGGTAGGGATGTATTTTTCGTAGCAATCTTCGCTAAAGTTCTTACTGATTCAAGTATTTTATTATGTGTAATTGTGAATTTCATTTTTTTATATTTTTCTTTTATTTATATTATTAACCCTGTTGATGACGTGGATAAGTCTTTTTTGTATTGAAAAATAAGACTCTTTGAAGAAATTACATAATTGTATCTTGTGCATATCTTCTTGTAACATGTGGACTTGTCTGAATAGGAGCACCTTATAAACATGTTAGCATCTTTAATCCAGAATAAATACACAAGAAGTTACCCACCTAAATCACAGGTTATCCACAGTATTTTCCACAGGTGTATATCTATAATTATAGATTGTGAACTTCCAGTGCGGTGTATTAAAAAAGCCTTATTTATAAGGCTTTTTATATCATTGCATTAATTTGTTCAATTTGCTGTGCGAGGAGCTGATCATTCAATAATTCCCTCTTAATTTTTTCGTATGAGTGAATCATTGTTGTGTGGTCCCTGTTTCCAAGTTTTTCCCCGATTGTTGGGTAGGAAACACTGAATCTCTCTCTCATAATGTAAATCGCTATTTGTCGGGGTCTCACAACCTCTTTTTTTCTTGTTTTGTCAGGAATACTTAATGGATCTATCTTATAAAAGTCCGCAACAATCTTAATGAGGTCCTCTGCGGATATGTTTTTGTTTGGACGAGAATCCCCCTTTACCAATCCTTTTACTTCATCTAGGGAGAGGGTTCTATTTTTAAGTTCCGACTGACATATAACAGAGTTGAGCACCCCTTCTAGTTCTCGAACATTGGTCGAAATTGTTTCCGCAAGATATGTCACCACGTCATCTGTTAATATTGTTCCAAGGGCGTTTGCTTTTGAGCGAAGGATTGCACTACGGGCTTCAAAGTCGGGTTTTGGAATATCAACAATCATCCCTTGGCTAAATCTTGATTTGAGCCGATCCTCCAATCCGGGTATATAATTAGGGTGTTGATCTGAAGAAAAGATGATCTGCTTGTTGTTTTCATAGAGGGTGTTAAATAGATGAAACAGTTCCTCTTGTGTTTTCTCTTTGTTTGAGAAAAACTGAATATCGTCCATAATCAAAACATCGTACTTCTTGTACTTGTCCTTAAATAACTGAACCTTATTTGATTGAAGTGCACTAATGTACTCAGTAGCAAACTGTTCTGAGGTCATATAATACACTTGCTTATCTCGATAGTTCTGTTTGATATGGTTTCCTATTGCTTGGGTGAGGTGTGTTTTACCGAGCCCTGTGTTTCCGTATATAAATAAAGGGTTGTATACGATTCCGGGTTGCTTAATAATTGCTTGAGAAGCTGCGTGGGCTAGCTCATTGAATGGTCCAATAACAAAAGAGTCAAATGTGTAGCGAGGGTTAAGGTTGTCTTGTTTTGAGATGAGTGTCTCTTCGAGCGGTAGTGTGTTCTTGCGGAAGGTGCTGTTGTCTATCGAGGTTTCTTTCGTTGTTGTTTTTGCTGGCTTCTGGGCAATTGTGTACTCTACCCCCCGAACAGTCTCATCTAGCTCCCTGAGGTGTTTAATTATTTCTTGTGTAAACTTTTGAGTAAGCCACAGTTTTACGAAGTTGTTAGGAACCCCCACTACTACAATCCCCTCTGTGTTTTTTCGTACAATGAAAGTGTCCTTAAACCATGTGTTAAAGTTGGCCTTCGAGACCACCGACTCGATTTCAGCGAGTACACTTTCCCACAATGTTTTGTTGCTCACGGTGTTCGACATCAATGTAATGCATTATATATAAAAATACAGAGAGAGGAACTTGCGAACATACTCTAAATATGTTAATAATGTGTGTATAAGTTGTGGAGAAGTAAAACACGACAAAACCAAACTTATTTGTTAATCTTATCGAACCATGTCATTTACATACAACCCAAAAAGACGAAAGCGAGCCAAGACCCATGGTTTTCTAGTAAGAACAGCAACCACATCAGGAAGAGCTATTCTGAAAAGACGACGACAAAAAGGGAGGGCAAAGCTAGCAGTAGTCACAAACAATAAATAACAAAACAAACCGCATGCGGTTTGTTTTGTTATTGCCTACATATACAATAGAAACACCATGCTCCCAAAGATAAAGAGACTCACAACAGAAGAATTCAAAAATGTATTCAAGGGTGGTCGACGATACAGTACTGCTTCCCTACTCTGCGTATACCAAGATTCTCAAAAAGGTGCAGTATCAACCGCTGTTACGAAAAAAAACTATCCGCGAGCAGTTGATCGAAACCGCCTTCGGCGGCTTGTATATAGCTGTGTTGGTGAAATTCCCTCGGATAAAAAGATAATAATAATTGTGAAGAAAAAAATACCTCAAGAAGAAGAAAGCACTCTTTGTGCCGAAGTGATTAGCTTTATGCACAGCCTATAAGTATAATGAAGCAGTAATTTACTCACCTAATTTATTTTTATGTTTAATACTTTTATTTACAACCCCCTCTATAATGCACTTGTTGGAATTCTTGATGTTGTCCCAGGAGGAAACGTTTTTTTTGCCGTTATAATACTTACTATTATTGTTAAAACAATTCTATTCCCCCTTACTAAAAAATCAATCATTACACAAATAAAGAGTCGAGCGCTTAATGATGAGCTCAAGGAAATTAAGGTTGAGTTTAAAAATGACCGAGAAAAACTCGGCAGAAAAACTCTTGAGCTCTATAGAAAGCATAAAATAAATCCTTTTGCTTCACTCTTTCTGATTATTATTCAAATTCCTATAATTTTTGCGCTCTTCTACATTTTTGCACAAAGTGGGTTGCCAACAATTAATTCAGAAATACTCTATTCGTTCATTCCAAACCCAGAATCTGTACAAATGACGATTGCCGGATTTGATTTAGCCCAAAAAAGTTTCTTCTTTGCCTTCCTCGCAGCTGTTACTCAGTTTTTCTATATGAAAAGAATGCTTGTAACAACACCTCCTAAGAAAAAAGAGATTATGAAAAAAGATGTGAACGAAAAGAAAAAAGATGATTTTGTGGAAGATATTACAAAAGCAATGAATGCTCAAATGCTCTATGTGCTCCCTGTCATCATATTCTTTGCTGGGTATGGATTCTCCGCTGTAGTGGCTCTCTATTGGACAGTGAGTAATCTATATACCTATTTGCAGGACATATATATCAAGAAGAATATGAAGGATTCTGGAGATGGTGATATAGGTGGTGATCAGTTTGAAGGAAAAGATACTATAGTAGTAAAGACCTCGTAAGAGGTCTTTTTGGTAGTGTTTATTATTTGTCTATACTTATATCGATTCTACTGTCTCCGAAACTTCTAATATTTCTGTTTGGGCTCCACTCTCCAAGAAGACCTCATCTTCTGGATTAATAATGCGACCCAAGTTAAGAACCCATGGCGCCCTGTCGTATTTATTAATGAATAATAAATAGGTATCACCCTCAGCTAGTGTTGGTTGAATTATATCAAATGGAATTGTTACGTTATCTTCATCAAGGTATGAGATTATTTCAGAATCACCCGTTTCAGTATTTATCTGCCACAAAGTATCAACAAAAAACCGTGAGCCTGAATACCAGTTTTCCGGATAATCACCCCTAATCATTCCGCGAGTACCGCCACAGTAAATTATGTTTTCCTCAACAGTGCTCCAGACGCACTTATCAGATGCAATTGTCCTCACTCCGGTAATGTTTGATGTAAAGCCTGTATCGAGATTTATTGCAGCTGTTATGATGTCTCCACGAACATCAAAAGAAACAAAGACAATATTTCTTGATGGAGATGGATTAACTGTGAGACCATACATTTCGCTGAGCGTAGTCTGTAATTCACCACTCGCGCCAAGTGTAAGGAGGTTTCCAGGTATTCGAGAATCACTTTTTGTATAAAACATGAAGGTCTGCTCACTCGGCCAGAGTACATGAATCTCAGAGAGTGGAAGTGTGGCTATTTGAGTGGGGGTAAAGGCATCTATCGGTGTTGTATAAAGTATACTTCCGGCACCACCCTCAGAAATAATATATGCAATCGATTCTTTGTCACTAGAGAGAGTCATTGATGTAATGTTTTCAGGGAGAAATGATCCTTTTAGTAAGGCTGCTGCACCCCCGTCTTCTGTGGCGGAAATATCTATTTCCAGTGATCCTCTGTACGAAAGGATTGTTTCGTTAAACTCTGCGAGATATCGGAAAACATAACCCCCTACCCCTGCGATAGTTTCACGAACACGTACGATTGTAGTATCAGAAATTTTCTTACCAAGTAGATCTAGCGAGTTAAACTCACTTATGTGGGCGTTGCGGCGCTCGATAATTTGAAATTTTGTTTCAGGAATCTCGACAATCTCTATCTCCTCAGCACCCTCTTCGTTGTATAAGATGCGCGTAACTTCGCGAACCGTATTATATATATACACTCCAGATGTTGGTTCATTAGAGAGTTTTCGAAGAGTTGGAATTATTTGTGGGGATTGTGATGTGGTAGGAGTTTGGTTGCTATTGTTTGTAGGAGTCTCTTCTCCTGGGATAGATCCAAAACCAGAATCTATGTTTACAGGAAAAGGGTCTCTCCCCTCCTGCGCCCCGTTTTGTTGATCTCTTTCACCAAGAAAATAAAAAATAGCAAAAATAATTCCCAAAATAATTGCAAGTGTAATGAGTATGAAAGATATTTTTTTTATATTCATGTGATTTTTATTTAAAGACTTGTTATTGTTTGTCCTGACCCATCAACGAGGCGCGCTGATGCCGCTCCCCCATTTCTATTAATAGCATCGTACATTCCCCGAGAAACATCCAATTTGTTAAGCGATGCGTGAGGACCACGATCTGCTATATACCCAGTAATGGCTGTTCCGTTTTTTGTAGTAACGGTTACATAATATTTTCGTAGTTTTGTATTTTGACCAGTGACTCCTCGCGTGTCTGGCAGGTTCGAAAGTGCCTTCCCGTCAAGTGGATACGCTACGTAGTATGACTGCGAATTCATTGCTGAAAAACGCTCACCACTCACTGCGGCTGTTTCGTAGTATCCTCCATGAGCACTTCTACTTCCATCCGGAAAAGATATCTTGCTTCCCCCAGCAGTAAGTGCATAACACCACCTATATGTTGTTCCTCCAACCTGTGTGGGCTCAACAAAGCTACCAACATAACCACCATAGGGGTTGTTGCAATACTGAAGGGCAAATCCTCCTGAAGATATTCTCACATCACCCTTTCCTCCAAAGTGTGAAAGTGTGATACTTCCACTCGCGTTCCCCGCACCAATCCCTGTTGGGATACCACGGGGAACACCTATTCCTGTGTCGATTTGCTGTCGAACAGGAATACTTCCATCTCCATGATAGTAATTCCATAAAGGGTTATTGCGGTCTGTATGCTTCACAAAATTAGGATCAACCCCAACTCCTCCAAAGAAAAAAGAGTTTGGGTTATTTGCTACCCCTCCCCTCGCTGCCCCACCTCCCCCAACCGCACCAATTCCATCACTCTCAGGAG